>Ga0208391_1000103_pt1 | contig 42876 bp, 47 predicted proteins | sample Knorr_S23_td_Bot_FD_185612 | JGI IMG/M metagenome (GOLD analysis project Ga0208391, IMG submission 185612) | Marine microbial communities from Southern Atlantic Ocean transect - Knorr_S23_td_Bottom_ad_3770_LV_A (SPAdes) (version 2) | ecosystem: Environmental > Aquatic > Marine > Oceanic | place... | reverse complement strand
AAGAAGTTAAAGAAACTAAAGAACCTGAAAAGAAAACAAGAGGAAGAAAACCAAAGATTAAAGAAGTTAAAGAAACTAAAGAACCTGAAAAGAAAACAAAACGTGGAAGAAAAAGTAAAACTGAATTTGCAGATCTTACAGCAAGAGTTTATGAGATTGTAATTGAAAATGGCAGAGAAGGAATACTACAAAGTGAACTATGGAAGAAATTAGGTTTGAGTAGCAGAGAAGGATCTAGATTAGCTATAAAATTAGAGAAGAGAAGAATTGTAGATAGACAAAAACTTTTGGAAGGTGGAAGATGGACTTATAAATTAACACCTGTTAAATTCCCAGTTAAAATTGATTCAATAGAAAATATTCCGTGTATAACCTGTCCAGTAGAAGACCAATGTTCTGCAGACGGGGTTGTTACGCCATTTGATTGTTTATTTATTGAGAGTTGGGTATTAACAGAACAAGATAAGATTAAAAAAGAATAATATATATTAGAATTATATTTTGCGATTAGAAGATGCTAAAAAAGACCATTATAGAAAACTAGCAAAAGAACTAGGGTATAGAAGCAGATCTGCATTCAAACTAATAGAATTAAATAAAAAATACAATTTAATCAAATCAAATGACAATATATTAGATTTTGGTGCGGCGCCAGGAGGATGGCTACAAGTATCGTCAAAATTAGTCATGCCAAAGGGAAAAGTGATAGGTGTAGATTTACTGCCAATAATGCCAGTAGAAGAAAATGTTACAATATTTCAAGGAGATATTAGAGAAAAAGAAGTGATAGAAAGGATATTACATGAAGGAAAGGGAAAAGTGGATGTTGTATTGTCAGATATGGCCACAAACATATCAGGAATATGGAAAATAGATCACAATAACCAAATAGATTTAACAATGTTAATTATTGACAGATTTCCAGAATTATTAGAAAAAAATGGTAGTTGTTTGTTAAAAGCATTTGATGGACCTAGATTAAAATCATTAGAGAATAATTTAAAGAAGAATTTTAAGAATGTGAAACTAATAAAACCGAAAGTAAGTAGAAATGCAAGCAGTGAGTTATATATTTTCTGTAGAGGATTTAGATAAAAATTTTGTTTATCTCATTAACATTGGCATTAGTCCGAAAACCAGTAGAGTGTAAGACGGTTCTGGAAGAAATAAAATTATTCTCATTTAATTTAGATAAAATTGTTTCAACTGGAAATGATGAAATTTTGAGATTTTGAGAGATATTATCGGTAACATAATACAAAGGAGGCATAGAAGATTCCGAAATTGCTATTTCAAAGAGTTTTGTTAGATTAGAATCTGTAGAATTATCAATAGAAATATTTAGAAGAGATTTATCGAATATATTCCCAATCCAGATTGGACCTGCAAGTTTACAATTTGAAGAACATAAATTACATGATAATATAGGAAATTCAGATACATCTCTATGATTACATTCAGGACAATGTCTAAGAAAACCAAGTTTTCCTTCAGTATCGGAAATAGAGTCAGTAATTTGAACATAAACTTGGATATAGTGTTTATCAGTATGGCAGAAAATAGGTTTAATGCCTAATTCGTAATGAGATGAAATAGAAGCTAGTGAGAAAAGCATTATTCTTAATGCAGTTTCATTAAAATATTCAGTATTAAGAGATAAACTTCCATATTTTCGTAAACAGACTTTTGGATATACTCCACAAAGAACTGCCCCATCAGTTGCAGTAAGAGATAGTATTCCATTAATTTTTAATGCACGAATAGCAGAATCTATATATTGGATAGGAGAACCGAAAGGATCTAAATCGATAAAATCAAAACGATTTTCTCGGTCAGTAAAATTAGATAAAAATTTATTTGCTTCGTTTGTTGAAACTTCAGCTAATGAATTAAGGTTATTGTGTTTAAGTGAATCATTTATGTAGTTAATAGCGTTGACATTTGTGTCATTAAAATAGATTTTTTTAATATAATTTGATTCATTAGCAAGACGTATCCCAGTTGCGCCTACTCCTGATAAAGTATCAGAGAAAGTAATTTTATCATCACATTGAGATGCATAACTATCAAATATTGTAATAAGTAAATCGCGTTTGAGTTTAGCCATTGTATTAAAAAATGCAGGAGTTCGTGGGGGAGGAGATTGCTCAAGGCTATTTGTAGGAACATAAAATTGTGTTTTACCTTCCGAGAACAATTTACCTGAAGTATTAGAATCAGTAGACATGGATAATCATTTTGAAGACTTTTTTGTTTCGCCTTTAACAATAGTAAGCATTTTTGCAATATCCTGAAGAACCAATGTTTTTTTATTCTTTTTAGTAATCGATATATATCCAGAATTTATCAATGTGCGTTTAGGATGTATAACTTCATGACTGACAGGATTAAGATTTAATCTCTTTGCTGCTTCTAGTAAATCAGATAAGATAGGATTTTTGATAGAACGATTTCTTGATATACGCCGGCCTTGAGATCTAGAATAAGATGAATTGAAATAATCTAACCAAATTACTTGTTTCTCATAGTCTTTCATAAAGAAATTACACCAGGATAGTAAAACAATTTGAAGGGAAGTTATTATTCAAGAATTAAGACTTAGATTGTTTACCTAAGTACCACCACATAAACCAGAAACCAAGTGAAATGAGTAATACTACTATACCAACTCCCCACGATACTAAATTTTGTAAGTATGGATCGGAACCAACAAATACTTGTGCTAAAAATTTCATATCATAAATCTCCAATTAACTAAATTTAAATCTGTTGACATAAAAATTATTCATTAATAAGTATTCCATCTATAATTCCAGTTTGTCCAGGTCTGGATAATACACGAACTTTACCAAGTTCAGTATCAAGAATTGCACCTCTAGTAATAACACGGCGTCTTTCATAGTCTCGATTAGAAGGGTTTTTGAGAACACGATTAATAGAAGTTTTCTTTATTGTGTTAGTTGATTTGTCTATAACATTAACCGAATTATCAGACACAAGAGAAACTTTGATGTTTCCACCACGAGAACTTTTTATGCGAACTGAATGATCTCCTAACAAAGTATCAACAGAGAATGTGTCTTTTTCATCAGAACGCCTACTACGAGTGTGCTTTATAAGTCCGCCAGTACGTTTCCTCTTTCGTATATTTTCTAATGCTTTTACCATTTTACATCATATTAGATATCGCAATCTTATATAATTTTATGCTTTATTTGACGTAGTTTGAATTACAGGGGCTTTTTTAGGCTTAAATCCATATTTTATTAGTTGTTCCTTTAATATAGCAGGGTCATTTGCGATTCCAAAATATTCGGCAAGACGACTTGTTGTACTAAAAATTTTAGTTCGGCCACTAGGCTCAGATTTTATAAAACCAAGTTGCTTTAACGTTCTAACGTGTTGATACGAATTAGGTCCACGTCTATCAGCTAAATCTTTTCCAGAAATCGGTTGAAAATAGACAATAAAAGACAGTGTCTTTAACTCGGCAGTTGATAATAGGGGTCTTGAAGAGAATTTTCTCGCAGATGTTGTAAAATTAGATTTTAATTGAATAACAAATCGATCTCCTTCTAATTCAAACATTTGAATAGCCTCAAATGTTGAATTAATTTTTGACATAAGATTTCTAGCAATGGCAGAGGATTTAATTGTAGAAGTAATACCTGCAGCTTTTGCTAATTCAAATTTAGATAAAGGTCGTCCAGCAGCGTATAATGCAGCTTCAATCTTGGCTTGAAGAAGCTTATCTTTAGGATTTGAAGAATCTGGAAGATCAGTCATTGTAATACACGTGTTATGACAATATCTGATTCAAGAGTATCAGGAGATTCTAGTTGTTCAAGTGTCACTATCCCATCTATTGCAGCAAATAATAATAATAAAAATGCTCGAGATTGTTCAAGTAAATTTTTTTCTTTAATAAGTTCTGTAAATAACATTCTATCAGAGTTAGTTAATTTAGCAATAAGTTCCTTCTTGAAATCTTCTACGTTCTCTTCGAATTTAATAATATATTGATCAAAATCAGGTTCAGAATCAGGCTGTAATAGTAAGGATTTATCTTTCTTTTCTATATCTTGTCTAGAAACGTCTTCCAAAATTTTTTCAAGATTTGTAATTAAATCATCGATGGAAGTAGAATACAATTCATATCTGAAAGGCAATACAATAATACTGGGTGGTCCGCTACGAGAGACTCTTGGACGTTTTACTTTAAGTTTCTCAAAATAAAATAAAGTTTCTACTTTAAATCTATATAACACAGCAGATGAAAAAGCAGCAGTTCCGCATAGGCGTAAATCAGGATTATTTTTGGTAATTATTTGTTTAAGAAATAGATCTAATAGATCGGCTATATCAATTTCCCAAGGTTTTCCTTTACGTACAGTTTTCGGATTGACTAATAAATTCAATGGTGCTTTTGACAGTTTATTAGAATCGCTCATTTGACATTAATTCCTTTAGCATATTCGATGTCTTTTTCAGTAGGTCGGAATTTTAGAATCTTAGTGATACTTCGTTCATGATATACGCCATACATAGTATCAACGCGTGATAGAATTGTATCTTTAAGACTAATCATTATGACCTGAGATTTGGAAGTTCGACTTTGAAGTATTTCTGCTAATTTACTAGAATTAACTGCATCCAAGTGGGCGTCTACTTCGTCAAAAACATAGAACGGAGCGGGTTTAACTGCTTGAATAGCCAGTATCAAACATAATGCAGCTACTGTTTTCTCACCTCCACTACATATTATAATATCTCTTTCAATTTTATTAGGGAATTTGGCATAGAGGGTAACACCTGCATTAAAAATTTCGTCAAGATTATCTAGTTCAAGCCATGCATCACCATGTAAAATTCGACCAGGAGGACAATTATCATGGTTACAAAAGCCGGCATCACGAGTTGTAAGTTGTGCAAAGATATTTCTAAATTCTATATCAATTTTTTGGAATGCGTCGAGAAATGTATCACGTTTTTCAGAATCAATATTATCGATAAACTCTACAATAGCAGTTCTTTCTTTTTGAAGTTGATTTCTTCGTTCTGAAAATCCTTTATAACCGGAATACATTGCACGGTATTGTTCATCAGCAAGTAGATTAACTCTTGTTCTTAGACTATTGTATTCTTTATCAAGGTCAATAAGAAGATTATCAGCGCCAGAGAAATATTCAATTAATTGATTAGAATCAAGATCGTTCAGATTATTTTTATATGTTTGTATAGAATCAGACAATCTAGAGTTATGATGATCTGTACTATTGCATTTTGATGTATTTTCCATGACATGTTTTTGAATTAATTCTTTAGTTTTATTATAAGACTTTATTTCTTTATCTAGAGCGTCAATTATCGGTTTCATTTTTCTTGACTCATCCGATAATGATTTCTCATTAATGGTAAGTGATTCAACATTAGTTTGAAGTTCAGATAAACCATTTTCACTAGTAGTAAGAAATTCAGTTTTAGTTTCTAGTTCTTGTTTAAGTGTGGAAATCTCATTATTTAATTGTAATTTCTGATTCTTCAAATTATGTTCAAGATTTGCACGTTCTTTAGTAATTGTAGATTGATTATTACGGATTGTCTCAGATAGTGCATCTATAGTAGTAGATAGGTTAGTTTTTTCATCATCAAGAGAATTTAACTTATTTTTTTGAGATATTAATGAAGACTGGAAATCAATTTTATTTTTTTGATTATTAATAAGATTATCAATAGTAACAAGTGATTTTTCTTGATCAGTTATTATGGATGAAAGCGAAGTAAGTTGTTTTTGTAAGACATCATAATGTTCTTTAGTTTTACTAATAACTTTCGTATAACGAGTTTTTACAGATTTGAGATTCTTAAGTTCAGATGTGAGTTTTGTAAGGCCTAAATTTCTATTATATTGAGTCGATTCTATTTCCTTAACTTGGGAATTGAGATTAGTGATTGAAGTTTTACGTTTTCCAATTGATTCTCTCAAGTTATTAACACTAGATTTAATTTGAGTGAGTGATTTGGAATCAAAAAATAGATTAGCAATCGGTGAAATACTACCAGTTTCAAAAACAGAACCGCCTGGTTCAAAGAGATCACCAGAAATACTCACAGTGCGATAGCCTTTTTGAGACAATAAATAGCCAATTTTGGCAGAAGATACAAGAAGAGTGTCGCCAAAAATGAAATTCCTTATTCCTATGTATTTATCATCTACTTTAACAAAATCAGCCAAAGAGCCCAAAATATCTTTATTTTTAGGGGGATTAGCTTTCTCGAAAGTAGCCACTTCAGATAGAGGGATTAGAGCTACACGACCTAGTTTATGTTTTTTAATTTGTGTAACAATTTGAAATAATGAAGTCATATCTTCGACTATAACTGCATTGGACCAACGTTTTGTAGCAGCATGTATAGCTGTTTTGTACTTATCAGAATAATTAAAAAGATCATTAGTTCCTCCCAGATATCCAGGAACTGAATTCTCTTTTACAATAGATTGAATATTAGATTGAACATTTTGTTTAGAAGTGATTTCTTTTGCAGCCTCTACTTTGGATTCATGTTTAAGAACTTGTTGACTAGCTTTAGTGAGAATATCAACAGCTTTTATTAATTCAGATTCAATTTTTTCTCGTCGGTCTGCTAATTCAGAATTTGAACCGCCCAGGTATGAAAGAAATTCTTCTTGACCAGATTGTAGTGATTCCAATTTAGAGATTGATTTTAAAATTAAATTAATAACAGTTTCTGTCTCTTTATGCTTTTTCTCATTATTAGAAATTTTTTCTTTGAGAACGGTTTCTTTTGCAATTGATAGAGAGAATGAATTATTGAGTTTAGTTTTTTCGTCATATGAGTGTCTAAGTTGTTGATTAATATTAGAAATTAATTTTTCCTCTTCCGTAATAGATTGCCGAAGAGAATTTCGTTGTGAATCACATTTTTTCATATTATCATTCAAAAGAAGGAGATCTTTTTCATCAGTATCAAGTGTTTTTAATAGATTATTAATAGTAGTCTCTGATGCAATACTATTTTTATTATTTTCAGAGAGCATATCAGCAAGATAAGGTAATGAATCATTAATTTTTTTAGTGTCTTGTTCATATTCTTTAATTTTATTTTGGAATTTTACAAGTTCTTCTTTTTTATTTGAAAGATTAATCTGAACTGTCAATAATTCTTTAGGGGCGCCTCCAATTGCCTGTGATAGAGTTAATTGTTTTTCGTTCTCTAACTCCTGAAGTTTTTTATTGATAATAGTTAATTCTTCTGAGAATTTTTCTTTCTCAGTAGAGAGTTGCACAAGAAGTTGATCGTTATTGTTAATAGAAGTTTTAGTATCTTCAAGTTTTTGATTAATAACTGCAGATTTTAGATTATTTCGTCCATGTTCAAGATTCTGTAAACGTAATTGATCATTTCGTTCTCCTTCCAATGAGTCTATTTTTTTCTTTACTTCTCCTATTTTTGCCATAGCAATTTCTAGTTGTCTATCAGCTATATCGAGTTGTTTAAGAGCGTCCTCTTTTTTTTCGTCAAATTGTGCTACTCCGACTATTTCTTCAATCAAACCTCTCTTTTCATCGGAATCAAGATCTGCCAAATGAGTTACCATTCCTTGAGGGACAAAATTCAGACCGTCTGAACTAATTAGTGCAAGACGAAGTAATTCAGACAAAGTGCCTTTTTGAATTTTTTTTCCATTAAGCAAGTATACACTATCGCCACCTGAACGGATTTCTCTAGTCAGAGTAACTCGATCGTTATCAATAGCGATTTCTCGGCTTGTATTATCAAGCGTAATTGTTACTCTGGCAGAAGTTGAAGGAGTACTACCGGCCCCATCAAAAATTAGTCCGCTTAGCTTTGGAACACGCATCATACGTGGCCTATTTTCACCAATAGCGAAGAGAATTGCATCGATGATATTACTTTTTCCAGAACCATTTGGGCCAGTTATTCCAATAAAACGACCTTCAAAATTTACACTAACAGGTCTAGAGCCAAATGACTTGAAACCTCGTGTTTCAACTTTTTTAATATATACCATTTACATCAATCAGATTAACACTGCAATTGTGTCATTGTCTTTAACAAATATTTCATATATAAATCCGGACAATAAAATTATATTTACAGAATAAGAAATAGATGGAATTATTTTCTATGATCAGGGATTATCTGCAATTAGAGGATGATTTATAGTGTATTTTTCATGATTGTTTGAAGATCTTTAAGAAACATATCAATATGTTTACGGTGTATATGAGGCATTATTACAAGTCTAATGTGTGTAGGAAACACAGAAATAGACCAGCCATATTGTCTAAGTATATTAATAATTAAACGATGGTTAGAATTTATTTTGAAGCCAATGATGTTAAGAGTAGGTTTCTGAATAACTGAGACATCATGAATTTTCGATAATTCTTCATAGAGATAAGTAGTATTCTCCATACATTGATTAACGATTTTGCGGTATCCTATTTTCCCATTGAAGTTAAGAATAGTCCATAAAGTAATGATTGATGCGCCAGGACTAGTTCCTAACAAAGTAGGTCGAGGTTCAGAACCGCCAGATAAATAACCGACATTAATTTTAATATTGTTAATTAAGTTTTTTTTACGAAATAGAATACAACTGGAAGGAATGGGAGACACGCCCATTTTATGTGAATCTAAACTAACTGAACTGACACCAGGAAATTTAAAATCTGATAAAGGTAGATCAAATTTGCTTCCTTTAAGAAATGGTATGATAAAACCACCAAAAGAGGCATCAATATGAAGTAATAATGAGTTTTTATGAGCGATATCAGATAATTCTTTAATTGGATCAATTAAACCTAATGGAGTAGTACCAGCAACACCCACAAGCATAATGGTATTACGATTAATTCTTTTTTGAACCAGATTTGAATCAACTATTCCATCAATACAAGGTATTTTTATCAATTTAATACCCAAAATATCAGCGGCTTTATCGAAGGAATGATGAGAATGCAATGGAACTATGACTTCTGGACTATTTTTTTTGCAATAATTTCTTGCAGACCACATTGCAATAATATTCGCTTCAGTACCGCCAGAAACGACAAATCCACTACATTTAGGGTAGAAAAGCAAATCTCCTAGTTGATTAATAATTTGTTTTTCGAGTAATAATGTGCCTTTGAATAAACCAGGATCACCAATATTTTTTTCGAGAAATTTAGAATAGATAGATTGAGAATAGGAATCAGGTTTAGTGCACATTGAACCAATGATTTTTCCTGAATCAAAAGTTTCATCCATAGATAGTAAAGAATTTAATTTTTTAGATATTTCATTTTTAGTTAGGCCGTATTCATTCATCATTATCACACGGATTATAATTTATTTTTTTTAATTAGGCCAAAATATTTTTGTATTTTTTTTAGTTCAGAAGGTTCGAGAGACCAAGAATGAGCACTGGTTGGAAAATTATTAGAAGAAATATCATCTTTATAATTAGCTAGAGCTTTTTGAGATTGCTTTTTCAAATCAGCGTATTGTTTAACAAATTTAGGATGTAGTGAATCATTTAAATTTAATAAATCGTGTAACACAAGAATTTGACCATCGCAATATCGACCAGAACCAATTCCTATTGTAGGAATGCGTATTGATTCCGAGATTATTTTTGATACTTCTTCAGTAATCATCTCGAGTACGATACAAAATGCACCGGCTTGTTCGAGTTCGTGTGCGTCTTCAATAAGTTGTTTTGCAGATAGATAATTAGTTCCATGAACTCTGTATCCGTCCCATGATTGTGCCATTTGTGGTTGTAGGCCAATATGGCCCATAACAGGGATTCCAGCTTTTGTAATTGCACTAATAGTTTTTGCGACAGTTCTGTTACCTTCAATTTTTATAGCTTGCATTCCACCTTCTTTAATAAAACGCCCCGCATTACGAATAGCATCTTCGATTGATATATGGTAAGACATGAAAGGCATATCTCCTACAAGTAATGATTTTTTAGAACCACGAGACACGGCTTTGGACATTAGAAGCATTTCTTCCATAGTCGCAGGAGAAGTAGTTTCATAACCAAACATAACCATTGCACCTGAATCTCCAACTAGAATAATATCGATTTCAGCATCGTCGGCAATTTTAGCAAATGAATAATCATAAGCAGTAATTGCAGAGATTTTTTGAGATTTTGCCTTCATATTTGACAATTTCTGAACGTTCAACAGTAACACCTGTAATTAACTACTAAGTAGACAAATCTATTAATCTTTTAGACATATATTTTAGTATTAAATTTAATTGTTTTTTGTTATTGAATTTTTTGATAATTTTTTGAAGATCTGATTTAGAGAGATTAGACATATTCCTTGATTGTTTAATCATTTCAGGTAAAACTCGAACCAGATTATCCACAATAGTGATATCAGACATGGCAGATGTACGTGAAAGTGGGTTTAAATCAACAGTAATGACAGTTTTGTTCATTTTTTTCAAAAATTCTGTTCTATCTCCGTCTTCTAGGGGAACAAAAATAACGTCAGACAAGAATATACCACGTTTGTCAATATATTTTCTATTACTCTTTAAACCAGGGATTTTAGTAAGATATTTGGTATTAAGTCCATAAACATCTTTAGCGCCATGTTTTTTTAACAATTGAGAAATTTTATTAGCTCTTGTTTTACTTTTATGAAATAGATTAATTTCAATTTTAGAATTTGTAAGGTTAGCTAATTGAACTATGCTTTTAGCACATAACGCAGCAGAATTTCCATTTACAGAGATTACAGAATTAGAAAGTAGCAATTGTGCAGTTGCAACATGTATTGTTTTAAGAGAGATTTTAGGAGTAGTTTCACCAAGAATATAATCAAATGCTTCTCCTCGCCCATGGGCAATTAAACCAAATTGCGAAATAATTCCATTGTCGAAAGAATCAGATAGATTAGCTCTTATTTTAAGAGAATTAGCTCTTGGATGTTCCTTAGGAATATTATGACGAGTCAACGATTTTAGCACCAGAGTAATTTATTGAAGAGAATAATAAACAACCAGGAATATTACTTTTCAAGAATAGACGATAAAATTCATTTATTTCATTATTTTTGAGAATTGAGAAAATAGTATTACCAAATAGATTCATACTACAAATCATGTCAAACCGATCTGCAAGTTTCATGAATCTATATAATTCAGATGGAAAGAAATTAATTTGTAAAGAGAATTTTCTAGATAGTTTTAGGAATTCATCAGAGCTAGGATTATCAATCAATTGTTTTAATGATTGACGTCCGAATATATTAATTAATTTGATTAATTTGGAATTATTTAGAATATTGAAAGTAGGCAAATGACCAAGCGTGAAGGACGCAATAGTATTTTTATTGGTAATTGGAATTGGACTAATTTTTCCAATTCCAGGTGCTCCTGGATGAGATCGAATTTGTGCGCCGCCATAATAGGTACCTAAAACAGTTCCCAAACCAGTTTTACATTTAATTTCAGCAACATGTGCTTTTTGTGCAGCTTCAATTTTTGTAAAACCAAGATTAAGAGATTCATTGAGCGCATAAGAAAGACTAAGAGCTGATGAACCGCTTGAGCCATAACCGCACAAAATTGGTACGTTAAGAAAATGATTTATTATAAGTTCCTGTTGACAATCAGATTTGTTTATCATTTGATTTACAACAGAACGAGAGACTAATGCATTCGGATAAAGAATTCCGTTAATAAATATTTTTAATCTGAATTTTGTAGAAGGTATGACATCAACAGTGGTTGTAACGCCTTTCTCGAGGCAAATACCTGCGCCTGTTGAACCAGTTAATAATTGATTTTTTGAATAATTTGCTTCAAAGAAGCCAGTAATATAGCCGGGAGAAAATGCAGTAATCAAAATATACCAATAATATATACATAATATTAATTAAAATTAATCAAAAGTAGTTGTATTTTCGAAAATCTTAAAACTAATAATAGTTACTTTCTTATATGCAGGCAGTAAAGCAAGATTCGGGTCAGCAAAATAAATTTATATTTGTTACAGGCGGGGTGCTTTCCGGAATAGGAAAAGGAATAATAACATCTTCTATTGCCAAACTACTGGATTTGTATGGATTACCAACTACTTGTGTGAAAATAGATCCTTATCTAAATGTTGATGCAGGGACAATGAATCCGTTCGCTCATGGCGAGGTATTTGTGACCGATGATGGAGGGGAAACTGACATGGATATAGGAAATTATGAAAGATTTTTGAATAAAGAATTATCGAAAATTCATAATATAACTACAGGTCAGGTTTACTTGGATGTAATAGAATCAGAACGAAAAGGTGATTTTCTGGGTGAATGTGTACAGATTATTCCCAATATTACAAATTCAATAAAAGAAAAAATAAAATATGTGACAAAATTTCAGAATAATGGAATTGTATTAGTGGAATGTGGTGGAACTGTAGGAGATATAGAGAGTCTGCCATTCATTGAAGCAATAAGACAATTAAGATTAGAACTTGGTCAAGAGAATTCATTGTTTATACACGTAACACTAGCCCCAATAATGGGACCGGTTGGAGAAGAAAAGACAAAGCCAACTCAGCACAGTGTGCAAGAATTAAGAAGAATAGGTATACAACCAGATATAATTGTGGTAAGAAGTGAGAAACAATTATCGCAGACTTCTAAAAAGAAGATTTCGTTATTTACAAGTGTAGAATTGGAGAGTATAATTTCAAATCCTGATGCAAATTCGATTTATAATGTTCCCGAAAATTTGTACAATGATGGAATAATAACATCAATTATTAATAAACTAAAATTACCGTCAAGAGAGATGAATTGGAAAGATTGGAAAACCGTTTCAAAGACATTCAATAAGAATAAGAAATCTATCAATATTGCAATGGTTGGAAAATATGTATCGTTAACCGATAGTTATGTGAGTGTAAATGAAGCATTGTCACATGCGGCAGCAGGAATGAATTTTACTGCAAAGTTAGAGTGGGTTGAAAGTGAAGATTTTGAGAAAGATAAGAATAATTTAGAGAAATTAAACAAATATGACGGAATTATTGTACCTGGAGGATTTGGGAAGAGAGGAACTGAGGGAATGATGTTAGCGGCAGATTATGCAAGAAAGAATGAGATTCCATTTTTAGGACTCTGTTTTGGTTTTCAATTAGCATTAATTGCATTTGCAAGATATGCATGTGGATTAGATGATGCAAATTCTATAGAACTAGATCCAAAAACAAAGAATCCAATCATCAATATATTACCATCTCAAAAAAAGATTAAAGAAAAAGGCGGAAGTATGAGATTAGGAGGACATGATATAGAGCTAGTTAAGAATACTCGTGCGCATAAAATTTATGGAAAAGATAAGATAAGACAGCGTCACAGACACAGGTTTGAGTTTAATCAAGAATATCAAGAATTATTGGAGAAAAATAAAATAGTATTATCAGGTTTTAGTGATAACGGAAGACGAACCGAAATATTAGAAATTCCCAATCATCGATTTTATATGGCAACTCAATATCATCCAGAATTTTTGAGTAAGCCGGGTAAACCAGAACCAATTTATCATAGTTTTATTAAAGCAGTAACTGAAAATAAAAGTTCAAATAAAAAGTGATTATTTATTTTCGGAATCAAGTAAGATAAACAATTTACCATAGTAACCTAGATTAAATTGTAGTTGATTTCTAAATTCATTAACATATCCTTTTTCAACTCGTATTTCAGAATTTATTTTGATTTTTTCAATTAGTGATCCCCAAATATTCACGGGAATTGAACCGGAATCATCTTGAATTGTTATTGTTGTAACTTTTTCAATATTACCGGATTTTAATGAAACATCACGAGATTGACCAATATAAGTTACGACGCCTCCAATGCTTACATTTTTTTGTTCGTTCTGAAGATCAGATATTCTCAAAGCGATTCTCGAACCAATTCAATCAAGTATTTATGAAATATGACAGTGTTGGAAAGTTCTGGATGGAAACAAGTTCCGATTATATTACCCTGTTTTACAGCAACTACATCATCATTTAATTTAGCAAGAATTTCGACGTTAGATCCAATACTACGTATTCGGGGTGCGCGAATGAATATACCCATAAATTTATCTATTCCAAATTTTGGAATTGGAAACTCAGATTGGAACGATTCGTGTTGTCTTCCAAATGCATTGCGTTCAGTCTCTATATCTAGTGAGCCTAATAGTTTTTGCGAAGTATTAGAAGAATTTTGAATAATATGATTAGATAAGAAAATCAATCCTGCACAAGTACCTAAAACAGGCATACCTTGAGTTATCTTTTTTTTAATAGAAGAGTGAAAATCATCATTGTTAGATAATTTACCAATAGAAGTACTTTCCCCGCCAGGAATTATTAGTCCATTTATGAAATCAATTTCTTCAGGATATTTAATTATACTTACAATACCATCTATAGTAATTTCACGAAATGCAGATTCAACAGATGCCACGTGTTCTTCAACATCTCCTTGTACTCCAAGAATACCGATATTGACTTTTTTCATCATACACCGCGATCTTGCATCTTAAGATCTAAATTGTTGCCAAGGCCAACCATAGATTTTTTTTCATCAATCATTTTTTGTGCTTCTGCTACAACTTCAACTTTATCATGAAAAGTAGTTGCTAATACAATAGCTGAAGCTCTTTCTAAAGGATCTGAAGATTTGTATATTCCTGAACCGACAAAGACTCCATCACAACCAAGTTTCATCATAAGGGCTGCATCGGCAGGAGTTGTTATTCCACCTGCGGCAAAATTAACAACAGGTAATCGACCAAGACGACCTGTTTCAACAACCAACTCATAGGATGTATTGAGTTCTTTAGAGATACGAAATAGCTCTTGTTTATTTTGTTGATTGTAGAAATAAGTTATCTTTGCAATATCTTGATTCATAGCACGCATGTGTCGAACAGCTTCAACTATATTTCCAGTACCAGGTTCTCCTTTAGTACGCATCATGGAAGCACCTTCTTCAATTCTACGCAGTGCCTGACCAAGATTCTTAGCTCCATCAACAAACGGAGTAGTGAAATCCCATTTCCATATATGAGAAGATTCGTCGGCAGGAGTTAAAACTTCAGATTCATCAATCATATCAACGCCTGAATTTTCTAATACCATTGCTTCAGAAATATGACCAATCCGACATTTTGCCATTACAGGAATAGATACACTATTAACAACATCTTGGATTATCTTCATGCCAGCAGTACGAGCAACTCCACCTGATTGTCTTACTTCAATAGGTAATTTATCAAGAACCATAACTGCTACAGAGCCAGCCTCTTCTGCAATTTGAGCTTGATTGACGTCAGTAACATCCATAATAACTCCATGTTTAAGCATATGAGCAAAACCTCGTTTTAGTAATATAGTACCTGTTTTAGAATCAATATTGCTAGAGATTTGTCTGGAGAGTAAGGGGTTTTGATGTCCGATTAATGAAATCATGTTATTCAATATTTATTATATATAGATAAGTAAAAAGTTTTTTTATTCTAGAAGTGAATGACTAACTAAATCACGAGTGTATTAATTTAAGTATCAGCAACAGGGTTAGAATTTTTCAGTTTTTTCCCATGGTACATTCTTATCGCCAAAATGTCCATATACACAATTTTTTGAATATTCAGTAAAGTTGAAAAGATCAAACTTTCGAATTATGCCAAAAGGTGTAAGATCTTGTGAATCACGGATTAAAGAGGCAATAGATTGATTATCTCCATTAGAATCAACATAGAGAGAAGTGGGCTCTTTAACACCAATTGCATAACTTAATTGGATGCTACACCAATCTGCAAGCTTGTTAAGAACGACATTCTTTGCAAGCCACCGAGCCATATACGCGGCGGATCGATCGACCTTGCTAGGGTCTTTACCTGAGAATGCACCACCGCCGTGCGGGGCATATCCTCCATATGTATCTACAATAATTTTTCGTCCAGTTATTCCAGAATCTCCTTCGGGTCCACCTATAACAAAGTTTCCTGTTGGATTAATGAAAAATTCAGTATTATTATCAATAAGTTCCCCACAAGCTTCATGAATTGCAGTTTCAGCTAGTTCTCTGGCAGAATTATTTTCATTAACAGAATGTTGAGTTGAGACTACTACCTTGTCAATGAATTTAGGAATATTATTTTCATAAACTATGCTCACTTGGCTTTTTGAATCAGGGCCCAATATATCAAGATTTTTATCTCTAATAGATCGTAAATGTTTCAGAATTTCATGTGAATAATGTATAGGTGCAGGAAGAAGAGAGGGAGTTTCTTTACATGCATAACCAAACATCAAACCTTGATCGCCTGCGCCAAAGTCATCTGTGCCTAATGCGATATCAGCAGATTGATTGTGTAAACGATTATCAATGTTCAGATGTTTCCAGTGAAAGCCATCTTGTTCATAACCAATTTCGCGAACTTTATTACGAATAATAGATTCAACTTCTTCAGAAGTAGGAAGAAAGTTTTTAGTCTCTCCAAATACTAATACATAATTAGTAGTATTAGCAATTTCAATACCACATCGAGTAGTTTCATCACCGGCAGAAAGAGCAGCGTCAACTAGTGCGTCACTAATTTGATCGGCAACTTTATCTGGATGTCCAGAAGACACTGATTCAGAAGTAAAAGTAAAGTCATTAGTCATTTTGAAATTACCGAAGTTTATCAACAATCCATGTATTGAAAAGGATTAATAATTGAATACAAGGAATTGCAGGTAGAATTCAATAAATGTCACATCAAGATATCAGGTTTAATATTAATAAATAAAACATTATTTCCACGTATAACAACTTTGCCATAATTTGCAGATAATGTTCCATCTGCATATTCTTCTGCGTCGTTAAGAATAACATTCATGTAAGCATCTACATTTGTCATTTTTCCTCGATATTCAATATCATTTTTCAGTCTGATCACAACGTTCTTGTTAACAGACCTTTGTAACTTATTGAGAGGTTTTATGATTTTCAGATCAAAGTTGTCATTAAAGTTGTTACTCATCTAAGAAAAAAAGGCGTAAACAAAAATAAAAAGCTTGGTATTGTATAAAAAAGGTATATTTAAGGAAGATTCAGATGAATAGCAATTTTACCAATATAGATGAATTCAGCAGATTTGATAATTTCATAACAGGAACAAATAAGAATGACATGGAAAGAATATTTGGCGGATTCGATTTATTAGACGAAGATAGACATAGAAGAATAACAAAGCATGAAACTGGTGTAAGGGAACTTGATTTAGTCACATATGGTTTTCCAACTGGAACAATTACAGATTTATTTGGGCCAAATTCGTCAGGGAAATCACAAATTTTATTCCAGATTGCGGTAAATACATCAATTAAGAAACAAAAAATTCTTTTCATTGACTCGTCTGGAAACTTCCGTCCTGAGAGAATTGTTCAATTAAGCCATGCAAAGAAACAAGAATCAAAAAATATCTTAGACAATATCTATACAAGTAGATGTAATTCTTTAGATAGTCAATTAGAAACAATTTCAAAGATTGAACAATTTATTAAAAATAATAATATCACATGTGTAATGATAGATGACATAACAAGAAATTTTACTGAACATCAATTTGAATTAAAGAACGAAATGATGGACATATTAATAGAATATGTAAGAGAATTATCTAATTTAGCATGGAATAAGAATATTGCAATAATAACAACAAACACAGTACGGGCAAGAATAGATGATTCAAATATGAAAGAAAGAGAAACATATGATTTCTTAATAAATAGATTAATACATCTAAAAGTGAGTTTAAAAAGAATGAATAACTTATGGTTAGCAAGAAATAACGATGGAAACCAATGTATTTTTAATATTTCTGAAGACGGAATAGGTAGAGTGTAATGACAAAAGAAGCGATTAATGAATGTGTAGAAAAAATAATTGCAAAGGATTTTACTAAGGCAAAAGTAATAATAGCTGAACATCTGAAAAATTCTCCGAATAATAAAATTATTGGATCAGTTTTTGCTCTTGAAGGAATTATAGCAAAATATTCGCCCAAAAATGTGGACATGAATAATTCAATAGACGATTTTAAGATGATGAAAAAAAGTATTAATTCTAAGTTATCTTCTGTTTGGATTGATGATTTTGAGAAAGGCTATTTTTCAGTATGGAAAGTATTTACAAAAAATGCAATAGAAGAATTAGATAAAGAAGGTATTGTAGATAATCCAGCTGAAAAGGAACAAGCCAATGAAGCTTCCCACACCAGTATATGATAGCTTAAGACGTTCATCTTCCTTAATCTTTGAATAATACATCCGACGTACAAGTGCCAAAGTAAAAAGATACATTGATATTCCAAATAATATGCCTAAATTAGCATTGGGATTATTAGATGTGAAACCTAGTAAACCAGCAGAGAAACCAGAAATTATGCCGAAAGAGACTCTTATCCAAAAGATGGTATTAAATATAAATTTAGAGTCAGACACGGTTAACAATTTAATATAAAAATACAAGAAGATATAAAACTATATGAATAATGTTATTTGGGATTTAAAATGGAATTATCGTCTATTGAAATATTCAAGATAATTTCAGCATTGAATAAAGAAATAGAATCAGACAGCATTTATTTGAATAATATCTACCAAGTGATGAATGATTCGTATTTATTCAAGTTACATCAAGTAGGTAAACCAAAGAAATACATAATGGTAAATCCAAAAATTGGAATATGGGCTTCAAAATACGACATAGATAAAGATGAATCTATTGGATATGTGACCGCATTAAGAAAGAATTTGCTAAGAGCAAAATTAATCAAGTTTGAACAACCTCCAGGAGAAAGAATATGCATCATTCACTTTGAAACTAAAAAAGGACTGAGAAAGATAATTTGTGAATTTTTTAGAGGAGGAAATATCATAGTTATAGATGAAAATAATAAGATTTTATCGTGTTTAAAGAAATTAAAAGTGCGGCATAGAGAAATATTTCCTGGCAGCATATATAAATTTCCGCCATTAAAAGCAACCAGCATAGAGAACTTTCAAAAAGATGATTTAAAAAATATCAATGAAACAGAATTAGAAATAGCAAAATGGATTGGAAGAAATTATTCAATATCAAAAAAGTATATTGAAGAAATACTTAAAAAAATAGAAATAGAAAAAGAGAGAAAATGTAATACTTTATCAGACGAAGAAATAGAGAATCTAGAAACAGAGATAATAGGATTAATTAAAATAATGAAATCCGATGATATGAGTGTATGGATTGCAAGAGATGGAGAAATAATCGATGATATTTCTTTGATGAATTTGGATATTAGTAAAGAAAAGACATATCATAAATCAGAATCGCTAATGAGTGAACTAGATAATTATATTACATTGAATTTGTTAAGAGTTCAAACTATCAACAAACAGAAACCATTAAAAAATAAGATAATCGAGTTAGAGAAATCAATCAAATTGCAAGAGGAAGCCTATAATAATAATAAGAATAAAGCTATAGAATTAAGAAATATAGCAACAGAATTGAGTAAAGCAAACAGCTATATAGAAATATTAAAAGGGAAAAACATCGAAATAATAAAATATAGAAATAACGTTATTAAAATCCCATTCATTGATTCGGAAAAAGAGTTAGAAGAGAATATTGCACCTATAAAATTATCATCTTTATGTTTTGATTATGCGAAAAAGATGGAAAAGAAAATAAAAGCAATTGAGATTGCGTCAAATAAACTAAAAGGGGATTTAGAAAAGATTAGAAACAAGATAAATGAACGTGAAGAGATGAAGTCCACAATAAAAGTAAAAGAAGAGATGTTATGGTTTGAGAAATTTAGATGGTTCATATCACCAGAGGGAATATTAGTAATAGGTGGAAGAGATGCACAGTCAAATGTGAATATAATAAAGAAATATGCAAAACAAAATGATTTAGTTTTTCATTCAGACATAGTGGGATCGCCTTTTTTTATAATAAAAGATGGAATAAGTGAAATTTCAATTGCTGAAATTGCAACAGCTACTGCATCATTTAGCAGAGCATGGAAAACACAAACTTCAGTAAATGTATATTATGTAAAATATGAACAAGTAAAGAAAGGCGCGCCAAGTGGTATGTCCATGTCAAAAGGAAGTTTTATGATTGAAGGTAAAAAGAACATATTGAAAAATGTAAAACTGGAACTTGCGGTAGGAGCAGTAAAATATCAAGACAAATATACAATAATGAGTGGTCCTGTAGAAGCATTAACGAGAGAATCTTTAGCATGGGTAAGAATACAACCAGGTAAAGGAAAATCTTCAGATATTGCAAAATCGATTAAGAACAAACTTATTTCAAAATTAAATAATGATATATCCGAAATATACAAAGGAAAATCAATTGATGAATATTTACGAGTGCTACCGCCTGGAGGATCAGAAATACTAGATAAGTAGGAATGAATTGAAATGAATCTAAATATAATAAATGGAAGAGTGTGGATAAACAGTAATCTAGAAGATATTATAATATCAATTAAAGATGGAAAAATATCAAAACTGGCAAATCAGGACAACATTCCTGAAGCGGATGTTTCGATAGATGTAGAGAACAACATTGTATTTCCTGGATGCGTAGATGTGCATTCGCATTTAAGAGATTCAGAATTTTCATATAAAGAAGATTTTATTTCAGGAACGCAGGCAGCAGTGGCAGGAGGATTTACAACTGTATTAGATATGCCGAATACAGATCCACCCATAATTAACGTAAAAGAATTAAAAAAACGACAAAATAATGCGAAAAATAGAATTTTTTGTAATGTTGGATTCTATAGTTCGCCTATCAAATCTGAGGATGTAAATCAATTAAGATTATCAAATGCAATTGCATTCAAGATATATTTACATAAACCATTCGAGGAACAGGATTTATCAGATGTAAATTTGATTAGAATTATGAATAGAATAAGTGAATGTGATTCAATATTAGCAGTGCATGCAGAAGATCGCCAACTATTTGATCAAAATAACAACCATACAACCGAATCAGAAGTTCATGCCATAAATAGAATTATAAAACTAGCAAAACAGACAGATTGTAAGATACATTTTGTACATGTTTCAACAAAAGAAGGTATTGAAGCGATTAAGAATAACAAGTCGATTGTAGACATATCATGTGAAGCAACGCCACATCATATGATTTTGAATACAGAAAAAATAAATAGTGAAAAACATTACTGTGAGCCTCCTTTAAGGGATAAAGAAAATCAGGAAGCAATATTTAACAGCGTGGTGGATGGAGAAATTGATATTATAGGAACTGATCATGCTCCACATTCATTAAGAGATAAAGAGGAAGGAAAACCAGGTTTTTCAGGTCTAGAAATAACTCTGCCCTTGATGATTGATTTGTATATGAAAAATAAGATTACGCTACAGAGAATATATGAAATATTGGTAGATAATCCAATCAAAAGATTTGGATTAAGAAATATTGGTCAGATTAAAGAGGGGTATAATGCAGATTTGATAGTGATTAATGAGAATAAGATGAATACAATAAATGTTAATAATTTTTTGTCTAAAGCAAAGAATTCACCATTCGATGGCAATCAGATTTTAGGAGTAGTTACAAAGACAATAATTAATGGTCAAGTAGTATTTGATGGAAAAAAGATAATAGCTAGTCCTGGAACTGGCAGAGTGTTAGAAAAAGAAGTCGACTTTTGATAATCTTGGGATGATAACGTGTTGAAAAAGAAAGTATATTTTCCTATATATGGATCAGGAGTGGGACATGCAAATAGAACATCATTAATTGCAAGTTCATTGAATAAAGACTTTACATATACATTCAGTTCATTCAAAGATGGTTATGAATTTTTAGTGGCAAATAAATTTCAATGTAAAAAAATTCATCCATTAGATATATCTTGGAAAGACAATGGAACAGTATCAACGACAAGAACAATAATTAGACTTCCAATATTAGCAGGAACTTTTTTATATCATCTAGAAGAAGAATTGCGATTCTTGAAAAAATATAAACCAGATATAGTATTTAGTGATTCAAGACTATCTCCGGTTTTGTGTGCGAATAAGCTGGGAATACCATCAATTGTAATTCTTAATCAGATCAAATTATTAGTAGAAATCAGGAATACACGTAAAAGAAGATTAGAGAAAATCAATGGACAGTTATTAGGCCATTTCTGGAATTATGCAGACGAGATATTTATTCCAGATTTACCGCCTCCTTATACAATATGTAAGGAAAATATAGAAGGAATAGACTCAATAAAAACTAAATTAAGATATATTGGATTTCTAGCCAAAGAATTAGATGAAAAAAGAAAGAAATCAATAATTAATGAGTTGAAGATAGATGGAAAAAAGAGTACAATATACGTACAAGTAAGTGGACCAAAACAATCAAGATTAAGTGCATATAATAGAATTATTGAACAGATTAAATCAATAAAAGACGAGTATAATATTATAATTTCCAAAGGCGATCCAAATGGAGAACCTATACCAAAAAAGAAAGAGTATTGGACTGAATTTGAATGGTGTCCTTGGAGAGAGATGTTCGATATATCTGACTGTGTAATAATACGAGGAGGTCATTCGAGTATAGGGAATGCAGTATCTTTAGGAAAACCATCAATAATAATACCAATAAAAGGACAAAGCGAACAGATACAAAATGCAAGGAGAATTGATGAACTAAATTTAGGAATACATATGGAAGAAGACGATTATTCATTAGTTGAGAATGTTAAATCAGTATTAAACGATGGTAAATTTTTAAAGGCTACAAATAATTTTAGAAAACTAACTTCTAGATACAATGGAATAGAGATTTGTAAAGAGAAGATTCAAGAATATATAAAATAATTATTTTCTATTAGATAATTTCTTTTCTAATTTAATCAAATCGTCGTGATTAACGAGTTGATTGAATTTATCAAAGGTAATTAATTGATCTTCAATACCAAGAGAGGTTTGGTGTTTCTTTAGATAAGACAAAGAATCAAATACAGCCTTAGTAGATGCGTAAAGAGATGTCAAGGGAAATAAGATAATTTTAAAACCGATTGTTTTTGCTTTTTTCATAGAGATTAAAGGAGTGCGTCCTCCTTCTAATTGGTTTAATAATAATGGAAGTTTCACTTGTTTTGCAATAATTTCTAGTTCGTCGACTTTGTTAGGAGCTTCTATAAATAAAATATCTGCGCCAGCTTTACTATATCGTTTAACTCTATCAATAGCCATATCTATTCCTTCGACTGCTAAACTATCAGTACGTCCTACAATCACCAAATCTGATTTTTCTTCTTTTCGACTTTGTGCAGCTGCAATTATTTTTGATTCCATCTCATCGATGGGAATGACTAATTTTCCTTCCATATGTCCGCATTTTTTTGGCCATACTTGGTCTTCAAGAATAAGTCCTGCTGCGCCTGAACGAATATAATCTTTGACAGTCCTCATAGTATTCAGAGAATTACCGTAGCCAGTATCTGCATCAGCAATTACAGGAATATCAATAGAATTACAAATATTAGAAACTCTTTCTTTCATTTCCGAAAAACTTACAAGACCAATGTCAGGAACGCCAAGTAAAGTTGCGGCAGTTCCATATCCCGTATGAAAAACTGCATCGAATCCTACTTGTTGTGCGATTTTTGCACTTAATGCGTCATATATTCCAGGTACAAAGATAGTTTTGTTTGTTTCGAGAAGTTTACGCAGAGACTTGGATTTATCCATAATTTACAATATTATTAGTCACTATTAATTATAACACAGTAATAGACTAATATTTTATAATACAAGAATTATAAGTAGATAGATATGGAATTCAATGAGAATAGTTATAGACAGCCAAGGATTACACAGGCAAAATGGACTCTGAGGTTTATTGGAATATCAGTTATATTTTTTATATTTCAAAATATTCTTGGCCCAGAGATTTGGCAATATTTTGCATTTTTCCCTGCACTGGCAATAAAATGGCCATGGACTTTAATAACTTCAGTATTTCTTCATGCAGATTTTAATCATTTATTGTTCAATATGTTTGCATTATTTTTCTTTGGGTCATATTTAGAAAGATTGTTGGGAAGTAACAGATTTTTGATAATATTCATATCTGCTGGAATAGTTGGGAATATAGGATATTTTGTGACTGCATCAAACAACATGATACCAGCAATAGGCGCGTCTGGTGCAGCTTATGGGCTAATGGGTACATTGGTAGTTCTAGCTCCATTTATGTCGGTATATATTTGGGGACTATTACCTGTGCCAATGATAATATTAACTGCAGTATATGCGTTCATTGACGTTATTGGATTGTCTGCCCCTTCAGGAATAGCACATGGCGCACACTTAGCAGGATTAATTGTAGGAATAGTATTTGGATTGTATCTAAGACCGTATTTTGGCTACAAAAGAAAAAGAGATATAGATCTATAATTATTTTTTTGTATAGGCACGTCCACGCCAAACAAATGAAGAATTTGAATATATTTTAAAGACTGAAAGAATCATACAGTAAAAGAATATCAGATTAGTAATTGGTTGAAAGAGTATATACAACTTAGAATGATTAATATCAACAAATTCGATAAGATACGATATTCCCATAAAAGTTATAGTGAGAAGAATTAAGACAGAATATAAAATTTCTAATGAAGTTACAAAAAAGATTAGAAAATAAGGAAGTACAAGACCTATAAACGCGAGAAAGATAGATATTAATCCAAGAAACAAATGAGATTCTATAAATGATGCAGATGTTGCACGTTGTACAGCATCAATATTATTGGTAAAGCCAGTATTAGAATAGGTTGTAACAAAATCACCAGAACGTATCAGTTTTAGATTATAACCAGATTTTTTAAGACGTTCGCCAAGAGATTTATCTTCAACAAAGGATGATTTTATACTTTCATGACCGCCAACATCATCATATATCTGTTTTTTAATTAAAATAAAACCACCAACAAGATAAGCAATAGATGTACTTTTTGAGTTTAATAATAAAGGAGAATACAATATATTAATCATAGAAATCAAGATAGGCAAAATAAGTTTCCCCCAAAAGTCAGAACATGTTAATTGAGGAAACATAGTAAATACGTCAAGATTACTATTTTGCATATAGGATAAAGAAGATTTGATTGAATGAGTTTGATGTTCCGTATCAGCGTCGATAAATAATAATAATGAACCATTGGATATTTTAGATCCTTCATGACATGCACGGTTTTTTCCAACCCAAGTTTTATCATCATTATTTAATTTTAAAAGTGAGAATCTATCATTATTCTGACAAAACTGGTTGGCAATATGGTATGTATCGTCAGTAGAATTATCGTCTACAACAATTACCTCAAAATTACTATAAGTTTGTTTCTGTATGGATTCTAAACAACGAAGGATATTTAATTTTTCATTTCTAGCGGGAATGATAATTGAGATTAACGGATTATGCAAAGGGTTTTCGTCTAAACTTAATTTATCTATATTGAAAAAACTGAATATTCGGAAAAGAAGAATAATAAACCAAGATAATGCCAGTATCGGAATAATAATTTCCAATAATGTATAAAATATCACAGTATTATCTGGGTTTTAGGTTATTTATCTAACAAGGTTTATTTATTACCATAGTTGAGTGGTAATTATGAGTGAAGATAAATTTCCAGTATCAGGAATAGCATGTAATTTACAAGGAAATATAACCGAATTCGGCAAAGGTGCTGAAGAATTATTCGGATATACGAGAGACGAATTAGTAGGCAAAGGAAATGTAGGAATGTTTCATATCGAAGCAAACTTACAAACTTTAGTCCCGTCATTACTCCAAACCGCTTCAGAGAAAGGTGAATGGGAAGACATAGTAGAATTAGTACGAAAAGACGGATCACATTTCAAAGGAAAATTAAATGTTAAACCATTGATGCAAGATGGTCAACAAATTGGCTTCATGGGAAAAACAGAGTTTATTGAGAATATCTAGAGAAAAATAAGGTGATTAATTGAAACTAGAAGTCTGGGCAAAAGAATTAAGAATTCCATTTCTCAGTCTTCCAGCAATTTTTGTGCCACTTGGAATAACTGTCGCTTTACTAGATGGATATTTCAATCTAGTACATGGCATATTAACACTAATTGGAATTGTATGTATACATGCAAGTGTTAATGTCTTAAATGATTATTTTGATTTTAAGAGTGGAATAGATACAGCTACCACACCAACACCATTTAGTGGAGGAAGTAGAGTGCTTCCAGAAAATCTTTTAACTCCGAGAAGTGTTTTGATTGGAGGAATAATACTACTTGCAATCGGATCTTTGATAGGATTATATTTTCTTTATATATTTAATTTTCCGCCATTATTAATTGCATTAATTTCAATTGCAATAATTACATCGGTTGCATATTCGCCAGTGCTATCAAAAATTGGGGTAGGAGAAGTTTTTGTATTTTTGAATTTCGGTCCATTGTTATTCACAGGTGTATATTACATTCAAAGTGGTGGTTTAATCAGTACAGAAGCAATAGTTGTTGGATCAATAGTAGGATTAATGACTACAGGAATACTGTACATTAATCAATTTCCAGATACAGATGCAGATAAATCAAAAGGAAGATTTCATTTAGTTGCAAGATTAGGAAAAAAACGTGCTGCAGGAATATACAAGTATATAGTTAATGCTAGTTATGTCATAATAATACTTGGAATAGTTACATTTACAATACCGCCAACAACAATAATTGCACTAATCACTATTCCGAAATTCAGAGTTGCAAATGCCATATTACAGAAAGAATATGAAAAAATCATGGAATTAATTCCTGCAATGGGAAACACTGTAATGGGAACAATACAAAGTGGAATATTATTATTGGTAGGGTATTTAATTTGGTATTTCTTATCAATATATTTCCCCGGAGTGACAACAATTCTTCCTGAAAATATCAGCTAATTTTCTATAAAAGCTAACAACAAAGATTATATCGAAGAATGCTTTTCTTATTATCATGAGACAGTTTAAAATTATAGCAGAACAATCTAAAAAAGTATTTGAAGAAGAATTAAATAAATTATCAGAAGATGGATGGGAGATAATTCATTATGGTAGTTCAGTAAGTATTGGTTCAACACGTTCAAATACAGTGGCATTATTCAGTGCTGTATTAGAAAAAGAAAAAGCTGTTTCAATAAAAAAGAAAACAAAAACAGATAAGAAAAAATCATCTACAGTAGCAAGAAAAACTACTGAAAATTCAATTTCAAGTACAAATGATTTTCAATTAAATTAGCTTTCAACAGGAAGATTGTCGCGAGTACTCCAATCAGCAAATGAGCGATCGTAAATTTTAACATTATTGTATTCACAAAGTTGTAATGCAACAAATGTATGAGATGCTCTTTCTCCTACTTGACAATAACAAATTATTTCTTTATCTTTTGTAATACCAAATTTTTCAAATAGATTATTTAGATTTTCAATGGTTTTAAAGATGTAACCATCATCTCCAACTGCCAATTCCCAGGGAAAGTTTTTTGAATTTGGGATTCTACCGGATTTTGGTCCAGCGGCAATAATTCCATTGAACTCATCAGGACTACGAGTATCTAGTAAGATTGAACCAGAGTCATCAAGTTTGGATAATACATATTCATGATCAACTTTGAAATCAAGTTTAGATTGAGTTATAACAAAATCGGTATTATTAATTGCTTCAACTTTATCAGTAACAGGATAACCCATGGACATCCATTTAGAGAAACTGAGATCAAGATATTTTACTTTAAGACCATAATATGTTAATGACCAAAATAGACGTGAAGCAGTTGTGCCACCACGATCGCCGCAAATTACAAGAACAGAATCATTTTTAACTCCAAGAATACTAAGCAACTCTTCGATTTTTTCCTTAGGAGCGATGTCAAAATACGAAGAATCTGCATTAAAGTCTAAGATTTTATCGTATGGAACGAGCTTGGAATTAGGAATATGTGCTGAACTATATTCTCTAGGAGATCGAATATCAAGAACAACAACATTAGAATCAAGAAGATTGTCTTTTAGCCATTCGGCGTTTAACAAAATAGACATTATTTTTTCCTCAAAATAAATTTCAGATGATTATTTTCTTCTTTAATTTCAATTATTTCATGTCCGACACGATTAGCCCACGCAGGTATATCTTCTTTAGAAGCTGGATCAGTAGCAGATATTTCAAGAACCTGTCCACTTTCCATCTTGGAAATAAATTGTTTAGTCTTAAGAACGGGAATTGGGCATACAAGTCCTTTTACATCAAGTGATTGATCTATTTTCATAAGAATCACCAAGAAATAATTTAGTTATTATTGTTTTTTATGGAAATCTTGAAAACACCTTCGTCGGTTTCTTCGGAACTGAGAACCTCGTGTCCGTCTTTTTTAACTGCTGAAGGAATATTTATTGTAGAAGGTAAGTGATCAACAATAACTTCTAAGACTTCTCCGTCTTCTAATGTTTTTAGTTCTTTAAGAGTGAAGATAACTGGCCATGGGCATACTTGTCCAATGAGATCGAGTTTCTTACTTTGTTGTTGCATTAATCATTCCACTCCTATATTTAATTGATTTAACAAGATATCTGATGTAATCATATCATTTACATCTTTCGAGATGTTGACTGTTCCATTTCCTTTACCTAGAACAGTGCCAATAATATGTGGGTCATAACCTGCAGATTTTAAATCAGAACTAATATTTGCAATTATATTAGGAGAAGCAATTACTGCAACTGCGCCATTAGTACCTGCAGTAGCATTATCCATAAGGAAATTCTCAGTAGCATATTTAACAAATTCAGGATAACGGAGGGGAAGATTATCTAGAGATATATCCACTTGTGCATTATCTGCATGTTCTTTAAAGATCATTATACCTGGTCCAGACAAGTCGCCCGTTGCAAGAACATGTTCATTAATATCAAATGAATTGCCAAATTCGGGCAAATACTTGTTAATTATTTCTGCAACCTTCAAATTTGGTTCATTCATAGTACTAATAACAGAATTTTTAGCATTTTCAACATCTTTGAGTGTATAACCAGTTTTTTCCAAGTCTTGTAAAAATGTTTCGTCTGCAACGCAGGATAAGAAGACATTAATTGGAGCTAGATCGCCAAATGGACGAGTAACCAAAATCTGCATACCAGTATTTAGAAGGTTCAATTTAGTAGGAGGTTCTTTCCTAAGAGTTCCAAACATAGTAGCGCCAATCAGTAATTTTCCACGCTGAGGTGATTCAGATGTTAGAAGTTCAATATTATATTTGTTTGCAAAAGTTTCCATATTTTTAGAAATATTATTTTTAATTTCTTCATTAGGTGCATCAACAACAGGTAAAACTTTTAGTTCTTCGAAACAACCAAGAGAAATTAAATCATTTAGAGAATTGGAGATGGCGACATTTGTTTGCTGTTCAGATGAAGGATCTGCAGTAGGATCAATAATTTGAATTGTATCATTATTTGATAAACACCAACCGTCAGATCTACCTTCTTCATAGGATATGAAATCAAACAATGCAAATTCTGCTTCTGGAAAACCGGTAATGATCGAATGGCCTTTACCAACAGTAAAATGAACGTCAGATTTAGAAATAGATGAATAAAGTGTATTCAATAATGCTTGAAACTTTTCTTGCTTCTCAGCATTTTTCTGAAAGACTTGCAATAAAGAGATTGCACGTTTTGGATTAATCTTTTTTAAATCGTCAAGATCAATTTCAGGATTAGAAGGATTATAGATTCTACGAGTTATTACTGGACCATTTTCAGTTAATGGAAATATATCGGCATCAACCCTCTCCCCTAAAGAGATTCCCATCTGTTTCAGACTAGGTTTTAAGTTATGCAAACTAGGATATACTACTGTATTTAAATCAACTTTCACGGCACAGCCTGCTACCCACCTTAACGGGTCCATGCCCATTTCTCTATATTTGGAGACGTTGTCCCAGAATTCTTGTTTTGTGCTCATAAGTGAAACAATTAATCAAATGTCGAAAAGTATATAAATATAACGGCATTATAAAATAGGGAGAATAGAAATGTCAAACATAAACGTAAATCGAAGAGATTTTATCAAATATATCGGCGGAGCAGCTGTCGGTTTAGGGATTGGAGGAGCAGGTTATCTGTCTGCCAACTCTCAAGTTGGTACAGTAACAAGTGAACTTGAACAGGTAAAAGAAGAACTAAAAGGAAGAGGACATTTAGGATATGTCTTTGGTGCGGAAGGATCAATTGCGACAATTGACCTAGCTCGTGGAAAAGTCTTAGCATCATCAGGACCTACATGGATTGCGGAAGCAGGAAGAGTAGACTGGGCCAACCACTATCCAGATAAAAATGGAAATGTTTGGGGACTTGGAAGATCTGGTGGAAAAGCTACGGTGTATCAAGTAAATCCATCAACGAATGAGAAGTTAACAGAAATACCATTAGAAGGAGCGTGGAGATCTGCATTAGCAGAGACTGATGTAGATGGGAAATATGGATATTTTTTGAATCTATTAGTTGCTAAAATTCCAGATGAGCAATTACTGGGGGCAAGAGGTGAAGTTGAAAACATTGCTTCGTCAGATACAATATCTCCTTCAATAATCTATAAAGTTGATCTTCAAAGTGGAAAGATAGTAGGTGAACTCGAAGTTCCAAAGTTTTGTTGTGATGTTGCTATTGCACCTGATGGCAGATTATGGTTAACAAATCAGCTGGAGAGTTTGTTAACAGTAGTAGATACAAATAGTTTCACTGTGGAAGAGCATTTAGCGGAAGAATATTCAGATTGGGGAGGAAGCATGGTAACAATTTCTCCAAACAATGATTTGGCATTCATTGAAGTAAATTCAGGAGCAAATTGGTCAATTATTGATCCAGATATCTTTGCTAATGCGGATGGAGAAGAAATGGTTTGGGATATAAAAGCAAAAGAGATAATAAAAAGATTTCCATTAAAAGATGCGTCTCCAAGAACAAGTGAATTTACTCCTGATGGAAGATATGTACTGGTCAGAACTAGGCCGGCAACAATAGTATATGATACGGAAAGTATCGAGGAAGTGACAAAGATTGAGATTGAAAATTCAGGTCATCCAGCGTTCAGTCCAGACAGCAGTTTTGCATATATACCAAATCCAGGAGACAGTTCAGTTGATGTGTTCGAGGTAGGCTCGTTTAAGAAAGTAGATAGTCTGAAACTACCTTATTCACCGTCAAAAATTGTTCCAATAAATACAAACAATTACTAAGTGGAATAGTTGTCAGAACAGAACAATCAGAGCGTTCTATTAGTTAGCGTAATAATAACTGCGCTAACAATAGGTTTTTTGATTGGAGGAACTTTTGTTTATCATACGAATAGTGAAATAGAATTAGAACAGTATCAAGCAGTAGTATTCAATACTATAAGTAAAACAGCAACAGTAATAGACAATATTGAATTCAATACATTAACAAATATAGAAATAGATATCGAAGCAGGTCAATATGGAGCGTATTTTAATGAGAACAATAATAAATTATATTTAATTCATGATGGCCAATCAGAACTATTAATACTCAATCCACAATCATTGGATATTGAATCAAGGGTTCGAGTTGGTCCGAATCTTCAACATGCAGGAATATTTGACAAAACAGGTGAGATATTTTTCCTAGTAAGTAGAGATTCAAATTCTTTAGTAATGATAAACACAACGACAGATAGAATAATATCTAGGATAGAAGTTCAAGAACAACCTCACCATGTTGCATTGTTAAAAGATTCAGTGGCAGTTACAAATACAGAATCTCAGTCAATATCAATTGTAGATATAATAAGAATGGATGTAAAAAACAATATCAAGATTGATGCAAATCCAGTAATGATAACATCAGACGGAGAAAGTAAGATGTTTGTGGGAGCCGTAAAACCTTCAAAAATATTCTTTATCGACAATAATGAAGTGAAGATCAGTATAAGATTAGAATCAGATCCTCATGGAATAGCCTTAACTTTAGATAAAAAAAATCTTATTGTGACTTTACCGGATGAGGATAAAGTATTAGTCATAGATATGAAGGGCGCAATAATTAAAGAACTAAAAACAGGAAGTTTTCCTCATAATATAGATATTGACCCTAATGGAAAATACGGATATATCAGCAACAGTAATGGTGCAAGTGTATCAATTATGGATTTAACAAACTTTGAGATTGTTGCGACGATAGAAACAGGAAATGGATCACATAATGTACAATTTTACAATATAATGAATAGTAATACACAAATTAACACGGCAAAAGATGGTGGTAAGATTATTAGTGCGAATTTTAACTGTGGAGGTTAGAATATGTTCGAATATAATAATATTTTTTCATTAGTTGCGACATTATTGATTGGACTTGGTTTTGGAATATTACTGCAAAAAGGACGTTTTTGTTTCACAAGTGCATTAAGAGATTTCATAGCATTCAAAGATACAAGGGTACTAAATGGAGTAATAATTGGAATTGTAACAATGATGCTGGGTACTAGTTTGGTATATATTTTTGGGGTTTCTAGTTCTAATTTCTGGGTATCAAATTACGGACTATCGAACATCATAGGAGGATTTGTTTTCGGAATAGGAATGGTTTATGGAGGTGGTTGTGCTTCAGGTACATTATATCGTGCAGGAGAAGGTTACATACACTATTGGTTAGTGTTAATTTCTGCCTGTGTAGGATACATATTATTTGCTGCTTTATTCCCAGGATTCTTTTTGCCATACTTTTTTGTTCCTTTACAAATTTTTGATGGGTACAGTTTAATTGCAAGCTTAGAATTATTAGCGCCAGTTGTTCCAATAGTATTGATAGCAACATCAATAATTTATTTAAGAAGTAAAAATAAATTGATAATAAATCAGACTATACAAAGTATAAAGATATCAAATATTTCCTCTGAGAGTCTCAAAGCTGAATGGGATACAAAATTAGTTGGATTAGGAATGGGGATATTAGCCACGTTATGGTTTGTCGTTTGGGGGACATTAAGTGTTACAGGTCCGCAAGCAAAATGGACAGGTTTAATTTATAGTGAGATAGTTGGATTAGAAACTCTTCAACAAAACGTATACTGGAATAACGTTGTATTTCCTGATGGTATATTTTCAATTAGCTTAGATATGATATTATTTGTAAGTTTAATTCTAGGAGCTTTCATCTCAGCGTATTTAAGCGGAGATTTTAAGATAAGGGTAATAAAGAGATCAAGAATTCCAAATGCAGTAATTGGGGGATTGGTTATGGGTTTCGGTTCAAGAATGGCGCCAGGCTGTAACATCAGTAATACATTTAGTGGATTAGCATTTTTGTCAGTGGCAGGTTTTATAACATCACTAGGTCTATTATTAGGAGTATATGTTACTACTCACTGGATGTTTAGAAAGTCAGGTTGTGCAATTTGATTATAGGTGAAATATAATGGAAGAAAGAAAAGTGAATGACGAAGATATGAAAGAGATTGAACAAAGTGCAGTAATAATAGACATGGAGGGAGAAGTATGTCCTTATCCGCAGATCATTGCAAGAGAAGAAATCAAAAAAATTGATTCTGGGAAGATTGTTGTTATCCAAACAGATCATGTAATGGCAACTAAAGCAGTACCTCAATCAGTAAGTAACGATGTTTCTGAATATGGAATATGGAAGTCAGGTTCAGGACAGTATAAAATAATATTATGGAAAAAATAATAATAATCAAGAAGAGAAAAGATTATATTAATAATATGTTACAAAGAAAGTTGTTTAATTGACATTAAGAATAGCTTATGCAGGAATTATTCAGCTAATTGCGCGGTTTTCTACATTAATTACAGGACTTATTTTTATTACATTAGTAACAAGAAATCTTCCTGTTGATGAATTTGGTTTATGGCAAACATTAGGAAGTTCAGTAGGATTATTGCTGATACCATTAGCCCCTTTAAATTATTGGACATTAAGATATTCTGCAAGAGGCCAAGACGTAGCAAGAACCTCTTTATTGGCAGGAATTATTGCAGTGCCAATTTTTGTCATAACATACTTAGTACTTGCACTGACAGCCTCTTCGTCAATAGAACCAATATTGATTTATGTATTGATTTACAGTATACAAATTCCAGCTTTATGTATTTGGGAGGTGGTTAAGCCAGTTGCAAGATCATATAAACCGGAATATCTAGGATATGCAACGATTGCATTAGAAATTGGAAAAGTATCTGGTGCTTATTATACAATAGCAATTCTAAAACTTGGTTTAATTGGTGCGATATTATCATTAGCGTTAGGGCAATTTTTACAATTAGCTATTGTTATCTACATAATAAGACCGAAATTAAGAGGCTCATTTAAGAGTTCTACTATAAAAAAATGGTATAAAGCAGCATGGATACCAATATCGAACGTGTCGGTTTCAAGATTATCGATTTCTGATTCAATACTTGTAGCAATAATTCTTGGTTCAACGACAGTTGTCGGAATATTTCAAGCAAGTAGAGTATTTACATTAATAGTTCGTTATAGTGAAGAATTTTTACGTGTTTTATATCCAAAATTAATTCGTGATAATAAAAATGAAGATATTACATTGACGTTTAGATTACAGAGTTTTGTCGTAATTCCACTTGCTGTTGGAACAGTGATGTTAGCAGAACCACTTTTAGGATTGCTGGGTGAACAATACGTAAAAGCAAAACTTGTTTTAAGAGTTTTAACAATAGTGGCAGTAATTGAAGGAATAGAGTATTTTATGTGGAATATATTAACAGGTTTGGAAAAAATTGACGAAAATATAAACAATCTACAGTTTAAGAAATTGAGAAATAGCTGGTTAGTAAGGCTGCCGTTAATTGATTTAATGAAATATGCAGTATATTTTTCAATATTGGGAGTAATAATGTACACGTCAAAAGGCGTTGGAAATGAAATGACGCTTAGTGTGTATTGGGCAATAACATTGTTATTGATAACAACTCCAGTTACAATATATAAAATACTATTAGCAAAACGCGTAATGCAATTCGAGTTTCCTAAGTTATCAATATTAAGATATAGTTTTTCAGGAATAATAATGGCAGGGTTTTTGTATGTTTATCAAGAATTAATTCCGTTAACAGGGACTTCAGTAGGATCAATAATTATTTATATCATACCTCCAGGATTCATTTCTGTATTAGTTTATGCTATAATTGTGTTGAGTATAGATTCATTTATTAGAGAATCGACAATAGATTTTATTAAAAAAATTAGGAGTTAAGGGATCAAATTAATATCTATAGTATTTTTGCTATTTCATCTTTGAGTTGTATGTTATTTTTAACCCAATTCATGTCATTATTCCCTTCTTGTTCGCCTCGCCTAATAATTATTGATTTACATCCAGCTTTCTCGGCGGATTCAAAGTCATTAATTCTATCTCCAATCATCAATGTTTCAAGTGCATTAACATCAAATTTCTTCATTGTATTTATTATTTGGTCGTACCTGTTGGTATAATTGTCTCTTGTAAATATGTTTGAAAACAGATTCTTTATACCAATAATCTCTAAAATCTGATTTGCAGCGCGTTCGCATTGTAGAGTTACCATTGCAAGTTTCTTATTTCGAGCATGAATTTCTTTTATTACTTCTATTGCACCTTCATGAATCTCTAAATTATTTATTGAATTACATTCTTCTTTACAAATAAGTTCAAATGCATCTCTTTTTAGTTCGTCTTTCCCTTTTGTACTATCTACGATCATAGGTATAAGGAAGAATTCCCCTTCTATCTTAAATTTATCTTTTAATTCAGTTCTAAGCCAATCATATCTTACAGGTAATTTAATTAGTGTTCCATCTAAATCAAAAATAACTAGTTCAATCAAAGTATCTTTACCTTGTATCCGTCTTCTTTCCAAATCCATGTTCCTGTGTCTATATGCCTAATTAAATAGAGACCATCTGGATAGATATCAGTACCAAGACTTTCTGGTTCTACTAAATTCATTCCTATTGCGCAATAATAATCTGCCAAGTTTTTCTTAGAATCTAATCCTAATCTGTCTGATACTATTCCCCACAACGCAGTAGTAGTATGGAATTTTCCCGAATCAATTTCAGTTACAATTGGATTGTCCTTTACATCACCTTTCAGATCAACCGCATAACTTCCATGAGGCCTTGAATCTGACGACAAAATTGCTTTCTTAGAAATAGCATTTACCTTTTCATCTATAACAATTCTGGATACAGTTGGTGTTCCAGTAATTCCTGATGGGGAAATATGTTTGAATGGATATTCTAATCTCTCTCTTGTAAATGAAGCAATTAATTTTCCATCATGCCATAAGCTATCACATGCAATATTTCTACCTGGAAGATACTCTTGAATCATAAAATCTGAATATTCTGCGATTCCTCTATTTACCCATATTCTAATCCAATCTTGTATTTGTTCTACAGTCTCACACAATAAACTTAATTTTCCTCCTGCACCACTTTTCATTCGCACCCAAACTTTCTCATCTCTGAATTTCTCCTTTGTGGATTCGACTTCATCTAAAGAATTCACTGTTTCGGTTTTTGCTACAGGAACATAGTTTCTTTTTAAGATCTCCTGAGTTTGTAATTTATCTCTAATTATGATGTCGTATCTAGGCAAATATGTTGCGGTGTTTATCTGATCTATCTCCTTTGCAATTACACTAGCTTCAGAATGTGGACTTGGATGTAAAAAGTCAATTTTATCTTTATCAATTATTTCTTTAATCTTCTCTAGAAATTTAGAATCCGTATGTCTTGGTGTTCTGTATTTGAAATCTAGATTCGGTAACTCTAAATAATATTTATTAAAATCAGTTCCCGAAATTATGTATTCTCTCTTGGCAATCTTCAATGCATTGACAAAATTTACTCCACCTATCCCACCAGAACCTGTAACCAAAATGTTTTTAGACATAAAATAACTCACAATCTCCTTCTAATTCAATCCTATAATGTATTTCTCCTTCAGCTTCTGATTTATCAATTATTCTTCCCGGTCCATTAATTGAAATACTCTTTGTTAAGTCAAAAATCTTTGCTTCTATGCACATGCCTTTTGCAGCATTGTTTATGATGCATTTCCACCCTTTCTGGCTATCTTCGACGATTGATATCTCGGAATTATTTCTATTATTCCACCATTCTGCGATAGTGATTCCCGACGATACAAAGCAATTTTCTTTAGATAATTTTTCTAAAATACGTGTATAAATCTCACCTCTTTTCATCAAAAATGCTTCTTGATGCCATAATATTGTGAGAAGGCCACCGAACTTTTTGATATTTGCAATGTAATATTCTATTACTTTCATTCCAGATTCTTCATCTAGATCCATGTATCCCCATAAACTTGTGTCCATTATGATTAATGGTAATTCTATTATCTTTCTTCTTTCCCAATTCTCTTTTGGAGGATAAAATGGCATAGATGTTCCTAAAAAGAAACCGGGATGTTCTCTAAAACCTAATGTAGTATCATATACAAATTCATTTCTTTCTAAGAAGTCTAATGTTTTGTGATAATCAAATTGTAAGTAATGTTCACGCACGCCTCTTGGCCTATATCCTAATTGTTTCTTGAATTCTACTATGTCTTCTTTCATCTTATCTTCATTATCGTGTGTGTCAAATCCTGCATGTAATCCTATTTCCCAACCATTCTTCATTAATTCGTCCAAAACATCCTTGTATTGTTCAACATTATATTCACTTGTTAGAAAATAAAAAGACGATTTGAATCTAAATTTTTCTTCAATTTCTTTGATTCTTTCTATATTCCAGTATAAATTCTTTCGTCCTTCTAATGCTTCCTTTAAATCACTTTCACTAAAACGATCTTTAACTTTCTGTAAATGTTCTTCTGTAACCTCAATACTATCTGAATCATGTGTTAATGCAACTGCAAAACTTTTACTATTCGGCCATCTACTTTTCCAAACCGCGGGAATATTGTTTTCTTTACACACTTCTTCATAAACTTCTTGAGCCCATTGTATGAATTCATCAACTATTGGAGAATCGTCCTCTTCAAAAACTTCTGTGTGTACATCTTTCCCTGTTAGTGCAATAGATATCTGTTTAACTATATCTTCAGGAATGTCTTCATATATGGATTCCAACCCGTTTGGAATTCCTATAGATTGCGATATAAATGAAATGACATATTCCTTTGTTTTAAGCAAGCTCACAATATCTATAAATCGTTTGCATCTATATTTGATTTTATATTCTAGTGATTACAAATTGTATGTATAGGCCCGTAGCCTAGATTGGATTAAGGCGTCAGCTTGCGGAGCTGGAGATCGGGAGTTCAAGTCTCTCCGGGCCTGTTATCTATCTATTTGCCATTCAATAGTTTTAGAAAGTCCTTGATTAAGTTTAACACGAGGATTGAAGCCAATTATTTGTCTGGCTTTAGTTATTTTTGGTAAACGACGTCGAGGATCGTTGTCAGGCATCGGTAAATATTTAACTTTAGATTTACTGTCAGTTAACTTAATGACCATATTTGCCAAGTCAACAATTCGTGTTTCTTTAGGATTTCCAAGGTTAATGGTTTCACCTTTAGTTTTTTTAACAAGTAAAGAACCCATTAATCCATTAATCATATCCGTAATATAACAAAATGATCGTGTTTGTTTTCCATTTCCCCAGATAGTAATTCTTTGATTGTTTATAGATTGCCAAATGAATCTAGATAACGCTCTGCCATAATTGCCATCGCCACGAAGTCGTGGGCCGTATGTATTGAATAATCTTACAATTCGCAGATCAAGGCCATAGGTTCTGTTGTAAGCCATACATAAAGATTCACATAATCGTTTACTTTCGTCGTAACATGATCTAGGTCCAGATGGATTTACGTTTCCATAATAATTTTCAGGAGTTGGAAAAACAGTTGCCTCGCCATAGACTTCAGAAGTAGAAGTGAATAGAAGTTTTGCATCAGTTTTTCTGGTGAGTTCAAGAATTTTTTTAGTTCCTTCAGTATTCACGTCAATAGTTTGTATTGCATTATTTAGATAATCATCCGGAGAGGGTCTACTAGCTAAATGAAAAATATAATCAGGTTTTACATTAAGAGTGTTTTTTGTGATATCATGTTTTTTAAAAACAAAAGATTTATTCTTTAATAGATGTTTAATATTTTCAGCACGGCCAGAAGATAGATTATCGATACAATATACTCGAGCATTCTTTGCTATTAGAAGGTCACACAACCAACTTCCTAAGAAACCCGCACCTCCAGTAATCAAGAATTGTTTATCTGAGATACGAAATTTTTTGTTGTCAGATAGAAGGGTTGCTATGTCAGAATTTATTATGTCGCTCAATTACATCCAACCTTTAGTAGCAAGTTTTTTAGAAGATTGTTGAGCATGCCAATAAGTATCTGGTGTGCCAATATCAAGCCGTGTACAAGAATGATGATATTCATATCCCAAAACATCCATCTTTGAATCAATCATATACTGTATTGCATCAGTAATCTGTATTTCTCCTCCATATCCAGCAGGAATTTTCTTTAAAATTTTCATGACGTCAGGAGTAAACTTATTTAATGCCATAATAGCAAGGTTAGAAATTTTTTTCGATGGTTTTTCAACAGCTTGAATTACTTCGTATACCTTTTCATTTGAAGGAAGAGAATATTTTTTTGTGCGTTTGCCGATTACGACACCATATGCACTTGGTTCAGAAATTTTTTCCAATGCTACAACACAATCAGATCTACTAGATAATTTATTCAAGACAGTAAGATGTTGTCTATTTGGTTGTACAATTAAGGTATCACCAGCATGTAAAATGAAATCATCGTTACCAACAAAAGAAGAAGCTAATGAAACAGCATGTCCATAACCTAACTGATGACTTTGATTAATCCAAGTAATATTTGATTTTTCTATGCGTTTGTAAAAGAATTTCATATCTTTATATGAAATATTATTTTTTTTGTTAGATAGGTCATCGAGATATCGATAATCTAGAGAAAAATGATCCTTAATAGCGCGTTTTTCTTGGCCAACAATAAAACAGAAATCACGAATACCAAAATCAAATAATTGTTCAAAGATAATCTGAACCATTGGTTTTAGTAATATATCGCCTTGAAACGAAGAGAAAACAGGGAGCATTTCTTTGGGTTGAACTTTTGTAGTAGGAAGTAATCGAGTTCCACGACCTGCTACAGGAATAACTACTTTCTTTAACACTATTAACCCCTATAATATTCTCATAATCCATTTATTTCAATGTATCATCAGAATATGTATGGAATATGACGTGGCTTTTGTAGGTTTAGGTTATGTAGGACTTTCTACCGCCGTTTGCTTTGCAGATAGAGGAATAAATGTGTTAGGTGTAGATATCGATAGTAAAAAAATAAACAGGATAAAGAATGCAGATTCTCCAATTCATGAGAGATATATGAATGAATTACTAGAAAAAGCCATCAAAAAGAATAGATTATCATTAAGTAGAAAAGTGGCAGATGTAACAAAAGCAAAGATAATATTTCTTACAGTAGGTACACCAAGTCGGAAAAATGGTTCAATAGATTTGAAATATATAGAACAAGCATCAAAAGATATAGCCATTGCAATAAAGGATATAGAAGAATATTTTGTAATTGTTATAAAGAGTACAGTTGTTCCTGGAACGGCATTAAAGATAATAGATAATTTAGAAAAACATTCAAGGAAAAAAAATTCAATACACTTTGGAGTAATAGTTAATCCAGAATTTTTGCAAGAGGGTAGTGCGATAAATGATACATTAAGACCGGATAAGATTGTAGTTGGAGTAAATTCAGAGAAAGATAAGAAAATTATTTATAAATTATTCAAAAAAATCTATAGGAAGAATCTTCCTATAGTTTATACAACACCAAGCAATGCTGAACTAATTAAATACGCAAACAATTCATTATTGGCAACGAAGATAAGTTTTATGAACTATATATCAAGAATAGCCGAACGAATACCAGATGGCGATGTGAATGAGATTAAATATGCAATTGGTATGGATAAAAGAATTTCTGAGTCATTTCTTAATGCAGGCTTGGGTTTTGGTGGATCATGTTTTCCGAAAGACGTTAAAGCATTAATTGCTTTTAGTAAGGAATTAGGTGTTAATTCAGAAATTTTGCAGTCAGTATTAGCGATTAACGATACGCAATTTATGAGTGTGTTTAATATTCTAAATAAAGAATTAGGCCAATTAGAAAGAAAAAGGATATCAATTCTAGGACTTGCGTTTAAACCTGAAACCGATGACATACGTGACGCTACGTCAATTAAAATTATCAAGAGATTGTTAGACAAGAAGGCTAAAGTCAGAGTCTATGACCCTATAGCAAATAATAATATGAAGAGAATATTTGGAAGTTCTATCACCTACGCGAAAGATTCAGAGTCTTGTATACGCAATTCAGATTGCTGTATTATTGTGACTGAATGGAAAGAATTCAAGATGCTCAAACCTAAAGATTTTATTCGATTGATGAAAAGGCCATTTATAATTGATGGTCGTAGAATCTTTTCGAAGAAACAATTCAACAAATTAGAATACCATGCAATAGGCTTGGGATAATCTAATTAAGATGTAAATAGTGATTATATAGTAATAAATGACTGTATTGAAAATCAATAAACGCATATTAAAAAAGATAATAAACCCATCTTTAGAGCCTTATGAAATTGAGATAGATGCGCCAGAATTTACATTTTATGGAGCAAAGAATCAACCAGATTATGCAACAATAACTATAACAATGATTCCAGAAAAATCTATAATTGAGTTAAAATCTTTAAAGGTATATCTACAACAATATAGAAATCAAATTGCTTCGTATGAAAGAGTAATTAATGTAATTTATGATGATTTGACACATGTGTACAAACCAAAGAGATTGTTAATTGAGATGAAGTTCAAACCTAGGGGAGGAATAACGTCAAAATTGGCAATAGACTCATTCGAACGTGAATTATTTATTGAGCGAGAAAGGTAAATTTAGAATCATTAGAACAGTAAATGGAGTAAAATGCAGCTCGTGTCCACTTAAAGACGATAATGGAGGAGAACTGCCATGTTCATTAAGAGTAACAATGGATCCAAAATTTAGTTTTATAAGAGTAATTTGCGGATATTGTGACTTCAAGTCAAAAGTATATTATAAGGACATACTGGCGATAGAAGGAATTTTAGATGAACATGCAAAAGTAAAGAAGTTAGAATAAGGTTTTTATAACCAATCTTTATTGATAGGTTTCAATTCGAGAGTTGATTCATCTAATATACTATAAAATTGATTTACAATATCTTTTTCAGAATCCAAAGGTTGACGTTTAGCGAGTAATATGGAATACCACATTTGATTTTTTATAAATTGTTCCCAGTTTAAGGCAGCATGATGAAGTAATACAATGTCACTTTCAAGAATGTTGCCCATTATTCCAGTAATAGGCTCTCTACCAAAATATGGTTTGAGTTTTTCTTTACCTTGTAAATGTTTGATTAATCTTTTCCATAAAGTTCCAGCAGGATTAGGAAAATGAAGAGCGGACGTAGAACGAACCAAGTAACTATTGTAGGCAAGAGAAGAAAATTTTTCAGGTCGGTCAACTCGATATTGTTCCGCGGTATTCCAAAGCCAATATCGGCGAAATTTACACATTCCTACATCAGGATTATTGATGTAATCACGAATTGTTG
>Ga0208391_1000102_pt1 | contig 42912 bp, 51 predicted proteins | sample Knorr_S23_td_Bot_FD_185612 | JGI IMG/M metagenome (GOLD analysis project Ga0208391, IMG submission 185612) | Marine microbial communities from Southern Atlantic Ocean transect - Knorr_S23_td_Bottom_ad_3770_LV_A (SPAdes) (version 2) | ecosystem: Environmental > Aquatic > Marine > Oceanic | place... | reverse complement strand
AAACAAGGCCCTAAGTAAGAATATGAAATTATTAATGGCAGCGATACTAGGATTAATTTTAATGTTGGTTATAGTAACTACAATATCAAACATTTGGATATACAATTAAATAAAAGGAAAAAATAATTTAAGTAAAAAAATCTGTAAGGAATATGTATTGCGCAACTAGTTAGAAAATACTAGCGTAAATCTTTTTAAAAGAAAGGAGTACTCAAATGGCAATAAAAAGAAAAAAAGCTGCACCTAAGAAAAAAGCTGCACCTAGAAGAAAAGCTGCACCTAAGAAAAAAGTTGCACCTAAAAGAAAAGCTGCACCTAAAAGAAAAGCTGCACCTAAAAGAAAAAGATAGTATCTTCTCTTATTCAAAAGTGACTACCAGTGCCAATCAGCATTGGTAGTCTTTTTTTTATTCCACTTCGAGTACTCCAAATCTATAGTATAATGGATTGATGGAAAGAAGTAGAAAAAATTGATAAAAAAATGTGAAGAGGTCAACGATATGATGACCGAGCCAATTTCCCCCATAGGGTATTGACCAGCCTCACTCAAAAAAGCAAGGGGCTGCCCTGCCCTACAACCTACTTTTACAACCAACCTCCATATAATCCTTGTATTCCGTCACGGTAATGGCACACCGTAGTCCAATTTCAAATATTAATGGCGGATTTGCTTTGTTTTCTGAAAATCCAAGAATTTTTTAATTTATTTGTCTCTTTTTTTACTTATGTATCTGTCTTTTTTTCTTAGTGAGACCCACTCTTAACAGAACTACAATACCACCTACATGATTTGAATTAGCTCATTTGTTGTGCTATATTAACTAAAGTTAATAAAATGGCTTTACCTGCATTAACAAAAATAATACCTGCACTAACAAAAATAATAGGTATGTAGTATCCTAATTAATTCCCTCTTAAAAAACGAACTGTAAAATAAATTAATACACCCATTACTCCGCCCCATATAAAGGGTGATATTAATCCACCACCCTCAATCATTGCACCAAATAAGAAACCAAATCCTCCAAATGTAGCTGCACAATTTGTGGGATTTCCAAAAACCCATTTCCTCATAATCCTCCAATTATATCCTTTACCATCATACGTGTTAATCTAAAAATAACACTCTAAATTTTTAGAAAAGAATAATAAAAAGAATAACAGCTTCAGTGAGAATATAACAAAGACTCATCCAGTGCGGTAAGTACTTTCACTGAATACCTCTCCCTTAGGTTTATTTGCTTCATGATTATCCATTAAATCTGCAATACATCTAATTAACTTTTACCCCTTATTTAACTGAAGAAAAGACAGGAAAGGAGTGTGAAATTAATGGGTACAGCAAAAGAAATTAAAATGATGGAAACAGAAACAGTATATGCAGTTATTATTGCGGTCGGAATTTTTTTATTACTTATTACTTACTTGAAATAAAATGAAACAAAAAAAGTTGTGGATTAAATCCGCTATATGGAATCACCGTTTTCATATAGCACTATTTTTTTCCAGTAATTTCCCTGAAAAATCTTTTTTCGTGGTGATACTTTTAATTTCTTTACCGCGATAACTTTTTATGCAGAAAAAATTAACTAAAGTAAACTTGACGAACTTTTTTTAGTGTCTATGTAAATTAAATAAACTTTTAACTAAAAGGAAAAAATAATGGATTATTGGAAAACCAAATATAAAGGTAAAGATGTTACATTAGGTGATACGTCAATGGATATAATGATTGAAGCAATAAATGGAATTATTGGAATTTATAAAATGGAATTTGGAAGAAAGCCTACACTTGAAGAAATTAAAGCTATCTTTGAAGAGAATGTAAAAGGCTATGGTACTGATTGGCACAGCCTTGAAGAGAAAACTGAAAAACAAATAGCAATGCTTGAAGAAATAACTGGAGAAACTGATGAGGTATCAGAAAAGATTGCAGAAAGCATTACTGACATTACTGGAAAAGAATTCAGACCAGAAGATTTAATACACTTTAAACCTAGAGATAAAAAGAAAGATAATTAATAAATACAAATGAAAAAATTAATAATAAAAATGGTGGTAATGGTGGTAGGCAAAGTTCAAGAAAGTTATTCACGTTATACTTTTTTATTAACTAATTTATTTTTCAGTTTAACTTGCTACAAAACGAATCGTTGCGATAGTGTTTGTGCATGATAAAATGAAAGGATTTTATTAATGACGGATATTACAAAATTTAAATCAATCGCAATTAAGATTGATAGCTACAACAAAGCAAAACCACTGGCAGATAGGAAATATATGTCTATGGGTGCTTTCGTTCGTTATCTTATAGATAAGGAATGTAGTAGAAGATTTTTTAAACGAAGGGAAAGGGGGTCAGAAAGTACCACTTATAGATAGATGAAACATTTGTAATACGCGCATGACTCATTCCACACGCCATACCTGCATTACAAGAATGTTGGAAGCTGGCGTTCCAGTACATGAAGTTAAAGCATTTGCTGGACACAAAAATCTCTCAACTACTGAGGTTTATATTACTACTAATATGAAGAAAATGGATAATTGCAGAGACGCTCTCAGCAATCACCCAGCCTCAAAAAGAAATTCTTCTGTTGTTTCGATTGCTGCAGAAGAAGAAGTTAAACCTAAGCAAGTTTTAGCTTTCAACAAGGCTAAGCAGAAAGGTTAATAAGAATGATTGCAACAACTTTTGATTCTAATTATAACGGTCATGAGTGGGGAGCTGATGGAACGGTAGACATGTGGGTCTCAAAAACCCATGCCGCAAGGCGTGAGAGTTCGATTCTCTCGCTCCCTACCAAGACCGCGTTAGACAAAAATTTTGTTGCGTCTAGTAAGGGAAAGTCTATAGTTTTTGAGTCGTCTTTGTGTCGTCCTAAAACGATAAAAGGTTTTAGAAATGAAGGTGAGCTTTATTTTTTTTAATGCGTTTAGATTCAAAATCCGGTCACTTCGGTGGTGTGGGTTCGATTCCCTCTACTCCTACCAAATAATCAAATGAATATTCTTCGTAACCTTTACAATTGGACATTAGATAAAGCTAGTCACAAAAAAGCAAGTTGGTTTTTAGTTCTGATATCTTTTGCTGAGAGTTCTTTTTTCCCCATTCCACCTGACATTTTATTGATACCGATGATTTTAGCAAAACGCTTGCAAGCTTGGTTTTATGCATTGATTTGCACGTTGTCTTCAGTAGCCGGTGGTATATGTGGCTATACGATTGGATATTTATTTTATACAAGCATTGGTTCTATAATTACTAATGCGTATGGCTTGACGAACTCATTTGATGTTTTTCAATGTTATTATAATCAATACGGCATATGGATAGTTTTAGGAGCGGGTTTTACACCTTTTCCTTTTAAAGTTATTACAATTGCAAGTGGTATGTTTAATTTAAATATTGTACTTTTTGTTATTATTGCAACAATTGCAAGAGGACTACGCTTTTATTTAATTGCAACATTGCTATTTATATACGGTAATGTGATCAAAAATTTAATTGATAAGTATTTTAATCTTATGGTAACTTTATTTTTTATATTACTTGTAGGATTTGTATTCTTGTTAAAATTATTTTCATTTTCATGTTAAAATCATTATAATGATATTACGTTATTGGTTTTGGATTACTAGTATTCTAAGTTTACTAGCAATTAGTAGTGCATTAATTGCGGAATATTCTTTTGATCTTGAGCCTTGCTCAATGTGCTTGAAACAACGTCATCCCTATTACTTTATTCTTGCAATCTTTATTTTGTTTGGAATGATTCTTCCTTTGCGTCGTATTTGGTTTTATTTAGGTGTTCAGCTAGCTTGTATTTATGGATTATTTTATTCAATTTGGCATGTTGGTATTGAGAAAAAAATCCTTCCAGGCCCAACTAGTTGCTCAGGTGAGCTTAACTTTAGTAACTCAGCTGAAAATCTAAAAGAGCAAATCATGGCAAAAGCAGTGATCAATTGTGAAGATGTGATTTGGAGTTTTATTGGTGTTTCCGCCGCTACAATAAACACCCTTCTTCTTCTTTTGATTTTTATTGTAAACGCTATATATTTAAAAAAATACTATGCCTCAAAAAAAAACGCAGCGTCATAAAACTAAATACAAGGATCAAAAAAATACAGATCGAGCTATTCTAGAAGAAATTATTCGTGTTGATCATGCAGGGGAATTCGGGGCTACTCGTATTTATGATGGTCAAATTGCTGTATTTGGTACAAAATCCAAAATTGGTAAAACGATAAAGCACATGGCTGATCAGGAACAGGAACATATTGAAACATTTGAAAAGCTCATTCTTAATCATCGCGTTCGCCCTACAGCACTATTGCCTGTATGGAATGTTGCAGGTTATTTTTTAGGAGCGGCAACAGCTATGATGGGGGAAAAAGCGGCAATGGCGTGTACAGTAGCAGTGGAAAAAGTTATTGGGGAGCATTACCACAAACAACTTTCTTTATTAAAAGGGGATCATAAAAAACTAAAGGCTACTATAAAAAAGTTTGCACAAGATGAATTAGAGCATCACGATATTGGTATTGCCCATGACGCAGAAAAAACCCCTGGCTACACCATACTAACTAAGTTTATTGAGATGGGATGCAAGACAGCCATAGCAATATCAAAAAAAATCTAACTTTGTAACTCCGTATCCCAGTACAAATAATCCCGCCAGGTTTCATGTAAAAAGTTGGGAGGGAAATTACGACCATTATTTTGCAACTGAATTGCAGAAGGCCTCATTGGTTCTTTAAATAGTTTCATATCAACAAACTTAAGCAAACGCCGACCTTTTTTTAAATTACAACTTGTACAAGCAGATACTACATTGTTCCACGTTGTTTTTCCATTTAGATACCGCGGTACAAGGTGGTCAAAAGTTAATTCGTTTGCGGAAAAATGATCGTGACAGTATTGGCACGTAAAATTATCGCGCAAAAAAACATTAAAACGTGTGAACGCCGGTTTGCGTTGGAGCATCACATAATCTTTTAACGCAATAACACTCGGTAAACGAAAAGTTGTTGTAGGTGAATGTACCTCTTGATCATAATTCTCAATAATAAAAACACGCTCCAAAAAAACAGATTTTATAGCATTCTGCCATGAGCATAAAGAAAGAGGATAATAGCTTAAAGGGCGAAAATCCGCGTTCAACACCAAAGCAGGATTCCCAACTGTACTCATGTTAATTCTTACTTTTCAAAGTCATATTTTATTACTAAATATATAATATGATAATTCGCTTACATCATAGATTTTTTTTAATAAATTTTTGCAATAAATCTATTGCTTTAGGAGAAATTGTATGAGTATCACCTGCCAATAAGTGCTTTTCAAAAATACATTTATTTTTCTCTAAATATTCACAAGATTTAAAAAAATTCTTAATGGGTAAGACATCATCCTGATCACCATGAGAAATGAATATGGGTGTTTGCAATACATATTGGTTCGTAATTTCATTCTGCTCCATAATTCTTCCTGACATAACTACCAACCCAGCCAATTGATCCTGAAAAAAATTACCAAACTCAAATGTCATTATCCCTCCTTGAGAAAAACCTAGCAATAAACAATCACGAAATGGCAAATTATATTTATTTTTTTGTTTAATAATAGTTTGCTCAATTTGTTGCACAACAAGTTTAACTTGTGAACGAATTATTTTAATTTCATTAGGACCGGCCTCACTTATGTACACACCATTTGGATATAACTCAAACCACTGCCGGCCCATTGAATAATTGGGAATAAGAAAAGGTGCATTCAAAGCAAAATAATTTGCTTGCCAGACAGGCTGGCGTAATACTTCAGCGATATGGATAAAATTGTCTGCTGTATCTCCATATCCGTGCAGCATAAAAATTAATTTTTTAGGTTTATCATGCGGCAAAAATGAAGGCCCGGTTAATATTTTTGCATCATCCATAAATATAAAACTAATGATTATTAGATCAGAGTATGAGCATTACTATACTAAAAGTGTAGGTTTTTTTAATAATTATTGCATAGTTAGCTAGAAATTTGGCGTTTTTTTAATACACTATAGAAAAATTTTTTTTTTTTAGTATAAGCCTTGTTAAGGATGGCATGGGTATACATTTCAATCATAAATCAAAGACGGGAGACCGCAAAATGCAAAAAGAGCTTAAACTTAAAATGAAAGCTGAAGTTCGAAAACAGAAACGTCTGGAAAAAGAGCAGGCTGAACAAATGGAAGAAATGCGAAAACTGGAAGAATTAACACGACCTGACAAGCCTCCTATCGATAGCTCGAATTCCTAAAACTTTTACGAGATTATTGGTTAATTCAATTAGATGGATGATTGGTAGTTATAAACTTTTTTAAGATAGCTAATGCTTTATCAGCTTCTTCTAACAAAATCATATGACCACAGTTAGGAATAATTTCAACTTGAGATCCAACAATACTATCAGCTAGTTTTTTACCTTCCTTCACTGGACACATTTTATCTTTATCGCCTAAAATATTGATGGTTGGACATTTAACTTTTTTAGCTGCCTCAAATCCATTTTTATAATTATTACATGCTCTAAAATCAACACCCAAGGCATTCTTCACTGATCCATTATGAATGATAGTTCCACCAATATTAATATGGTGCAATCCCGGAACAGCATGTCCACCAAAATGACCTGCCGGACCATGCGCCCAATCCATCATAAGGTCCACAGCTTTAGTTTCCCCCTTCTCAGCTAAATCAAGAAGTTCAGGATTCATAGGAATGGCCCCGGCACCACCCATCAAACTCAACGATTTTATTTTATCAGGAAATTGAGCTGAACATTCCATTGTTATCAAGCAGCCTTGAGAATGACCAACAAGAGATGCTTCAGTCATTCCAACTTCATCAATTACATCAGATATCCATATTGCTTGTTCTTCAATTGATTTAAGAGAAGGACCCTCTGAATATCCATGACCGGGCAAGTCAATTGCCAAAACGCTGTAACCATGAAAAGCAAAATAACGTGTCTGAAGAACCCAAGTTATATGACTAAGGCCGCTCCCATGCACAAAAACAATAAGAGGTTTATTTTTATCGAAAGGTTGGCCACCAGTAGAGGCAAAAACCTCTTTGTTATTTACTTTAAACTTCATTTATTGACAACAAGTCTGGGTTTTTTTGCAGCTCTAAATCCGTTTTCAAAATCACCAACAATGTCATCAATATCTTCGATGCCAACAGAAAGTCTAATCATATCCTCTGTTAATCCTGCTAGTTTCATTGTTTCTGCATCCATTTGTGCATGAGTTGTCGAAGCAGGATGAATGATCAATGTTTTAGAATCTCCAACATTGGCAAGATTAGAAACTAACTTAACAGCATTGATAAAGGCTTCTCCAGCAGCTCTTCCTCCTTTAACTCCAAAAGTTATTATTGAACCTGCTCCTTTGGGAAGAATTTTTTTAGATATTTTATAATCAGGATGATCAGGCAAATCTGGATGGGTAACCCATTCTACTCCTTCATGATTTGAAAGATATTTTAACATTTTTTTTGTATTAAATAAGTGTTTATCCATTCTTACTGATAAAGTTTCTATTCCTTGAAGGATGTTAAAAGCATTAGTTGGACTCATGCATGGTCCCATATCACGCATTCCTTCTGCTCTTGCACGCATCACAAATGCCATAGGTCCAAATTCTTCTGCAAAGGATAAACCATGGTATCCTGGATATGGTTCAGTCATTGTTGGAAATTTATTATTTTGCGTCCAATCAAACTTTCCACTTTCAACTAAAATACCACCCATTGATGTTCCATGTCCACACATCCATTTAGTTAAGGAATGCACCACTATATCTGCACCAAGATCAAAAGGTCGACAAAGATATGGTGTGTTAAATGTTGCGTCTATTACTAATGGAACACCAGCTTCGTGCGCAATTTTTGCCACTTCAGGAACATCCATTATTTCTAAACCTGGATTTCCTATTATTTCTCCAAATACGATTTTTGTATTTGGCTTAATAGCTTTTTTAAATCCTTCAGTATCTCTTGGTTTTACAAAAGTGGTTTCAATACCAAATCGGGGAAGTGTTAAACGTAATAAGTTAACCGTGCCACCATATAACTGTGATGAAGATACGATATGATCTCCTGAATTAACCAAAGTCATTATAGTAAGAAAAACAGAACTTTGCCCTGAAGCAGTAGCAACTGCTCCTGTACCTCCTTCTAGTGCAGCAATTCTTTCCTCTAAAACAGCGACTGTTGGATTGGATATGCGGCTATAAATATGCCCCCCTTGCTCCAAATTAAATAATGCGGCTGCATGATCAGTGTCCTGGAAAACATAGGATGTTGTTTGATAGATAGGAACAGCTCGCGATCCAAAATTCTTATCCGGTTGATGTCCGCCGTGTAAACTTATTGTGTCAAATTTATATGTTTTGGGGTCCATTATAACTCCTTTGCTTTTTCTCGTAATTCAAATTTCTGTATCTTGCCAGTAGATGTTTTGGGCAATTCACCAAAGATTACATTTTTTGGTGTTTTAAATCCAGCCATATTTTCCTTGCAATAATTAATAATTTCATCTTCAGTAGAATTTTTTCCCTGAATAAGTTCCACAAATGCACAGGGCGTTTCTCCCCACTTTTCATCCGGTTTGGCTACTACGGCCACTAAAGAAACGGCATTGTGTTTTGCAATAACGTTTTCCACTTCTACGGAAGAAATATTTTCTCCACCTGAAATAATAATGTCTTTGGATCGATCCTTGATTTGAATATATCCATCAGGGTGCACCACTGCTAAATCACCTGAATGAAACCAACCATTTCTCATTGCACTGTCTGTTGCTTCCTTGTTTTTGTAATATCCTTTCATGACAATATTGCCGCGTATCATTATTTCTCCCATTGTTTTGCCATCACGGGGAACAGGTTCATATGTTTCGGGATCAAGCACGACGGCTTCTTCGGTATTAGGATATCTTACGCCCTGACGCGCTTTAATATCCGCCTGCTCCTCACTAGATAATTCATTCCAATTTTCGTTCCACGCACAGTGGAGCATATGTCCGTAGGTCTCGGTCAAACCGTACACATGCATTACCTCAAATCCAAGCTTGTTCATTTTATCCAAAATAGCATTTGTAGGCGGTGCCCCGGCAGTCATTGCAAATACTTTGTGGGGTAATGGTTTTTTTTCTTCGGTGATGGCATTCGCTATCATGTTTAAAACAATGGGTGCACCACCAAAATGAGTAACTTTGTGTTTATCGATAAGATGATAAATATCACCCGCTGTGATATACCGGCAACAGATAACTTTTGCTGCCAATAATGATGATGTCCATGGGTATCCCCATCCATTGCAATGAAACATCGGGACGGTGTAGAGGTATGTCAGTCGGTTCGGCATGTTCCATGCTGATATGCTTCCTGTTGACATAAGATAGGATCCGCGATGATGATATACAACACCCTTGGGCTTGCCTGTGGTACCTGAAGTATAACTAAGGGAGATGGCCTGCCATTCATCTTCTGGTCTTTTCCATTCATAGTCAGCATCACCCTTGGATAGAAATTCTTCATAGGTCCATTCCCCCAACCTTTCTACCTCCCCTTCCTTTAATTTTGCTTGATCATCGATAATATCAATGACTGGTATTTTTTTGCCATATATCTCTAATGCTTTTTTCACTGAAGGAGAAAACTGTGTATCTGTGATAAGAATTTTTGCATCGCTGTGTTCTAAAATATAAGCGATGGTTTGTACATCCAGGCGGGTATTAATGGTATTAATTACACCGCCCGTCATCGGAATGGAATAATGGGCTTCCAACAGCTCCGGCGTATTGGCGGCTATAATCGATACAGTGTTCCCAAGACCAATTCCTTGTTTCTCCAAGGCGCTGGCAAATTGAGTGCACCTATTATATGTTTTCAACCAAGTATAAGTGCGATTTCCATAAATAACCGATTCATAATCAGGGTAAACATCTTTTGTGCGTTCAATAAAAGTGAGGGGGGTCAAAGGTATATAATTTGCCCGATTTTTATCTAGATGTGCTGAAAAATTATTCAGTTTTTCCCTCCAAAAAAAATTATTTTTATCATTATAAGAAAAACATTTAATTTACTAATGGTTTCCCTGTTTCCAAAGTATGCTTAATTCGCTCCTGTGTTTTTGGCATTTGAATTAAGTTCATAAATGCATCCAATTCCAAAGCATACAAATCATCTTCGCTTAATTCTTTATCCAAATTTGTATTTCCCCCACTTAAAACAAAAGCTAGTTGCTTCCCAACTTCCAATCCATGATCCAAGATTTTTTTATCTTTATATAAAGTCTCTAAAATTTCATACATCTTATCCCGTACATTTGCCCCAGATAATTTAAATGTGGGTTCTGCTGGAGGCTTATAATCTTTGTTAATTTGTAATAATAATTTTTCAGACTCATGAAGTAACATATCCCTATTGATTACAACTCTATCTTTATCTAATAAAAATTTATTTGGAATTGCTTCATTTGGTGATGAAGCAGTTTTTGCATATCCTATTAAATCGAAAACTTTCAATGGAGCAAAATTGAGATCTTTTTTTGATTCATCAGTTTGCATCCATCGCCATAACATTTCTTTACATCCGCCCCCTGCGGGAATTAATCCTACTAAAGTTTCTACCAATCCAAGAACAACATTTGTGTGTGAAACGACATAGTCACTTTGACATACTACTTCAAATCCTCCTCCAATAGCCAAACCAGATGGAGCTGCAATAACTGGAAATTCAGAATACTTTAATTTCTTGCAAGTTTGTTGAAAATCAAAAATAAACTTCTGAATTTTTCTCCATTCTTTTTGTTTTGCAAACTCCATGACATAATTTAAGTTTACTCCAGCTGAAAATTGAAGAGCATCATTTATAATAATTAAATTTTTTTCAGTCGCTTTTGATAAGGCATACATAGAATCAGAATCTAAAGTGTTAGCTTTAGTAGTAAATTCTACAATATTATAACCTTCAGTTTCTGAAGTATAAATTTTTGCAGAATTAAATATCAAATTCTCATTTTTTTTGACATCAGCTTTCAACCAATAAATATTGCTTCTTCTTCTAAGTGTTCTTAAATCATGTTTTAAATATAGTTGTTTATCTGAATACCAATCTATTCGTTTATTTAAATACAAATTATTTAAAAAACGATTAAGTTTTAGATTTTGATCTCGTTCAGCAAAAAATTCTATTCCAATTTTATCAAGTATTTCAAAAGGGCCAATAGTCCAATTGAATCCCAATCTCATTGCTTCATCAATATTATTGTATTCATCTGTAACTTTAGGAATCAAAGATGAAGCATATAAAATAATTTTAGATAAAACTGACCACGCGTATTCTCCGAATTTATCAATTCTATTTATCAGATATATAAAGTCTAAAGTTTCAGTTTCTAAATCAACTTTTTTAGTTTTTGAATATTCTCCTGTTTTTAGATTAATAGATTCTAAAACTTTTTTTTCTCCTTCTTTGTTGATACGATAAAAACCGCCCTTGCCTTTTCTTCCTGTATACCCATCACTAATCAATTTTGTGATAAGTGGTTTTTCTTGAGCTACTTCATGAAAAGGATCATCCTTTGGAAGTTCTTTAATAAAACTTTTTAGAACATCTGACATTAGATCAATACCTATTAAATCATACAAACCAAAGACTCCTGTTTTAGGAATTCCCATTGGTCGACCAAAAACCGCATCTGCCTCTTCTATTGTTAATCCCATTTTAAATGCTTCTGTCATAGCAACTTGCATTGCATAAACTCCAACACGGTTTCCTAAAAATCCAGGTGTGTCTTTGCAAATAATTACTCCCTTGCCAAGTTTTTCATCGCAAAATGATTTTAGAAGATTAATTTTTTCTTTATCATTAATTGGCTCTGTGACTATTTCCAAAAGACCCATGTAACGAACAGGATTAAAAAAATGTGTGATACAAAAATTTTGTTTCATTTCATCAGACATATTTTCAGACAAAACTTTAAGTGGTATTGTAGATGTGTTGGAAGAAATAACTGATTCTGGTTTTCGGACATCTTCTATTTTTTTATAGATGCTGTGTTTGATATCAATTCTCTCAACAACAGCTTCAACTACCCAATCAGCTTCCCCAACCAAATTAAAATTATCTTCAATGTTGCCGACATGAATTAAGTCTATTTTGCTTTTTTCTACCAAAAGAGGGGGGCGTGAATTTGCAATTCTTTCCTTGGCATTTTCGACTATTTTGTTTCTGGTGCCTTCACTTGAAGGTAGGTCCAAAAGAAAGACCGGAATGCCAGCATTGGCTACCTGAGCGGCAATACCGCTTCCCATTGTTCCAGATCCAATAACAACGACTTTTTTGATATCCATAAACTTATTTATTGGGGTTTATATATAAAAAAATCAAAATCACACTCCTTGAAATTAAATTATTCAAGTAATGGGGTGGAAATTGTTATAAATATCTCTTATTAGGCGCACCGAAATGAAAAAAAGCCCAGCACGCAATGTTCATCTAAAAAAAGGACCGTCAAAACTCTTGGAGAAAATCAATTCCTCCATTGAAGTAGATGCGCGTCTTTATAAAGAGGATATCCAGGCATCCATTGCACACGCACACATGTTAATAAAAACCAAAATTATTTCTGCACAAGAAGGTAAAAAAATAATTGTCGCATTACAGCAAATTTTTCGCAGTATAGACAAAGGTAAAGTGCGTTTTGAAAAAAAGTATGAAGATATCCATATGAATATTGAGGCTTTGTTACAAAAAAAAATAGGGACTGTTGCGGGCAAATTACATACGGCACGCTCACGCAACGATCAAGTTGTTACCGATTTTAAACTTTGGATAAAAAAACATAGCCTTGTCATCGATCAATCTTGTCAAGCTTTTCAAAAAGCACTAATTGGAGTGGCTAAAAAAAATATTACAACTGTTATGCCAGGTTATACGCATCTCCAGATAGCGCAGCCAGTTTCGCTTGCTCACCATTTCCTTGCTTACGTGGAAATGATTGGTCGTGATCGGGGAAGACTAAAAGACTGTATTAAACGACTAAATGAGAGTCCTCTTGGTGCGGGTGCTCTTGCGGGTACTTCGTTTCCGATTAATCGGCACATGACATCTAAAATATTAGGTTTTAATCAGCCAACAAAAAATTCCATTGATAGTGTTTCTGATAGAGATTTTGTCGTCGAGTTTATATTTATTCTTTCATTAATAAGCGTACATCTTTCACGCTTAGCGGAAGAAATTGTTCTTTGGGCTAGTCAACAATACAACTTTATTACATTGCCTGATGAACTTTCCACCGGCAGTTCAATCATGCCACAGAAAAAAAACCCTGATGGTGCTGAATTGGTACGCGCACAAGCTGCTCAAACAATTAGCAATCTTAATACTCTATTAGTTTTGCTCAAAGGATTGCCTCTCACGTATAGTAAAGATCTGCAAGATGATAAAAAATTAACATTTAACTCTTACGATACTGTTCATCTGGGTCTACAGGTAATGACAGAGCTCATCAGGAAAACAACTTTTAATACTAAAGCAATGAAAGATGCTATCGAATCCTCTCATGCGACAGCTACCGATTTGGCTGATTGGTTGGTGCAAAATCTCAAATATCCATTTCGTCAAGCGTATCAAATTACAGGAAAAATAGTAGACTATGCAGTAAAAAAAAATGTTACCCTAGCAAAACTTTCTATACATGAACTACAAAAATTTGATAAAAAAATAACGCAAGATGTTTTTTCAGTGCTTTCGCCTATTCAAAGTATGAAAAATAAAACCAGTTATGGTGGAACTTCACCTCAGGGTGTGAAAAAATCAATACAATATGCTATAAAAAAATATTTATAATGGTACATCGAATTTTAATTCTTATTATACTAGCAATTGTTCCTACCTCTTGTGGTAAGGTTGGGCCACTAAGCCTGCCAGAAGATAAATTGGATAAATCAGTTATTACGTATCCGTGTGATGAAGCCTGCATGGAAAAATTTGAAGCAGAAAAACAACGGCAGCAGTCAGTTACTCTACAAACAGATTAATGACTATTTTTTTCAAAGATAACCAACCTTTTGTTGAAGGTGTTTGTATAAATGATCTTATCAACTCTCAAGCTACGCCCTTTTATATTTATTCACAAGAAGCCATCACAGCAACATATCACAAATTAAAAAAAGCCCTTTCATCAGAAATTTTTTTTTCTGTTAAGGCGAATTCCAATCAAGCAATTTTAAAACTAATGCAGTCACTTGGTGCCGGTGCCGATACAGTTTCTATTGGTGAATTAGAGCGAGCAGTGCATGCGGGGTTTGATCCCAGCAAAATTATTTTTGAGGGAGTCGGTAAATCCCAACAAGATATTGAGTTTGCCATTCAACACAATATTCGATTGATCAATGTTGAATCATTGGAGGAACTTCAGTTAATCAATCAACTAGGTCAATCCCTTAACAAAATAATTAATATTAGTGTGCGCTTAAATCCTGACATTGACGGATTAACATTAGATAAAATTTCAACAGGAAAAAAAACAGACAAATTTGGCATTACCCTAGATCAATTAACAGAAGTTATCCAATTAGTGCAATCTTCTCATCATGTTAATTTAAAAGGCATTAGTTGTCATATAGGTAGTCAAATTTATGACATAGCAATTTTTGAAAAAGTTTTTACTAGAATGAAGAAAACTGCATCATTAATTTTATCATATAACATTCAAATTAATTACGTTGATTTAGGAGGCGGTTTTGGAGTAAATTATGATGACAAGACCAATGAATTAGATATCACAAGTATAAATAAGCTCGTCCATTCAATCTTTGATAAAGAGCCTTATGAAATCTCATTTGAGCCAGGACGTTATTTAATTGCAAGAGCAGGAATCATCATAACTAAAATTTTGACAAGAAAAAAAAATGGAGGGATTCATTATTTGATAACGGATGCAGGAATGCAAACATTAATCCGTCCTGCCTTGTATAATATCGTTCACCGCGTTACGGCTTTACAAAATAATTCTGTACATAATGACGTTTATACCGTTGCAGGACCAATATGTGAAAGTTCAGACATTATTGCAAAAGACATTTCTTTACCCGATCAACAAATGGGTAATCACTTGGTTATCCATGATACTGGTGCTTATGGTGCAGTTATGGCTTCTAATTATAATTCTAGAGGGTTTCCTGCTGAAATTTTAATTCATAAAGAAAAATATTTTATCATTCATCATCCAGAAAAAATTACCGACATTATAAAACGTGATCATATTCCAAGTTGGTTGTAATCTTAGTTTAATATATTATGAATAATTAAAGCTAAATCAGCAAAAATTAATTTAAGATTGAAATAAAATTCCTCTACATAAAATTTGACTAACACCAAACTATTTATTTCCAATTTTTGAAAAAACCAAAATCCACAAATTATTGCAAATAAAAATATTACAACAAGAATTGAATTTACAATACTCTTTTCTTGTTCTTTGACATATGTGGAAGGAAGATTGGAACTAGGAACACTTGTATTATTTTCACTAGCATTATTTGTTATTGAAGAAGAAGGAATAGAAGATGGTAAAACTTCTTCCTCCACTGAACTTCCCTGATACCATTGGTGACCACAATTAGCGCACTGTACAGTTCTACCTTCAGGCTTTAAATCAGCCGAATTGACGAGATATTTGGAATTACAAGAAGTACATACGATCAACATAATGTATATATAGATGTTAGAAAGAATTATATAAAATATAAATTAATACAATGGTAATACGTTCAATTTTTTTCTATGCATTCCTTAGTGTGTGGACAATTTTCATGGGAATTATTTGTTTGCCTTATCTATTTGTTTCTAATTCACATATTCGTAAACCAATAAATTTTTGGATACTGGGTATTTTTAAATTATTAGAAAATATCTGTAATATTACTCATGAAATAAGAGGGGAAGAGAATATTCCCAACTATTCCGTTCTGATTGCATCAAAACATCAGTCTGCATTTGAAACGTTTGCATTATTTTTTTATCTTAAAAAATCAATTTTCATTCACAAAACACAATTATTTTTTATTCCAATTTTTGGACAATATTTAAAAAAAACAAACATGATTTCTATTAATCGATCTGAAGGCACAGCTGCAATGCGTAAAATGCTTAGGGAGGCAAAATCAAAAATGGATGGCGGTTATTCCATTATTATTTTTCCAGAAGGTACGAGAAAAATTCCTGGCGATAAACCAGATTATAAAACTGGTTTTATAGGAATATATAATGAAACAGAATCAGAAATTTTGCCAATAGCTGTCAACTCAGGCAATAATTGGCCCAAACATACTTTTATCAAAACCCCAGGAAAAATTATTATAAAAATTTTAAAACCAATTCCGGCAAAATTAAAAAAAGATGAAGTTTTAGAAAAAATTGAATCAGTTATAGAAGAAGAAACAAATAAAATAATTTAATTAGGGTTTTTTTTAGGATCTAATCTAAGGAAAATAAGGTTTTTAATTATTTTTTCTTATTTTCCCTAGGATCAAATGAACCAGCTTGACCCAATTCTTCAATAGTTTTTCTAACTTTTCTGGTGGTACGGAACGTTTCTTCTAGAAAAGTCAAATCGTTGTTTCGAATAGCTTTTTGCAACGTTGAAAGATCTTTCGTAAATTTATTCAACATTTCTAATACCGCATCTTTATTTAAAGAATATACATCGCGCCACATAATGGGATCACTTCCTGCCAAACGGGTAAAATCCCTAAAACCTGCAGCGGAATATTTTATCACCTCATCTTTTAAGTGTGTTTCTAATTCAATTGCTGTTGATACCATGGAGTACGCGATCAACTGCGGGATATGTGATGTCATTGCCAATACCCTATCATGGTGTTCTGCGTCCATCGTTTCAATTTGCATTCCTATTGCTGTCCAAAATCGTTTAATAACATTAATCGTGTCATTATTAGTATTGATCGGTGTAATAATACAAAAACGATTTGCAAAAAGTTGGGAAAAACCGAACTCCGCACCACTTTTTTCTAAACCTGCAATGGGATGGCTTGGTAAAAACTGAATAAAGCTATTCTTCACAGTTTCTTTAAAATCTCTAATTACGCTCATTTTTGTCGATCCCACGTCTGTCACCAATGTATTTTGTGTAATATAAGAATTAAGCGATGCAAAAATACTTTTGTACGTACTTAAAGGGGAGCATATTATAACTAGATCAAATTGTTCTGAAAAACTATCTAGCGAGTCTGCTCCCTTTGATAGAATTTCCAATTCATTACATTTTGCAAGGTTTGTCCTACTTGTATCCAATCCATAAATTTTTTTAGCTAAGTCATACTCTCGTATTGCCCTTGCTAATGATGAACCTATGAGACCCACCCCAATGATTAAAACAGAGTCAAACTTCACTTTACTCATGAAATATTCTCCAAAGCTTTAATTGTTTTTTTCATATCTTCCATCGTTCCAATGGTGATTCGCAAACAATGAGGTAAATTATAGCTATCCAATTGACGAACAATGATTCCATTTTCTAAAAGAGTTTCTGACATTTTCGCGGCATCAGTTTTTGTTGATTCAATAAAACTAAAATTTGCATATGAAGGCAAAAATTTGATATCTAGTTTTGTCAACTCTCCTTCAAACCACTCTTTATTTTTTTTGTTTTGTCCAGTAACCATTTTAATGTGATCTTGGTCATTTAAAGCAATAATAGCCATATGCTGTGCAAGAGAGTTAGTATTAAAAGGACCTTTAACACGACTCAAAATAGAGGCTACTCGAGGACTTGCATAACACCAGCCTAAACGAATACCTGCCAAACCATAGGCTTTTGAGAACGTACGTGTTAAAATAATATTATCAAATTCTTTTACGAGCGAGAAATCTACATCATAATCTTTTTCCATTACATACTCCGCATAGGCACCATCTAAGACAACAATAACATGCCTAGGAATTTTAGACATCAGTTCTCTAATTTCTTTTTTTGATAAATAAGTTCCACTCGGATTATTGGGATTCGCAATATAGATAACTTTTGTGGCCGGAGTTAGCTGATCGCATACAGACTGTACACTTATTTTATAATTGTCTTCTTTTGCTAATTTCGAAATGGCCCCTATAACTTTCGCAATAATAGGATACATTTCAAAACCATGTTCCGCATGAATAATTTCATCACCCGACTGGCAAAAAGATAAAGCTGCAAATAATAATGTTTCATCAGAGCCACAACCAAGAATAATTTGATCTTTTTCTAATTGATGCAGTTTAGCAATTTCTTCACGCAAGGTAATGCCACTAATTTCAGGATAACGATTTAAATTATGATTCCAAGTCGAGGATAATATTTTTTGACTTGGTCCGAATGCACTTTCATTTGAGGATAATTTAACGATATTCGTTTGACCATCTATTCTTTTTGATGATGCAATAGTAGCCTTACCCCCCTTATAGATTTCAATATTTTCTATACTTCTTTTAGTTGTTATAGCCAATGAAGATTGTTCCTGAAGCCTGGATGAAGCCTCAAATAATTCGCGCCAAATACGAATAATGCTATCTTTCGAATAAAGTCCCTGAGATTGACTAAGTAATCGATCTAGTATTTCCTGTTCACGATCACTGTCTACAAAACTTTTGTTTTTATCTTTGAATTTCCTAATCTCAGTTACTATTTGAGATCGCTTATCAATAAGATCTAACATCCTGCTATCCAATTCATTGATCTTGCCACGAAGATTTATTAAATTATTATCAGTCATAATATTGGGGATATCTTTACAAATTATATTATCATAAATCAAAAAAACTGTCATTTATTGATTTAAAAGAACAATTATTGACTAAGAAACACGTTTAATTTAAAGGGTTTCTATAACACCGATTTGAAACAGCTTGCGGGTGTGTATCTGATAACAGCTAAAGCGATGATACACCCATTAAACCAAAATTTCGGTAAAAGGAAACACAATGGGTAAGACAACAGCACAAATACAAAAAAATGCTTCATTAGAATGCGATATTGCTGTTTTTTCCAATATGGATTGCAAACTAGATTCCGGATTTAACTTAAAGGATTTTCAAATAGCTTTCAAAACATTTGGAAATCTTAATGCCAACAAAGATAATGCTATTTTAATTTGTCATGCTTTGACAGGTGATCAGTATGTTTCAGAAACTAACCCTATAACAAAAAAAGATGGATGGTGGTCACGTATGGTCGGAGTGAACAAACCAATCGATACAAATAAGTATTATGTTATTTGCTCAAACGTTATCGGAGGTTGTGCAGGAACAACAGGGCCAAAAGAAATTAATTTTCAAACTAATGTTCCTTATGGCAGAGAATTTCCAGCAGTTACAGTTCGTGACATGGTTAAAATTCAAAATTATTTGATTGAAACACTTTTTATTGAAAAATTATTTGCCGTTGTTGGTGGCTCCATGGGTGCAATGCAAGCTTTGCAGTGGACAATAGATTATCCACAAAAAATTCAAAATGTCATTCATATTGCTGGTGCGTTAAAACACTCAGCACAGAATATTGCTTTTCATGAAGTAGGGCGGCAAGCAATTATGAATGACCCTAATTGGAATAAAGGGGGATACAACAAGAATAATGTCATTCCTGAAAGAGGACTGGCAGTTGCGAGAATGATTGCCCATATTACATACCTTTCTGATGATGGAATGCACAGAAAATTTGGACGGAAGCTTCAGTCACGTGATATTATTTCTTTTGGCTTTGATGCTGATTTTCAAATAGAAAGTTATTTACGCTATCAGGGTCGCTCATTTGTTGAAAGGTTTGATGCAAATAGTTATTTGTATTTAACGCGCGCTATGGATTATTTTGATTTAGAAAAAAAATTTTCTACTGCAATCGAATTTTCACCAATACCTAATCAGCATATCAGATACTTAATTATATCTTTTACCTCTGACTGGTTATTCCCAACAAGTGAAAATAGAAAAATAGTTAAAACTCTAAATTATTTCACTCGTAATGTGAGTTTTACTGAAATTGAAACTGATAAAGGCCATGACAGTTTTTTATTGGATGAACCTGAGTTAGACTCAATTATTAAGGGTTTTTTAGACAATAATTATAATAAAATAGGATCCCATGAATAAAATGCAAAGCATTCGAAAAGACTGGAACCTGATTGAATCCTTAATTAGTAGGAGCGCAAAGGTTCTTGATATTGGCTGTGGTGAAGGTGGATTAATCAAGCAATTGGAGGAAAATATTCAAGCAAATACTCGGGGTATTGAGTTAAGTCCTGACTTGGCACGAAAAGCAATTGCAGACGGATTAAGTGTTGTTCAAGGAAACGCAGAAAAGGATTTAGACCAGTATTCTAATCAAAGTTTTGATTATGTTATTCTCAGTCAAACATTGCAAGCAATGGTAAAACCTCGTGATGTGCTATTGGAATTACTTCGCATCGGAGGAAAGGCAATTGTTTCATTTCCAAATTTTGGACATTGGAAAATTCGCTTGCAGCTATTACTAACTGGGAAAACACCAATCACAGAAGGTTTGCCTTATGTGTGGTATGAAACGCCCAATATTCATTTTTTTACAATAAAAGACTTTCAAGATCTCTGTAAACAATCCAATATTATCATTGAAAAAGGTATAGCCTTAACAAGTAAAGGAAGGCAATTTGAAATATCACAAGGTATATCAGGTGCAAATTTATTTACAAGTGAAGCAATATTTTTATTAAGCTATCAAAATTTTGCGCCCATCAAGTTGCAATCAAAACAGAAAACATTTGTTAGCAATTCAGCTCTAGTTAATTAATGACCGACCCACAAATAAAAGTTAAAATTATTCCTCAACTTAAAGACAATTATTCGTATGTTATATATTCAGATGAAAAGAAATTGGCAGCTATTATTGATCCCGCTGAATCTACATCTATAATTGATTTTATCCAAAAAAAAAGTTTAACAATTGAAACTATTATCTTAACACATCATCATGATGATCATACGGCAGGTGTTCAAGACATACTAAATTTTAGTAGTGTATCTGTTTATAGTCCAGATAAAAAAATTTCGAGAACATCCCAAGTTGTAAGAAATAATGACCAAATCAATCTTGGTTTCCTTTCTTTGAAGGTATTCGCTACTCCGGGTCACACCCTTGATCATCTTATCTTTTATGATGAACATAATAAAATTCTTTTCTCCGGTGACACGCTTTTTCGCTTTGGTTGTGGAAGAGTTTTTGAAGGTACATATGAACAAATGCAATTATCTCTTCAACTACTTGTAGGATTAGATAATGCAGCACAAGTTTATTGTGGTCACGAATATACTCTAAAAAATCTGGAATTTTTACTATCCATCTTTCCCGACAATGAAGAATTAAAAATTAGCAAACAAAGAATTAATGAACAGATTAATACTACAGGAAGCTCCATTCCCTTTAATTTAGGAGAAGAAAAACGACTTAATCCCTTTTTAAATCCAAGATCTTCTTATTACCAAGATTTCATGAAAAAAAATAAATTTAACGATTTAGCAATGTTCTCATATTTAAGAGATTTAAAAAATAAATATTAACCAATTCAACCAGATTTTAGTGAATTTAGCTGTTAATTTTGTTTGACTATTCTGATTGAACATTATAAATCCCAGTTTTTCTTGGAAAAACTATGTTGGCAGTATTTAAAACAGGTGGCAAGCAGTATTCCGTAAAATCCGGACAAATACTCAAGGTGGAGAAATTAGATGGCAGTCAGGGAGACAGCGTTTATTTTAATGATGTCTTGGCAGTTAGTGATGATTCCGATCATACGATTGGAAGTCCACTTATTAAAGGGGCTATTGTAGAAGCTAAAATACTAGAACAAATTCGTGATAAAAAAATTATTGTTTTCAAAAAACGTAGAAGAAAAAACTATCGTCGTACCCAAGGACACCGACAATACCTGACAGTATTACAGATTGAGTCAATTTCTGTGGGAAATAAGAAATCTAAAACTCCAACAAAAGAAGTAAAAAAACAAGATAAAGTTGCAAAAAATTCTTCAAAAGAAGAAATGAAAAAAGCAGCACCAAAGAAAAAAGCAGCACCAAAGAAAAAAGCAGCAGTAAAAAAAACAACTGTTAAGAAAAAAGCTGTAAAAAAAATAGGATAACTCATGGCACATAAAAAAGCAGGTGGAAGCTCTAGAAATGGTCGTGACTCCGCAGGCAGAAGACTGGGTGTAAAAAAATTTGGTGGTGAAGTTGTAATATCAGGCAATATCATCGTACGACAAAGGGGGACTAAATTTCACCCTGGAACTAACGTGGGCTTAGGAAAGGATCATACTATTTTTGCAACAAAAGATGGCAAAGTATTTTTTAAAAAGACAAGAACCAGAACATTTATTTCTGTAGTTCCCGCTTAATTATTTAGGAGTTAAATACTCCTTATTCATTGTATGAAATTTCTTGATCAAGCCAAAATTAATATTGCTTCCGGTAAGGGAGGTCGCGGATGTGTGAGTTTTCGCAGAGAAAAATATGTTGAATTTGGAGGACCTAATGGTGGAAACGGAGGAAAGGGCGGTGATGTTATTATTGTTACTGATCCCAATTTAAATACACTAATAGACTTCCGCTACCAACAACATTTCAAAGCAAAAAAAGGAGAAGGCGGTAAAGGTAAAAATAAAACCGGTGCTGGTGGAAAAGATTTAATAATTAAAGTGCCACCAGGTACAGAAATTTATAATGAAGACAAAACTGTTCTTCTTGCAGATTTAATTAGAAAGGATCAAAGAGTTACCCTCGCCCATGGTGGTAAGGGAGGATTGGGAAATACAAGTTTTAAATCATCAACCAATCAAGCACCTCGCCGTTTTACTTATGGAGAGAAATTGGAAGAAAAGTATCTATGGCTTTCTTTAAAATTATTTGCAGATGTTGGTATTATTGGCAAACCCAATGCTGGAAAATCAACTCTACTCTCCAAAATATCCGGAGCTACGCCCAAAATTGCAGATTATCCCTTCACTACACTTCATCCAATTCTTGGTGTGTTAAGACAATTCGATAAAGAACTCATTCTAGCTGATATCCCTGGTTTAATTGAAGGGGCTCATGAAGGAAAAGGATTGGGCTACCAATTTCTTGCACATATTGAAAGATGTAAGGTTCTCCTACACATTTTAGATTGTTCTGATGATAATATTTTAGATAATTATTTTACTGTTCACAGTGAACTGAAGAAATATGGAAAAAATTTAAATAAAAAAACTGAATTAATCGCAATCAGTAAAGTAGACTTGATAGGAGATAATCAAGATGAAATTTCAGAATTAATAGAAAAGAAAGTTGGTTCAAAACCAATAGTTTTCTCCAGTTTTTCGAAAGATGGTTTAGAAGATTTGACTTCAGCACTTTTTAGTCACTGCACAAAAACAAATGATTAATAAATTTAAAAAAATAGTTATTAAGATTGGCTCTTCATCAATTGTAAATGAAAGAACAAGAATAATTAAAACGAAATGGCTTCGTGCCATATGCAGGGACATTGCTTCTTTACATTCAACTAAAAAAATTATTGTTGTTTGTTCAGGAGCAATCGCACTTGGATCGAAATTTATTAATGAAAAAAAACCTATTCGCCGATTAGAGGATAAGCAGGCTGCAGCAGCTGTTGGACAAATTATGCTTGCCAATCATTGGCAGCAAAGTTTGAAAAAAAATAAAATTAATACCGCACAATTATTACTTACCTTAGAGGACAGTGAAATTCGTCGCCGGTATCTCAACGTTAGGAAAACAATTTACTCTCTTCATAAAAAAAACATTATTCCTATTATTAATGAAAACGATACAGTAGCCACTGAAGAAATTAGATACGGTGATAATGACCGACTAGCAGCACGCGTCGCACAAATGATCGATGCTGACTTACTTATTCTACTCAGTGATATTGATGGACTTTATTCCATGAGTCCTAATAAAAACTACAAAGCCAAAAAGATTAAAGATATATACAAAATAGACACATCCATTGAAAAAATGGCTGATGATCAATCTTCTTCCGTAGGTAGCGGAGGTATGGTAACAAAAATTTGGGCTGCAAAAATTTGTATGAATTCTGGATGTTCTACAGTGATCACAAATAGTGATAAAGCCAGACCCTTAATTAATATTAATAAGGATAATTCAACATGGTTTCATGCAGTAAAAACCCCGCGATCATCAAGAAAACAATGGCTTCTTAATCATTTACACTCTTCTGGCACTATAATTATTGATGAAGGAGCTCAAAAAGCAGTGCTTAATAACAAAAGTCTGCTTCCAGCAGGTGTAATAGACATTAAGGGAAAGTTTAACCGAGGTGATGTGATTAGCATAACTAATACAAAAAATATCAAAATAGGAATTGGGGTGATTGCATATAATGCAGGCGATGCAAAAAAAATTATTGGAAAAAATAGTAAAGACATTAAAAACATACTTGGATATGAAGGACGTGATGAACTAATTCACAAAGATGATCTGGTTAAAGTAAAATTATGAACACTAAAAATTCAATTAAAGACTTAGGAGTGAGAGCCAAAAAAGCAGCTGGTTTGTTAGCTAACATATCTAATGATCAAAAAAATAAAGCCCTCAATAATCTTAAAAAAAATTTAGAATTTTATTCAAATGAATTAATTGAAATAAACAAAAAAGATATTGATAATGCACACACAATGAAATTATCCGTTGCAATGATTGATAGACTTACTCTTAATCAAGATAGAATTAAAGGAATGATGAAAAGTTTGGATGATATTATGAATTTACAAAATCCAGTCGGCAAAATTTTATCTGAATGGGAACGTCCTAATGGATTGCATATTAAAAAAATATCCGTTCCCCTTGGTGTCATTGGAATCATCTATGAATCTAGACCCAACGTAACAGTCGATGCTTCAGCAATTGCCATTAAAGCGGGTAACGCTGTCCTTCTCAGAGGAGGTAAGGATAGTTTTCATTCTTCGCAAAAACTAAACGAGATTATTAGTAAATCTTTTGCTACTGCAGGATTGCCAGATAACTCAGTTCAAATGGTAGCAACGTCTGATCGACAAGCAGTAGATGAAATGCTCAGGCTTGATTCCTACATTGATGTAATTATTCCTCGTGGAGGAAAAGGATTGATAAAACATGTCAAAGAGAAAAGTTCCATCCCAGTCATTAAACATTCAGATGGAATTTGCCATATATATGTAGATAAAGAAGCTGATTTAAACATTGCCAAAAAAGTAATTTTTAACAGCAAAATGCGACGACCTGGAATATGTGGAGCAACTGAAACTGTACTAATCGATAAAACACTATCTGAAAACACATCGGATCTTTTGCAGAACTTAATAGAGGCAGAGTGTGAAATTAGAGGTGATGATTATGTTAAATCTTTAAACACAAACTTTAAAAAGGCCTCTGAAGAAGACTGGGGTACTGAATATCTTGATAAAATTATCTCAGTAAAAATAGTTGAGGGAGTGCAAGAGGCTATTCATCATATCAACCATTATTCATCTGGCCATACAGATGCTATCATAACTCAAAATTCTAAAACATTTCAAACGTTCCACCAACAAATTAACAGTGCAATCATTTTACAAAATGCATCTACACAATTTGCAGATGGTGGAGAATTTGGTTTTGGAGCAGAAATAGGTATCTCCACAGACAAATTACATGCCAGGGGGCCTATTGGTGCAGAACACTTAACGAGTTTCAAGTATGTTATTTATGGTAATGGACAAGTGAGACCATAATTGAAAAGTATAGGATTGCTTGGTGGTTCGTTTGACCCTCCTCATAAAGGACACCTATATATATCCCTAGAGTCAAAAAAAATCCTTAAACTTGATGATGTGTGGTGGCTTGTTACACCCCGAAATCCTCTCAAAATATCAAAACCAGCAACATATGAGGAAAGAATTAAAAATTGCCACAACATCACAATAGGCAAGCCAATTAAGATTGTTGAAATTGAAAAAAAGATTAATTCAACTTACTCTTATCAATCAATAACTTATATTCAAAATCACTATAAAAATATAAAATTTTTTTGGATCATGGGGGCCGATAACTTAATTAATTTTCATCGTTGGGAAAAATGGCGTCAAATTTTCAATAACATTTCTATTGTAGTTTTTAAAAGACATGGATATAATCATAAAGCATTGAAAAGCATTTCTTCAAAAACATTTTCTAATTTTCAAATTATTTCTAATTCTATTCATCAAGTACATTTTGATCAACTTCCCTCTTGGACATGGATTAAAAATTGTGAAATCAAAATATCCTCGACAGAAATACGTGAACAAAGACAGCTTCTAAGAGGTAAACATTAATACTAATATCAATCTTGTCGAAAAAGTTACTGCCATCCTGGATGATGCAAATACAAAAAACATTAGTGTTATTTGTCTTAAAGACAAAACATCTATTGCTGATTATTTTGTAATTGCAACTTGTCGGTCAAGTCGTCACGCAGATGCGACCGCTGATACAATAATACTTCTATTAAAGAATATTGGTATAAAGTGTCCAAGCCCTGCTGGTCGCCCCCAATGTGATTGGATCATAGTTGATATAGGGTCTGTAATCGTTCATTTATTTCGTTCTGAAATTCGAGAATTGTATAACTTAGAAAAATTATGGGGAGTGAGTTTTGATTCCCTAGAAAATAAGAGGGCATAGGCTATATATATACAATATGCAATTTTTTCATGAATAAAGTCATATCATTCTTCTTGTTTTGCATCATCATCGCATTAAGTGTGACAGGTAGCACTGCTTCAAAAAATAAAGAAACGTATGAATATCTTGATTTATTTGGACAAATATTTGACCGTGTACGATCTCAATACGTAGATAACGTCACTGACGAAGAACTCATTGAAAAAGCAATTGATGGTATGCTCACTGGGCTAGATCCTCATTCCGGTTACATGGATGAAGAGGTCTGGGAAGAAATGCAAATGGATACACAAGGAAAATTTGGTGGCCTTGGAATTGAAATCACGATGGAAGAAGGATTTGTGAAAGTAATCTCTCCTATTGAAGATACCCCCGCCTATAAAGCAGGAGTTTTAGCGGGGGATTTTATTATACAAATTGATGATGCCCCTGTTTTTGGTTTAACTCTGCGTGAAGCTGTAGACTTGATGCGTGGTGAAAAAGGAGACCCTATTACGATTACAATTTCCCGTGAAGGTGTAGAACCTTTTGAGGTAAATATAATTCGTGATATTATTAAAATTCAATCTGTCAAATATGAAATTTTTGATAACGTTGGATACTTGCGCATAACATCTTTCACTGAACAAACAGAATCGGGGCTTATTAAATACATTAAAAAAATTAAAGAAGAATTAGATAATAAACAAATTGGATTTGTCCTTGATTTACGTTCCAATCCTGGCGGACTGTTAAAGCAATCTATTAAAGTAAGTGATATATTTTTAGAACAGGGGGAAATTGTCTCTACACGAGGGAGGAACAAAGAGGATATTCTGCGTTATAGAGCAAAAAAGGGTGATCACATCAATGGTCAACCTTTGATTGTACTTATTAATGGCGGTTCTGCTTCCGCATCAGAAATTGTTGCGGGTGCACTACAAGATCACAAAAGAGCTATCATTGTTGGCACAAAATCTTTTGGTAAAGGTTCTGTACAAACAATTATTCCTTTCAAAAAATCTGGTAATAACAAAAGTACCACAGGAATACGCCTAACAACAGCTAGGTATTACACTCCATCGGGAGAATCTATTCAAGGAAAAGGCATTATGCCAGATATTATTATTGAACAGGGTACGTTTGAATCCAAGGAATTTAAAAGATACTCTGAAGCAGATTTAAAAGATTCTTTGGATAATGAGGATAATGAAAATAAAAATGATGAAAACTCAGATACGGATGAAGAAACAGAAGAAAAAAATCGTCTTGATACTGATTATCAATTAGCACGTGCAGTAGATCTCATCCAAGGCATTGCTATCTACCAAGAAAATTATCAGAATAATTAGTGACGAAACAATATAGAAAATGTGTGGGAATGATGATTCTCAATGACAATAATGAAATATTGGTTGGAAGACGATTGGATTATCCAAGCGGTTTTTGGCAAATGCCTCAAGGAGGCATAGATGATAATGAAAATCCAGAAGAAGCCGTATGGCGAGAAATGATGGAGGAAGTTGGAACGAATAATGCTGAACTGATCAAAATGTCATCACAGTGGGTAAATTATAATATTCCACAAGACACTTTGGATAGATTGCCTTGGGGAAAAAGATACGTTGGCCAAACACAAAAATGGTTTGTCTTTCGATTCACTGGCCAAGAAAGCGATATTAATGTGGGAACAGAAAATCCAGAATTCAGTGAATGGAAATGGGCTAAATTCAACTCCCTTGCTGATAATATTGTTCCGTTTAAAAGGGATGTTTACAAAAAAATCTTAGAAGAATTTAAAAATATTTTTTCATCTTGATTATTTTATTACCAATTCACCTACGGATAAGACATTCACAACAGTATAAGCTATAAATCTCCTGGCACACCGTAGTTTGGTGCTTGACTAGGGTCAATTGCTCGCGAGTTGTAATCCTTCATTTGCGGTTCATACGCACGCCACAATTTTACAAGCTCTGATACTGGACCATCGTCAGCCCAATCTACTCTTAAGTCAACCAATGGCCATGGATGCTGATGAGAAACCTTTAAACCTGCTGAATGCACAGGGCCTTCTTCTCCACCCGCATCAAGCCCTGCCTGAAGTGCCACCAGAAGCCTTTCGGCAAGATGAAGATTGACATGATTGGAAAAGCTATCGGCCATTGCTTGGATAACCTCAACCGAATTTAATAAGTTTCCGGCTGCAATACAGCCCCCACCCTGGGATATCGCATTAGTCCCAAGAGTTTCTGAACCGGTATAACCTGCACTATTACCTTTCGAATCCATCAACACCAGTTGTCTATAATTGATAAATTGGCGGCCTTTAACAACCTTATCGATGGATTGCTGGGCGTTTAAACCTTGCTCTAAATAGTCGAGCATTAGATTGCCTAAACTGGGGTCAGTAACATTTTGAGTAACTGCAGCCCCTACCCTAGCTCTAACCCAAGGACATCTGCTTGCAACACAGATGCTTGATGTTGTTATTGCAACTCCTACCATGTCAGTTTTTTGACAAAAACCAGAAATAGAAAATGTCATTATATTGTCTCCTTATAAATTATTAGCTTCAGTTGTCAGGGATTATAGTTTCAACATCTATTTCCATTACCATTTCTGGTCTCTCTAACCCCTGAACAATTAAACCTGTGGAACAGACATGGATTCCCTTTAGATGCTTATCTATAACATTGTAGACCTCTTCACGATAGATTCTATCGGTGATATAGATTATCGTCTTGCAAATATATTCAAGTTTCGAACCTGCTTCTTCAAGTAGAATTTTAACGTATTGCGTTGCTGTTTCTGCCTGAGCTGCTGGATCGCCTATTCCTGTCATATTGCCATTCAAATCAAAACCTGTTTGCCCACGTAAAAAAATTCTATTGCCTGCCCTTACTGCCATACAAAGATCATTATCCATCCCCTTTCCGGGGTACATTTGTGCTGTGTTAAATTTTCGAATTCGTTGGTGTGTCATAATAGCTCCAATATTAGTTCATTTAAGCCAACATGGCTATTTTTAATGCAGATGAATGTTTTAATTATAGGCGGGATAGCTTTCTTTATTCCGGGGTCATAGTTTCCTATGTCTTGTATAAATTCATGAAGAGAACAATACTGAAATAACACCTCTTTCCCCCTTAATCGCGTATCGATATTGTGGTAGGATGATCGTGATGAAAAAAATATTAGTAATTTTAATTCTATTTTTATCTCTTTGTAATATCTTGTTATTTTCCTAAAAGTGTTTTTAATTAATGAGTGAAAATTTATTGGAAATAAATAATTTTTCCATTATTTTTTATAAATATCAAGATGCTTTTTTTCTTTCATGTGGAATTAAGTATCTTTTTCTAAGCCTTAAATTTTTAGGAGTGACTTCTAATAGTTCATCTTCTTTGATATATGCCATCATTTGTTCAAGGGACATTTTCTTTGCAGGCATTAAGGTTACAGCTTCATCTGTTCCTGAAGCACGAACATTTGTTAGTTGTTTTCCCTTTAACACGTTTATATCAAGATCATTTTCTTTTGTGTGCTGACCAACTATCATTCCTTTATAAACTTTTGTTTGAGAATCAATAAACATTGGGCCACGATCTTGTAATTTAAATAAAGCATATGCCACTGCCGTTCCCGTATCTGATGAAATTAAGACACCTGTTCGTCTACCCTTAAATTGACCTTTATGTAAATCATATGAATGGAAAATTCTATTCATTACTCCTGTTCCTCTAGTTTGCGTTAAAAAACTACTTTGGTATCCAATTAGTCCTCTTGAAGGAACTTTAAAAAACAATCTAGATTTTGCTGCTCCTGTAGAACGCATATCTATCATCTCACCTTTTCTTTTATTCATACTATCTATTATAGAGCTAGCATACTCTTCATCCACATCTATTGTTACTTCTTCTATGGGTTCTAATTTATTATCAAATTCATCATTTTTATAAAGAACGCGAGGTCTAGAGACTGATAACTCAAACCCCTCTCTTCTCATAGTCTCTATTAAAACACCTAATTGTAATTCACCACGCCCACCAATTTCAAAAGAATCCTTATTTTTATTCTCCATAAAAGTAATCGCGACATTAGTTTCTGCTTCTTCCATTAATCTTTTACGAATATTTGTTGAAGTAACTTTTGTTCCTTCTAATCCTGCAAATGGTGAGGTATTTACAGTTATAGTTATTGACATAGTAGGAGGATCGATTGGAGTTGATTTTAAAGGAGTAAAAATTGAAGTATCACAAATCGTATCAGCAACAGACGCTTGCTTCAAACCAGCAATACAAATAATATCTCCTGCCTCAACTCGCTCTACAGGAACTTTATCAGTACTTTTAAAACGAAATAGTTTTGTTAGTCTTCTTTTTTCAATTATTATTCCATCCAAATTTACTGCCTGAACATTTGCATTAACATCAACAAAGCCTTGTTCTACTCTTCCAACTAGGCATCTCCCTAGAAAGGGATCAAAGTCAAGGAGTGTTACAAGCATAGCAAAAGGTTTATCTAATTCAACTACTGGAGGAGATACATACTCAAGTACAAGATTAAACAGAGGGTAAAGATTTTCTCTTGTCTCATTTAATTCTTTTATACACCAACCATCACGACCCGAGGCGTAAAGAATAGGAAAGTCCAACTGTTCATCGTTCGCATCTAAAGCTACGAACAGATCAAATACTTCGTCAACAACTTCTTCTGGCCTTCCATCTTTTCTATCAATCTTATTAATAATAACTATTGGCTTTAATCCTTGCATCAAAGCCTTTCCTAAAACAAATTTTGTTTGTGGCATAGGCCCCTCTGCAGCATCTATTAATAATATTACACCATCTACCATTCCCAATACTCGCTCAACTTCTCCGCCAAAATCAGCGTGACCTGGGGTGTCTATGATATTTATACTTGTATCTTTCCATTTAACGGATGTTGGTTTAGCTAAAATTGTTATTCCCCTCTCTTTTTCTAAGTCTCCAGAGTCCATTAACCTTTCATCTAGTTTTTGATTAACTCTGAAAGAGCCACACTGTTTCATAATATTGTCAATCAGAGTAGTTTTTCCATGGTCAACGTGTGCAATAATGGCAATATTTCTAATATTTGTTGGCATAATTTAATGAGATTGATTTAAAATAAGCTGGCCATAAATTAAAAATTAACTAATTACTACTACTAAAGTTTAATAATTTTTCGAGGTTGGTGGCAGATAATCAAGATGAAAAAAATATTAGTAATTTTAATTCTATTAAATAATATTGCATTTGCAGAAAGCACTTGAAACAGTAATTTTAAATTTAATGGCCAAAAGTGGGATGCAACTTCAACCAATCACATTAAAGAATCAATCATTAGAGACTTAGAATTTAAAAGAGATACTTCTTCAAAAGAAAGTATTCATTATATTTTAGAGACACAAAAATGTGTTCCTCATTCCACTAGTGGAGATTGTGAGAGAGGCATTAGAAGATCACAATTAAGAAATCATAAAAACTATAAACGAAATAAAGATTTGATATTTAATTTCAGTATTTATCAAAAAAAATCTAATACGCCTGGCCATAGTGGGAATCATCAATCCTCAGAAATAAATAAATCAAAAGGCGGAGGATCTTGGAGAATATATTTGAAATAAAACCTAAATTTGATGGTAAAGTTCCAACCAATCCCACACTTGTAATCTATTTAGATCCTAATAAAAAAAAATTACATATCATTATGACAGTTTGTTCCCCTCCATTTGAGGATCCAAGTTGTCATGCTCTTAACAAATTTGATGCAAGTATCCTGGAGACCAATACCTGGCATGATTTTATCATTGAAACACGCCAATCACTCAAAACTGATGGTTATGTAAAAATATTTCAAAATAAAAATTTAATATTTAAAAAAAGTAGTTTAAAAACTTTCTATAAATACAATGGAGGTCTTCGGTTTTGGATAGGGCCTTACATATGGAGTGGGGCACACATAGCAAAAGATGAACCTAATCATGAATTCTAGTATGATAATATCAACGTTCAGATTAAATAATTTAATCTCAACATTCCCCATGGTTGGAGGTAGGATGGATCGTGAAGAATAAATTCTTAATTGGTTTAACAATAGTTATTTTATTAATAATATTAAGATTTTGCTTCCCTAGTAAATATACATCTAATGATGAACTAAATGATCTCCAAAAGTTAGTAAATGATGAAAAAGTTATTAAAAAAATAGAAAACATTTGCCTTGGGAAAGGATTTAAAAATTACACTTCGGAAAATATGGATTTAAAAAAAATGCTTCAACAACAAAGGTTCAATGAGTGCAAGGTTGGTGAGTTGTGTAAAGAAGTTGAAAAATTAATGGATCATAAAATTTGTAATTGAATTTTATGGAATCACATTTGATTCATTAGTTCTTTCTCACAACACCTGCACAACAATTAGCTTAAAAAAAATTAATCAAATTTCTTGATACTCTCCCGACACTCTCACGGATGAGATATTGAGTGCTTGCTCAAAAGAACAACCACCTAATCACGACGATCACGCCAACTAAAAACCTCCCCTTTCCCCCGCTTATTTTCCCCCTTAATCCCGTATCGATATCGTGGTAAAAGATTAATATCAAATAACTAAAATTATGAAAAATTTTACCATATCCTATCAAGTTAATTTTACCTATGAAGATCCTAGTGAAAATATTTCAAGATTAATTGATATAACAATGCAATCAAAGAACTTGCATTCTTTACAAAAAATTTTACATGAACATTCTATAGAGGATGATGTTGAAAGAAATGAAAATGCAAAAAGTAAAGTTATCGACATAAATTCTGAATATTTTCTTATTGTTGATCATAAAGGGAAACAAGTTTGGAAAGATTGGAATTTTAAAAAAATATAAATAATTAACTCCTTATATAAGAAAATTAACTTAAATAACCCTAAGTCCTCCCTACAAAGAACAACCACATCAAAACAACGATCACGCCAATCACCAAAGCGCCGTGGATAAGATCCAACAAATCATGTTACCCCCCTTTCCTTAAGTTTCCTAGCCAAGTGCTTGGCTTGTATGTGAAGATATCTTTGTAATGGTTTCAACGTTTTCCAACCCCCTTGCGCTTCCAACTATGAACTAAGGTTTATAAAAGACTTAAAAACAACTTCATTCCATAAAAAATAAAACCAATACCAACAATACCATTAATAGGTCTGTAAAATTGCATATATATTTGACTAGCTAAGCTTGAAGAAAAAACTGTCGCAAAAATAAAGTGACCTGTAAAAGATGCTGTTCCGGCCATTACAGAAAATATAAGTACGTTATACCCATTGCTTGCAATGAAAGGAAATAGAGAAATAACAGTAAGCCATGTTGTCATCACTTTAGGATTAGACATCACAACTAAAAACGCTTGTTGAAAGGCAGTTTTTTTATCAATATTTTGAAGTACAATAAGTTTTTCAGAAGGTGATAATGATTTTCGAATATAACGTTGAGCAAAATATAATAACATTACTCCGCCAAATACAGTTAGGCCTCTATAAATTATAGGAATTTTATAAAACAATAACGCGGCACCAAATAAAGCTACTAAAGCTGATATGAACAAGCCTAATCCACAGGCCAAAGCACAAGCAACCCCTGATGATCGACCAGAACCCATAGAGGTGGCAATTGTATTAAGTACATTTGGTCCGGGAACAAAAACATTGAGTATAAAAAAACCCAATGGAGGAATAAAATTTATTATTGAAATATTTAAATCTAACATTGTTATTTAAGGTATTTATAAGCCTTAAAGATTATAAAAATAAATAAGATTATAATTTTTCGTAAAAAGTTGAATCTAACGCTGCTATTTTTGATTGTGCAATGGCTAATTCTTCTTTTGATGAATCACTGGCACCACTTTCTAATTCCTGAATTTGTTGTTGGATAGAACTTTTATCAAGATCACTCATTTCATTAACGCCTTCTGCTAAAACTATGCATTTTTCAGGGTTAATTTCTACAAAACCTCTTGTGACAAAAAAAGATTTTAATAAATTCTTATTTTCTCCATACACCATGACACGTCCTGGTCGAAGAGAAGATAATACTTTGCTATGCCTAGGAAGTACGCCAATATCACCGTCCTTTCCTGGAACAATAATCATACCAGCTTCATCATTAAAGAGAAGTTGTTCGGGAGAAACTAGATCAAAAGAAATAGTTGCCATCTATGCTGCTTCCGCTTCTAATTTTTTTGCTTTCTCAATTGCTTCTTCAATACCACCTACCATGTAGAAGGCTGCTTCTGGCAAATGATCGTATTCGCCTTTAACCAATCCATCAAAACTTTTAATGGTATCCTCAAGCTCAACGTATTTACCTGGTGTAGCAGTGAAAACTTCAGCTACAAAAAATGGTTGGCTTAAGAATTTTTCAATTTTTCTTGCCCGAGTCACTGTCAGTTTATCATCTTCGGACAACTCATCCATGCCAAGAATAGCAATAATATCTTGAAGACTTTTATATGTTTGGAGAACTCTTTGAACCTCACGTGCAATGCGATAATGTTCATCCCCTACTACTTGAGGGTCCAAGATTCGAGAGGTTGAATCAAGTGGATCAACAGCTGGATAAATTCCCTTTTCAGAAATTGCTCTGTTTAATACTGTCGTAGCATCTAAGTGAGCAAACGATGTAGCAGGAGCGGGATCTGTTAAGTCATCTGCCGGAACGTAAATTGCTTGCACAGATGTAATTGATCCTTTTTTTGTAGTTGTAATACGCTCTTGTAAAGCTCCCATATCCGTTGCCAATGTCGGCTGGTATCCAACCGCTGATGGAATACGGCCTAGAAGAGCTGACACTTCTGAGCCGGCTTGCGTGAAACGGAAAATATTGTCTATAAAAAACAACACGTCTTGTCCTTCTTCATCTCTGAAATATTCTGCTTGAGTTAAACCTGATAAAGCAACCCTTAAACGTGCTCCTGGAGGCTCATTCATCTGTCCATAAACTAGAGCCACTTTTGATTTATCCCCTTCAAGATCAATAATACCTGACTCTATCATTTCGTGATACAAGTCATTTCCTTCTCGTGTTCTCTCTCCCACACCAGCAAAGACTGAGTAACCGCCATGAGCTTTTGCAATGTTATTAATAAGCTCCATAATAATCACAGTTTTGCCAACACCCGCTCCGCCAAAGAGTCCAATCTTACCGCCTCTTGCGTAGGGTGCCAATAAGTCAACAACTTTGATCCCCGTGACCAACACTTCCGTTTCTGTTGACTGATCAACAAATTCAGGTGCTGGGCGATGAATTGGATATTTTTTTGTTGTGTTGATAGGGCCACGCTCATCCACAGGATCACCAATAACATTCATAATACGACCGAGTGTTTCAGGACCTACAGGCATAGAAATAGGGGCACCCAGATCTGTTACTGTCTGACCTCTTACAAGTCCTTCAGTTGAATCCATAGCAATAGTTCGCACGGCATTCTCACCAAGATGCTGTGCTACTTCAAGAATAAGTTTATTTCCATTGTTATCAACTTTCAATGCATTCATAATATAAGGGAGTTCACCCTCAAATAATACATCCACAACAGCTCCTAGCACTTGTGATATTTTTCCTGTTAAATTATTTGCCATATGCCCCCTTTAAACTGATTCAGCTCCTGAAATAATCTCAATTAATTCTTTCGTAATAAATGCTTGTCGTGTTCTATTGTAAACAAGTGTTAAGTTATCAATCATCTCACCAGCGTTACGCGTTGCATTATCCATTGCTGCCATTCTTGCTCCTTGTTCGCCTGCGTTACTTTCTAATAACACTTTAAAAATTTGGATGGATACATTCTTTGGCAATAAATCTTTCAAAATAGTCTCTTCGTCAGGCTCATAAATATAGATAGAGTTATCTTTTTCATCCTTTTCATTTGATATTTTTTTAGGCTGAGATATATCTAACGGAATAAGCTGTTGCTGTGTTACTTCTTGCGTAATAGCTGATACATACTTATTATACACGATAATACACTTATCAAACTGCCCATCAAAATAAAAGTTTTGTAATTTATTTGAAATTTCCAGAGCAATATCGTACCCTGCTCCAGTAGATCCAAAATCTGCAAAACTTTCTACAATTTTGTCTTTCATAATTCGATTGAAAAAATCTCTACTTTTTTTACCAACGGTTAATAACTGAACGGATTTACCTTCACCTTCAAGAGATTTCACAAACTTAAATGTTTCACGGTTAATACTGCTGTTAAAACCACCACATAACCCTCTATCAGCTGTAACTGGAACAATGAGATAACGTTCATCTTTACCTGTGCCTGTTAACAATTGTATAACTCCCTCCCCAGAAGTGCCTGAAGAAGCTAGTGAAGATAACATTTCTTCCAAACGCGAAGAGTAGGGTCGAGCAGCTTCTGCCTTTTCTTGAGAACGTCGCAATTTACTTGCCGCTACCATTTTCATTGCTGAAGTAATTTTTTTTGTTGAACCAACAGATTTGATTTTATTTTTAATATCTTTTAAACTTGGCATAAATTAGTTGCTTTGAAATTTCTTCACAAATGTATTTAAGAGGCCTTTTAACTTTTCTTCGTTCGCAGATGATAATTCTTTTTCATTATCAATTGCTTCTAAAAGATCTCCGTGGCTAGCTCTAATTTCAGAATGTATTTCTGATTCAAATCGAACAACATCTTTCACATCTAGTTTATCCAAGTATCCGTTTACACCTGCATAAATTGAAACAACTTGTTCAGGAACAGTGAGTGGGGAATATTGACCTTGTTTTAAAAGTTCAACCAAGCGAACGCCGCGATCAAGAAGCTGACGCGTAGAAGCATCAAGATCAGAAGCGAATTGGGCAAAAGCTGCCATTTCACGGTACTGTGCTAACTCCAATTTTACAGGACCAGCAATTTTTTTCATGGCTTTAATTTGTGCTGCTGAACCCACACGACTCACTGACAAACCAACGTTGATTGCAGGACGAATACCGGAAAAAAATAAATCAGTTTCTAAAAATATCTGTCCATCTGTAATAGAAATCACATTTGTTGGAATGTAAGCTGACAAATCGCCAGCTTGTGTTTCAATAACAGGCAGCGCTGTTAAGCTACCTCCTCCGTGTTTATCGCTCATTTTTGCCGCTCTCTCCAATAATCTACTGTGAATGTAAAACACGTCACCTGGATAAGCTTCTCGTCCTGGGGGGCGCCTTAATAAAAGTGACATTTGTCTATAGGCAACAGCTTGCTTAGACAAATCATCATACACTATAAGCGCGTGCATACCATTATCACGAAAATACTCACCCATCGTACAGCCAGTATAGGCAGATAAAAATTGTAGGGGGGCCGGTTCTGAAGCTGTTGCGCTTACAACAATGGTATACTCCAAGGCACCGTTATCTTCCAATATTTTAACAATCTGTGCCACCGTTGATCGTTTTTGACCAATAGCGACATAAATACAATACAATTTTACTTTTTCATTATCTGATTGGTTGACTGACTTTTGATTTAATATGGTATCAATAGCAACTGCCGTTTTACCAGTTTGACGATCACCAATGATAAGTTCCCGTTGACCACGTCCTATCGGAACCAAAGCATCAAGAGCTTTGATCCCAGTCTGCATAGGTTCTGTAACGCTTTGTCGGGGAATAATTCCTGGTGCCTTCAACTCAATTCTTCTTCTATCATCTGATTTGATTGGCCCTTTCCCATCAATTGGATTTCCTAACCCATCAACAACTCGTCCTAAAAGTTCTTTTCCAACTGGTACATCAACAATCTCGCCTGTACGTTTTACAGTGTCGCCTTCTTTAATCCCTGTATCATCTCCAAAAATACTAACGCCAACATTATCCATTTCCAGATTCAGTGCCATACCTTTAATACCTCCAGGAAATTCAACCATCTCCCCTGCCTGTACTTGATCTAACCCATAAACCCTTGCAATACCATCACCGACACTTAGAACAGTTCCTACCTCAGCAACATCTGCTTTCGTTTCAAAATTTGATATTTGGTCTTTTATTACAGATGAAATTTCTGCCGCTCTAATTTTCATTACACCCCCTTCATTGCGATTTTGAGTTTATTAATTTTATTAGCTAAAGATGCGTCAATCATTTTAGAGCCAACCTTGACAATTAATCCACCAATAATTTTTTTATCTACCTTAAAGTTAAGTGACAGTTTGTCACCCAAGATTATTCCTAAATGATCTTTAATGTCATCTTTTTGTTTATCAGATAATTTATCAGCAGAAGTAATTTCTGCTAGAACATCACCTCTTTTTTGGGCATTAATATTTATGAATTGTAAAATAATTGATGTTAAACTTGCAAAACGTTTATTTTTAGAAATTACTTTTAAAAAGGTGGTGGTCATTTCGCTAGTTGATTTTTCTTTTGTTAATTTTATTAAAATTTCTAATTTATCATTTGATGCAATTAAGGGGCTTTTAACAAGAAGATTTAATTCTTTATTCCCTTGAATAATTTTTTTTAATGCTTCTAAATCTTTTAACACTACATCAACTGCCTTATTTTCTAATGCGAGATCGTATATCGCAGAAGCGTATCTATCTGCTATTAAGTCCCCTGACGCTAATTGTGATGCCATTAATTTTTCCTTAATTAAGATATGTGAAAGGCTATTAACACATCAAAAAATTAAGGTAAACTGTGAGTTTATGCGGCAAATAGTGTTAATTTAATAAAATAATTGTAGCTGTGGGTAAATTAAACAAAAGAGTAGGGGTCAACATCAACCAGAAGCTTAATTGTGGGAGGGGGTGGACATAATTTAATTATTTTCCTTGTAAACTTATTCAGTATTTTTCTGCTATTTCCTTTAAGTAGGAGCCTAAAACGATATTGTCCGCGTAATAAAAATATCGGTGCTTCTACTGGGCCCAAAACACTTAAATTGTTTTCAATTTTATGGGCCCTAGATAAATTGCCCGCATAAATTTCCGTTTTAGATTTTGAGGATCCGGATATAATTAATGCTGTCATATGTCCAAAAGGGGGGATCTGGAATGCTTCGCGGTCTTTCAGTGACTGCTCTACAAAAGTTTTTCTATCTCTTTTTTGAAGGGATTGAATAACAGGCTGATTTGGAAAGTATGTTTGAATATATGCTTTACCCAATTTATTTGATCGCCCTGCTCGACCGCTTACTTGTTGAAGTAAATTATATGTTCGTTCAACCGCTCTTATATCTCCTCCCATTAAACCTGAATCTGCATCAATCACTCCTACAAAGGATAAATTAGGAAAGTGGTATCCTTTGGACATAATTTGGGTTGCGACCAAAATATCTATTTTTTTGTTATCAAAATCATCAATAATTTTTTTTATTTTATTGGGAGTGTTTGCATTATCACTAGACATAATACCTATACTTTTATTGGAAAATAAAAACTTTAATTCTTCAGCTAAACGCTCTACTCCTGGGCCAATCAATTTTATTGAATCCTCGGCAGCACATTGTGGGCATGTTGATTGAATTTGATAAATAGTTCCGCAATGATGACACAACAACCGTTTTTTATTATGATGCATGACAAGCCAAGATGTACATTGTTCACATTGATGCCGGTATCCGCACTCAATACACAAACTTAACGGAGAATATCCTCTTCTGTTTAAGAAAAGTAGAGCTTGCTCTTTTTTATCTATACAATTTTTTAACTCTGAATAAATTTTACTAGAAATCCATTTATCTTTTTCTAATTTTGTTTTTTGTAAGTCAACTAACTCTATTTTAGGAAGGGCTAATCCAGAAAACTGTGAAGGTAAAAAAACGTGAGTATACTTTTTTTTATTTATGTTATTTTGTGTTTCTAAAGAAGGTGTAGCAGATGATAAAATAATGGAAAATTTTTCTATACCGGCACGTACAACAGCTAAATCCCTTGCTTGATAACGAATATTATCTTCTTGTTTATAAGAAGCATCATGCTCCTCATCAACAACGATAAGACCAAGATTTTGGAATGGCAAAAATAGAGAGGATCGGGCACCAATGATAATGACTGGCTTACCATGATAACAGTGATGCCATATACTTTTTCTCTTTTTATCAGAAATTTTTGAATGCCATACGTCTGGTAAAAAACCAAAACGCTGATGAAATCGCTCTTCCAATTGTGGTGTCAATGATATTTCAGGCAACATAATTAATGCTTGCTGCTTTTTTTTAATAGCTCGTTCTATTGCATCAAAATAAACTTCAGTTTTTCCTGATCCTGTCACACCCTCCAACACAATAGGCGCTGTTGATTGGGAAATAAACTTATTAATTGTATCAGCAGCTTTGGTTTGATCTTTGTTTAATTTTACTGGGTTGGGATTAAATAAGTTGTCATCCTCTGTTACATAATTATGTGAGATAATTTTGTCATTGATTACAAAAAGTTTAACAACAAGACCGATGGGTGCAAGTGTATAATCGCTAACCCATTTTATAAATTGAATAATATTCTTATTTAATACTATCTTGTCAAAAATATAGCCTATTTCTTTAATTGCAAAAGTTTCACGCTTATCAGGTTGATTAATTAATTCATACACCATACCTAGTTGATCCTTTTTTTTACCAAACGGAACACTTACAACGCTGCCTATTTTAACTTTTTGGTTGTTCTTTATCCTATAGGTGAATGCATGATCAAACGGTCGGGTAACTATTACATTGCAATACATCATCATTAGTAAATCAAATTTAGTTTATTTCTTAATTTTTTAAATATTACTTTTATGTTATACATAAGTATATGAAGTTTTTTGTGGACACAGCCAACATCAAAGAAATTGAAGATCTAGTTCCCACTGGGTTCGTTGATGGAGTAACTACCAATCCATCGTTAATAGCCAAACAGGGTGATGATATGGCTGAAACTATTAAAGCAATTTGCTCTTTGGTAAGTGGACCAGTAAGTGCTGAAGTAACAGCAACGGAATTACCTGAAATGATTAATGAAGGCAAATATCTAGCTTCATTGGCCAAAAATGTTGCCGTAAAAGTACCTTTAACTGTTAGCGGACTTAAAGCATGCAAAGTTTTGAGGGGGCAGGGAACAATGGTTAATGTAACTTTATGTTTTTCTGCTGCACAAGCTTTACTTGCCGCAAAAGCTGGGGCTTCTTTTATATCTCCTTTTGTTGGTCGCTTAGATGATATTGGTGAAAAAGGCATGGATTTAGTTGAGGATATTGTCGTTATGTATGAAAATTACGGTTTTGATACAGAAGTACTTGTTGCATCCGTGAGAACAAAGCAACATGTCATTGATGCAGCGGTAATTGGCGCACATGTTGCAACTCTTCCTCCAAAAGTAATCTATGAATTGTATGATCACCCCCTAACAGATAAAGGTCTAAAAGCTTTCCTTGATGATTGGTCAAAAACTGGTCAGTCAATTCTTCCTAAATAAAAATGCATCCAAAAAATGTCAAGGACTCTGCAGAAGAGCTTGTAATAAAATTTTTAAAAAAAAATACAAATTTTTTCATAAATTATCCTGAAGTCTTAAAAGAATTAAATTTTCCCGATAAAACTCCGGCATCAGAAAAAATAATTGATTTGAGTGCATACCGTTCCAAAAAAATATCAAGGGAAAATGCTCAATTAATACGACAAATGTCAGAAATATTGAAAGCGGGCAAAAGTCACATGATTTCACAAAAAAGAGTTTTAAGAACATCATTAAGAATATTAAATACAAAATCTTTATCAAAATTAATTGATGTCATTGTTAATGATTTGGGAACTTTACTTGCTTGTGATATGGTAAACTGTTTTTTCACGGGTAATACAATTCAACATAAATATATAAGTCAAATTGATAACAAAATAGCTACAAGTTATTTTCGAGACAAACCGCAGACGTATTTAAACCAAAATCCCAAGGGAATACCTTTGTTTTTTCCCAATCAGTCAAAGATTATAAAATCATATATATTGCTCAAAATAGTATACGATTCAGATAGATTTATTGTGGCCATGGGATCAAAAAAAATAAATAAATTTACCAAAGACCAGCAGGTTGATTTGATTGAATATCTAATTCAAGTTATTCAAATAAAGCTTACACAAATGGACTAATAAAATGAAAATGAA
>Ga0208391_1000100_pt1 | contig 42984 bp, 40 predicted proteins | sample Knorr_S23_td_Bot_FD_185612 | JGI IMG/M metagenome (GOLD analysis project Ga0208391, IMG submission 185612) | Marine microbial communities from Southern Atlantic Ocean transect - Knorr_S23_td_Bottom_ad_3770_LV_A (SPAdes) (version 2) | ecosystem: Environmental > Aquatic > Marine > Oceanic | place... | reverse complement strand
GGACCATATGGCGGCTGCAAATTAAATCTTTTCGTTTGTGATCATAGGGAAATCTTGGGGCAATGCCAGCGAAAGAAAAGGTTGCCTACATCTGTGCCTCGTGTGGATCCAAACACCCCAAATGGACCGGCCAGTGTAATGAATGCGGAATATGGAATTGCTTGACAGAAACCAAGATTGCCCATTCAACAAAATTTATTCACGACGTTAGCCGGACAGACAGTGTCCCAATAGATCTATCGAGCATCCAAGTGGCAGAGATTGCTCGAATGTCGACAGGTTCTGGTGAGTTCGATCGAGTCCTTGGCGGCGGGTTCGTAGAGGGTGCAGTAGCTCTGCTTGGAGGTGAACCAGGAATAGGTAAGAGCACTCTGGCTCTTCAATGTGCTGGTTGTCTTTCGGCCGCCGGCTCGGTTCTTTATACCACCGGGGAAGAGTCCCTGCAGCAACTTGCCTTAAGGGCAAGCCGTACAAAGGTAAAGAGTTCGAACATTAAGACGTTAGCAACTTCAGAACTCGAAACCATCTTGCAAGTCGCTAAGTCGACTGGCCCTAAACTCATAGTCATTGATTCGATACAAACCCTGTTTTCCACTGAACAGGAATCTGCACCCGGTAGTATCAGTCAAGTTCGGACTTGTGCGGATCGATTGGTGAGGTTTGCCAAATCGACAAATACTGCGATTCTTATGATAGGACATATAACCAAAGATGGCGTGCTTGCTGGGCCTAAGTTACTTGAGCATATAGTCGACACCGTTCTGTATTTTGAAGGAGACCCCGATAGCCGGTTACGACTGGTAAGAGCTTTCAAGAATCGATTCGGCGCTATAAATGAGGTAGGTGTGTTTGTGATGTCCGATTCAGGATTGAAGGGCGTAGAAAATCCATCGTCTATCCTCCTTTCTTCGGATGACACAGATAAGTCTGGGAGCGTCGTCCTGGTCGCACAGGAAGGCACCCGCCCATTGCTGGTAGAGCTTCAAGCGTTGGTCGATGATGCCGTGCTTGCGGCTCCTCGCAGAATTTCCATAGGTCTTGATGGTGGGCGCATTAACATGTTGCTGGCTGTGCTAAGCAGGCATGCTGGTGTTACCTTGGGGAATAGGGATGTTTACGTTAATGTTGCCGGGGGAATAAAACTATCGGAAACAGCCGCAGACGTGGCCATAGCTTTGGCGGTGTTATCTAGTTATTTTGACAAGCCGCTACCAGCCGGCACAGTATGCTTTGGTGAAATAGGATTATCTGGTGAGATCAGACCGGTTCAACGAGGCCAGGAGCGACTTAGGGAGGCGCAAAAACTCGGATTCAAACAAGCAATAATCCCGCAGGCGAACCAAGCTGCTCAAAGTCCGGAGAATCTGCAGGTTGTTCCAATTAAACATATCGGTGAGTTGTTGGAGTTGTTCCATTGAATCAGATATCGCGCAGCAACTCATTAATCCCGACTTTCGACCGCGTTTTTTCATCAACCTTCTTGACGATTACAGCACAATACAAGCTGTGTGTGCCGTCTTTTGCCGGCATTGTTCCAGATACTACGACAGAGCCTGCAGGGATTCTTCCATAACTGACGTCACCATTTGCACGATCAAAAATTCTGGTGCTCTGGCCAATATACACACCCATTGAGACTACGGAACCTTCTTCAACGATCACACCTTCAACGATTTCGCTGCGCGCACCAATAAAGCAGTTGTCCTCAATAATAGTAGGGGAAGCTTGAAGAGGCTCAAGGACCCCGCCGATACCCACGCCTCCCGACAGATGGACGTTCTTTCCGATTTGGGCGCAGGAGCCAACCGTTGCCCACGTGTCTACCATAGTTCCTTCGCCTACGTAGGCTCCAATATTGACATAGCTTGGCATGAGAATGACATTGGGCGCGAGATAAGCGCCATGACGAACCATGGCTGGCGGCACAACACGGTATCCACCAGTTTGAAATCGCACATCGTCGAAACTGTCGAACTTGCCGGCAACCTTGTCATAGTACTTGGAGTCTCCAGATTCTAATACCCTGTTTTCAGCAAGTATGAATGACAACAGCACCGCTTTTTTGAGCCACTCATTGACTACCCACCCGGTAGCTGTTGGTTCGGCAACCCTGGCATCACCGTTATCCAGGAGTTCAAGTGCGTCTTGTACTGCCTGGATCAACTCGGCACTGACTGAAGAACGGGTCAAGGATGCACGATTTTCGTATGCCTCAACAATAAGTTCTGTAATGTTGTTCATGATATGGATGGCTGAAGGAGAATCAAGGCGTCAGGAAGGCAGCGCGGCGCAAACGGTTTCTGCAATTTTGTTTCTTTCTTCTGGGTTATTTATCGGTTGGCCGTCACGGTCCGTAATATAGAAAATATCTTCCGCTCTTTCACCGAAGGTACTGATTCTAGCGCTCACCAGATGTGTTTTACACGCAATGAATGCCTTCGCAACTTGATGGAGTAGCCCGGGTCGGTCTTGGGCAATGACCACCATAATGGTTTTGTCCTGATCTCTTGGCTTGGGAAATGTCACCTTTGTGCCTATAGGAAAATGCTGCAGGGTGCGAGAGAGTCGAGTCCGCTGGGGATCTTTGCTGGGTTTTGGATCTATTATCTGCGCCCTCAATGCCTGTTTTGTAGACTTTATGACTCTTTTGGTCAGTTTGTTACGGCCCACGTTCAACACAACAAATATCATCATAACCAGGCCAGAACGGGTACGGTGGACGCGAGCATCGACGATGTTCAGGTTTTCTCGATCAAAACCCGCAGTCACATTACACAATAGATGCTCCGAGTCAGGCGCGCAGACAAACACCTCGGTGGTGCCAGATTCACTATTGTCTATCGTGTCTATAATTGGCAGGGACGCTATAGAGGAAGATGACAGAAGGCTCGTGTGCCAGGCAATGGCGGCTGGGGGATTCCGAAGAAAATACTCGTCTTCCAATATCGACCATACACTTTCGGCTGTCTCTCGCTTGATCGATGCGTCCTTCAGATAAGTCAGCGACTCGCTTTTCAGATCTTCTATTCTTTCTGATGGCAGTAGCGGGGACCCAACGTCACGATGAAGCGCCTGTGTCGTTGCGTTGTAGAGGTCACCCAGAAGCTTCGCCTTCCAGTCATTCCATACATGAGGGCTGGTGCCCCTTATATCAGCAACCGTAAGCAGATAAAGATTGTCCAGGTGTTCCTGATCTCCAACCAGGCGCGCAAAGTCATCTATTACGCCAACATCTGAGATATCTTCACGCTGTGCTGTCCACGACATGGTGAGATGGTGGCGGACCAGCCACGATACAAAATGACAGTCATAATCACTCATGTCGTGTATTCTGCAGAATCGATAAGTCTCAGATTCACCCAGCTTGGAGTGGTCTCCTCCTTGCCCTTTTGAAATATCGTGAAACAGTGCCGCTATAAAAAGACGATGCCGCTTGAAAATCGTACGCATTAGCCTGCTTTCTGCCGGGTACTCGTTGTCGTGTTCGGGCATCTCAAGTCGTCGGAGATTTCTTACGACAAAGAGAAGATGTGCGTCGACTGTATAGACATGAAAAAGGTCATGTTGCATCTGGCCTTTGATTCGCCCAAATTGGGGTATATAGGCCCCTAGAATACCGTAAGCGTTCATTTGTCGGAGTGCGCGTGTCTGTCCGAGCGGTGCTTTCAGAATCTCCATAAATAAACTTCTACACCGGAGGTCTTGGCGAAATTCAGAATCTATTCGAAAAAGATTCTCTCGAATTGATCTGATGGTGACTACGCTGATGCCTGTGAGATCCGGGTGCTGTTGCAAAAGCAAGAAAACTTCCAGAAGAGCGAAAGGGGATGTCTGAAATACAGTAGAGTTGCGTATTTCAATAAGACCGTTTCTTGTACGAAAGCGACGATTTAGGTCGGTAGCTCCATTTTTTCCATCCTTTGTTTTTGGTTTCGCGGCTGCTTGCAACTGCTGCAGTACAGTGGTATTGAGCAGTTGTACTTCACCAACTGTTCGGTAATACCGTTTCATGAGTTTTTCGACTGCCAACGTCGTTGTATCTTTATAACCGAATTGTTGGGCGATTTCGCGCTGGTAATCAAAAAGAAGCCGGTCTTCAGTTCGACCTGACGCGAAGTGCAATGCATTGCGAATTTTCCACAGGAAGTTCCGCCCTCTGATCAATTCCCGATATTCGTGCTCGGCTAGGTAATTGTGGGAAACAAGGTAACGGAGACCCTGCTGATTAAGAACCCGGTGAGCAACCCAGCCAATGGTCTGGAGGTCTCTTAAACCACCGGGTCCTTCTTTGATCTGAGGCTCGAGGTTATAGGCAGTGTCATCGTAGCGCAGGTGGCGGGCTGACTGTTCGTCGATTTTGGCTTCTAGGTATTTTGCAGCTGGCCACATCATGTCGACCCCGGTTCGCAACTTGAGTTGACTCAGCAGTTCGGCGTCGCCAGCAAGTGCCCTCGATTCCAATAAGTTGGTCATTACAGTCACATCATTCCGTGCCTGAGAGGTACAGTCGCGAAGTGTGCGAACGCTGTGACCGATTGTGAGTCCGACATCCCAGAGTGTTCGAACCAGCGATTCAGTATTTCGTTGTTGTGTTTTAGTGGGTGCCTTTTGAAAGAGTACCAGTAAATCGATGTCCGACCCCGGATGAAGTTCAGACCTGCCATAGCCACCAACGGCAACGAGTGCGACCGACCGACCTTTTTCCGTCGAAGGTGCGTGATGTTCCCAGATGGCTTTGACGACCTGATCTACAAGCCAGGCATGAGCAGTGACGATATCCTGTGAAGGGGCACCACCCAGATGGTAGCTCCTTAAAACGTCGTTACTTTCGTTCAGCAGTGTTTTGAGCTGGCCGACTTCATCCGAATCCTCTACCAACCGGTGCAGAGCCCGGGTATCCAGGATACGGTTGCGTGATAACCGCATAATTCAGACGGGTTGAGACGGTTGGCCTGTTAGAATTTCATGACCGTCTTCGGTTACTGCTATCGTATGTTCCCATTGTGCGCTCAGGCTATGATCTCTGGTAACAACGGTCCAGCCGTCCGGGAGCAGGCGAGTTTCCTTCTTTCCCGCGTTGATCATTGGCTCAATGGTAAAGATCATCCCAGGGGTGAGCTCCAAGCCGCTTCCAGACCTACCGTAGTGCAGTACCTGTGGGTCTTCATGAAACACACGCCCAATGCCATGGCCACAGTATTCGCGCACAACGGAAAACCCGTTGCCCTCAGCATATTGCTGGATCGCAGCACCGATGTCTCCAAGGCGGGTGCCAGGGCGTACAAGACGGGTAGCTGTTTCAAGGCACTCACGAGTGACATTTATCAGGCGTTGAGCTCGAATTGAGATGTCGCCAATCGCAAACATTCTGCTGGCGTCCCCATGGTACCCATCTTTTATCACGGTGATGTCGATGTTAATGATATCGCCTGTTTTGAGCTTTCTCTTGCCTGGAATACCGTGGCAGACCACGTGATTCACACTTGTACAGATCGATTTGGGGAATCCCCGATAGTTTAATGGCGCTGGTATCGCATCGAGCTCATCGGTGATGTATCGGTGACAAATCTGATCCAACTCATCCGTGGTGACACCAGGCGTCACGTGAGGCGTTATCATATCGAGCACCTGTCTCGTTAGTAGGCCAGCTACCCGCATTTTGGTTAATTCATCGGCAGTTTTTATCGTTACGGACATGGAACACGGAAAATTGGTTAATTTCGGGGCAACCTATCCTACACGAACATTTCGCCAGATGTGCCCTCAAGTGCTGTTTTCAGAACACTTAACCGGACAGTATGGGTAGTGCAGAAACGTCAGCCACTGGCGATTTTCTCAATGTTCGGATACAATCCCGCCCCCAAAATCCTGGCAGGTAACATAATCAATCGCCCGGGTGCCCATTTGCATACAAACAGATGGGTTGGCGATAGAGGTACCTGTCGAAACTGAACCCGAAGGAGATTACATGGCAGACATCAATATGCGTCAGATGCTGGAAGCTGGCGTTCATTTCGGTCATCAGACCCGTTACTGGTCACCAAAGATGGCACCCTATATTTTTGGTAGCCGTAACAAAATTCATATTATTAATCTGGAAGCCACGTTGCCCCTATTTCAGGAGGCGATGAACTTTCTAGGAAGCATTACCGCTGCAAAAGGAACGGTGTTGTTCGTTGGCACAAAGCGTCAGGCGAGCAAACTGGTTCGGGAGCAGGCTCAACGGTGCGGTTGCCCTTTTGTGGACCACCGCTGGCTTGGGGGTATGTTAACGAACTTTAAGACAGTCAAGAATTCTATAGCCAGGTTGATTGAGCTTGATGAGTTAAATAGTAGTGGTGCTATAGCCCGGCTAAGCAAAAAGGAAGCGCTTAGTTTGGAGCGACAACGAAGTAAGCTGGATCGCAGTCTTTCCGGTATACGGGATATGAAGAGTCTTCCAGACTGTGTTTTTATCATAGATGTCGAACATGAAAAAATCGCGGTTGCCGAGGCTAAGAAATTGAAGATCCCGCTGGTCGGTATAGTCGACACAAACAGCTCACCAGAGGGAATCGACTACCCGGTTCCTGGTAATGATGATGCAATAAGAGCGATACGCCTTTATCTTTCTCATGCCGCTGATGCTATTTTGGAGGCAAAAAGTATTCTCCCAGAAGTTATCGGTGGTGACGCTGAAGACTATGTAGAGGTTTCTGAAGACATGGGGGTAGCTGGTATGGTTGGGGGCGGCCAGATTGAAGTGTCTGAGCCTCTTGTTGCCCCGGAAGAAGTTCCCGAGGCTACACCTGCCCCAACAGGAGAAGGTGCGCTGTCAACGGAAATCGAAAAAAGCACTGATGAACAAGCGCAGTGACCGGGTGAGGACCATTACATGACTATATCAGCCGTCTTGGTCAAAGAACTGCGTGAGCGTACTGGTGCAGGCATGATGGACTGCAAAAAAGCTCTTATTCAGACAAATGGCGACATAGAGCAGGGCATAAAGCTGCTGCGAAAGATAGGCGTTGCAAGTGCAGAAAAGAAGTCGGGACGAATCGCAGCTGAAGGAATAGTCGTCCAGCTTTCTTCGGAGGACAACTCTTTGGGCGTGTTGGTCGAGATAAATTGCGAAACCGACTTTGTGGCCAAAGACCGCTCGTTTAAAGAATATGCAACGGCAGTCGCGCAGTGTGTGCTTGCTGGTGAACAAAACACGATTGAAGAACTGGGGGAATCTGAACTTCATCCAGATATGTCCGTCGATCAGGCACGCCAGGAGCTGATCTCCAAAATCGGTGAAAATATTTCTGTTCGCCGTTTCGATAGACTGAGATCTCCCGATGGTCTGGTGGCTGGTTACCTCCATGGGGGAAGGATCGGTGTACTGGTCTCCATGGATGTGTGCGATGCGGAGCTCGGTAAAGGTATTGCGATGCATATTGCAGCCAGTCGCCCAATTTGTATCGCCGAGGCTGACATTCCTGAGAAAGTCATCGAGGCGGAGCGGTCAATATTTGTTGCGCAGGCAAAAGAGAGCGGCAAATCTGATGACATCGTTGCACGTATGGTCGACGGCAAGTTAAAAAAGTTTATGAAGGAGAATACCCTGCTGGGGCAGGCTTATGTAAAGGATCCAGATACAACGATTGGCGATTTGGTCGCCGGTGCTGGCGTAGCGGTAGTCGAGATGCTTCGCTATGAAGTGGGTGAAGGACTTGAAAAACGTGATGATGACTTCGTCGCCGAAGTGATGGCACAAGCTAACCGTGGATAAGATAATGTGGAAGAAGAAAACGTCCACCACAGATGTTGTCTGACGATTTTATCGGCAAAAGTCTGACTTGAAAACAAGCTGCCTGTAATACCCCGCATGTCCTCAACCAGACAGATGCAAATCTTATAGCGGGTATCGGGCGTTTACGGGCATCACGGATTCAATACCGATTTAACTGTACGTCTCAAGGCTATTGAGCCACCCGAATCTCCCTGAATAAACAGACCGGTCCCACCGTGGTCATGAGTGGGTCCGCCACGCCCGTAACAAAATTGGTCGTATTATCTTTGACATTGTTACCAAATCTAGTCGTAATGCGCTGAATTGAATAAATATTTCTGGATGCTGAAACCCAGCCTGTTAATCCACTTGGACAGTATTAAAATATCGAGAAGCCCCGATAGATATATACAGATTCCGAGGGGCAGTAGGTGATGAAGGGAGGAAAATGATGATCGATGAAATCATGTTGGACGCAAAAACTCGCATGAAAAAGAGCATCGCTGCAGTCAAGGTTGAATTGGCAAAGATCCGTACCGGTCGGGCCACCCCAGCGCTGCTCGACCATGTTGTGGTTAATTATTACGGCAACGATGTGGCGCTTAATCAGGCTGCAACAATCAGTGTGTCTGATGCCCGCACCCTGTCAGTGCAGGCTTGGGAAAAGAGCATGGTACCAACAATAGAGAAGGCTATTCTAGAATCACAGTTGGGCCTAAACCCTGTTACAGCTGGCGAGGTCATGCGCATTCCTATACCGCCGTTGACAGAAGAAAGGCGTCGGGAGATGAGTAAGCTGGTACGCAGTGAGGGAGAACACGGGAAGGTCGCCATTCGAAATATAAGGCGAGATGCAATTAGTCATGCCCGTGATTTGGCTAAAGGCAAGGACATCAGCCAGGATGAAGAAAAAAAGGGAGTAGAGCAGATACAATCGCTTACGGATCAGTACAGCGCAGAAATTGATGCACTGATCAAAGAGAAAGAATCCGACATTATGGAAGTGTAGTCAAATAGAAAGCTGATCAGCTGTATTATCTTGTCAAACATCTAGTCATATATAGTCGAACCTATGCCGGGTGAAGATCTGTGTGAAGTGCCATACCATGTTGCCATCGTGATGGATGGGAACGGTCGTTGGGCGCAGCGAAGGAAGCAGTCCAGAATTTACGGCCACAAGAAAGGGGTAGAGGCACTACGCCGCATCATAGAATGCTGTGGATTTCATGGTGTTTCAATATTGACTATATTCGCTTTCAGCAGTGAAAACTGGCGTCGGCCACCAGCAGAAGTCACCGGACTTAAACGCCTCTTGTTTTCCAGCCTTGCTGCTGAAGCTGATAGTCTGGTCAGCAATGGTGTCCGGCTTCGTGTTATCGGTGATTTAGGACCGTTTGGAACTGATGTCCTGCACTTGGTTCAGGACACGGAACGTAGAACAGCCAGTAACCACAAGCTGGAACTGGTCATTGCAGTGAATTATGGGGGTCGCTGGGACATCGTCTCTGCCTGTCGAAGGCTGGCTATGAAAGCGGTTGAAGGAAAACTTTCTTGCGATGCTATTGACGAACAGTGTGTTTCTGAGGCGCTCAGTACATCGACACTACCCGACCCGGATTTGTGCATTCGGACTGGCGGTGAATACCGAATTAGCAATTTTCTACTCTGGCAACTCGCCTATACCGAATTGTATTTTACTGAAACACTCTGGCCTGAATTCACCGAAGATGATTTTGTTGAGGCCCTGAATTGGTACGCCACGCGGCAAAGACGGTTTGGCAAGATCCAGGAACAGGTCAGGGTCTCCTGACTGATCAGAGTTTAATTGGAGTCACAACAAGAGACGATCTGGTTCTAAAGGTAGGTTGTTCTGAGTTACCTGACAGCACAGTGCGGCCCTGCTGAGCTTATGGAATGAAAAAACGGTTAGCAACAGCAACAGTGCTGGCGGCACTCGTAGTCACAGTTATCCTTTGGTTACCAGGCGCCGTATTTACCGGATTTCTAGTCGTCACCAGTGGATTGGCTGCTTGGGAGTGGTCCCGGTTGATTCCAGGTGGGTTGTCCTCGGCAGTACGGGGCGTATATTCTGCCGTGGTCCCTATGGTTTTGCTTGGAAGTGCATTGTATGAGCCGAGTTGGGTGCCCCTGACGATAGGCGCATCAATGGTTTGGCTCGTGCTTAGCGGGGTTATTTTGTTTCAGATATACCACCGATCTCAGGTGCAGATACGTTCCGGGCTTCTTCTTGGTTTGATCCTGCTCGTACCGGGCCCCGTTGCTTTGATTGCCATTCAGCAGAATCTGGAACAAGGGCGTTTGCTGGTTTTGATGATCTGCGTCGTTGTCTGGGCGGCTGATACTTTTGCTTATGCAGTCGGTAAACGATTTGGGCGACATAAATGGACGCCAAGTATCAGTCCCGGAAAAACACTGGAGGGCACACTGGGTGGTATAGTGGGTGCTATTGGAACGGGGATCATCTTCTTTTTTGTCCTGATGGAAAACTATAAGGTCGGCATCATTGGATTTGGCCCGTGGTGCTTAATCGCTGCATCAGTTGCCGTAATGGCAATCATTGGTGATTTGGTGGAGAGTGCTGTAAAACGCTCAGCGCATCAGAAAGACAGTGGCACCCTTTTGCCGGGGCATGGTGGGGTGCTTGACCGGATCGATAGCCTGTTGTGTGCGGCACCAATATTCGGCAGTTGGATGTTTTTGTGGGAAAAGGGCGCAACAGTCGCGTTGTAGTGAGATGATCAAAAACATCGCAATTCTGGGTGCAACAGGTTCTATCGGTACCAGCGCACTAGATGTTATCGCAAAACATCCTGATCGTTTTGCTATCTGGGGCTTAACGAGTCATTCTCGTATAGACAATTGCTGTGCAATGATCGAAAAATTCCAGCCGAAGATGGTGGCGGTTTCTGCTCCGATGACGGGTGATGTGGCTAACTTTTTGGCCAGTGGTTTTGGTTCGGTAACGCTGCTGGAAGGTGAACAAGGAATCAACACGATAGCAGCTGCCGAGGAGGTTGATATTGTTATTGCTGGGATAGCAGGCGCTGCGGGATTTGCTTCGACACTGTCTGCGATCAGAGCGGGAAAGAAGGTCCTAATTGCAAACAAAGAACCTCTGGTCATGCTTGGCGAGATGCTGCGAAAGCTGGTTGCGGACTCGGGTGCTCAGATAATACCGATCGACAGCGAGCACAATGCGATATTTCAGTGTCTCCCCAAAGCTGCACAGATCGATTGTATGAGCGGTGAAATAGACGCTGATCATGGATTACTGCGACATGGCGTACAAGGAATTACCCTGACGGCATCGGGGGGGCCGTTTCTGAACACACCACCAGAAAGAATGTCAGACATTACGCCTGATCAAGCCGCTGCCCATCCTAGATGGACTATGGGGCGCAAGATATCAATTGATTCTGCGACAATGATGAACAAGGGCCTGGAAATGATCGAGGCCTGCGCTCTTTTTGGTGTTAGCCCACAGAATGTTGAAGTGGTCATTCACCCAGAAAGTATTGTCCACTCTTTTGTGGAGTACCTAGACGGGTCGATACTCGCTCAATTAGCAAGCCCTGATATGCGTGTGCCAATCGCTGCAGCTCTGGGCGATTGTGAACGTATTGATTCGGGTGCCGAACGATTAGATCTTGTCCGGGTGGGGCAGCTTAATTTTCAAAAGCCCGATGACCGGAAATTTCCTTGTCTTGTACTCGCTCGACAGGTTGCAGAGACTGGTGGCGCGGCTCCTGTGGTACTGAATGCCGCCAACGAAGTTGCAGTCAATGCATTCTGTGCGGGTAGGCTACGATTTACCGATATCCCTGATCTAATCCACTGCGCGCTTGAAGACTTTAGCAATCTGGCAGTTGATGATGTGGAATCCATAATCCGGCTAGATCAGCAGGTTCGCGATATCCTGCAAAATAGGTTAGACACAAGCGCCAATTCATCACAGCAGACGGCGGCAGAATGCTAATCATGGAAGTTGTCGAGAATGTGGTCTGGTTTCTTGTTGCTGTATTCATCTTGGTTACGTTTCATGAATTGGGACATTTTGGTGTTGCACGCCTTCTTGGTGTAGGTGTATCGAAATTTTCTATCGGTTTCGGCAAACCCCTGTATTCTTTTCGATCTCGGCGTTCCGGCACTGAATATGTGCTCGGCGCATTACCTTTCGGCGGGTATGTAAAATTCATCGATGAACGGGAAGATCATGTCGATTCCCAGGATCTGCCTCATGCATTCAATCGCCAAAATCTGTGGGTCAGAACGGCAGTTGTCATCGCTGGCCCAGCTGCTAATTTTGTATTAGCAATATTCTTTTACTGGCTTGTATTCGGGATAGGCGTTCCAGGTGTTGAGCCAATAATCGGTTATGTGCAACCTGGGAGTTCGGCAGAAGCGATTGGGCTACAACGTGGAGATCGAATAGCCCAGATCAACGGTAGGAAGGTTCGCAGCTGGGGTGAGCATCGTTATTACCTTTTGGACCAGGTTCAGAATGGTGAAACGTTAACGTTCACTATTGAGACACCCACCGGTGAGAACAAAACTGTTTCTATAGAATCAAGCAGATTGGAGTCGGGTCAGATGAATCCATTGATTCTGGAGCAAAAGATTGGAGTACTACCACGAATAGCACCCGTTGTCGGGACTCTGATTCCAGGGGAAGTCGCGGACGCCGCAGGTATACAGGTGAATGACCGGTTTATGTCGATTGAGGGTGTGCCTATCAACGGGTGGCGTGATGTGGTCGAGATTATATCGTCCAGGCCCGAACAGACGACCCGATTATCTGTACTTAGAAATGGATCAATTAAATTGGCCGTAGTGGTTCCAAAAGCGATAAATTCCATGAACGAGGTTGTCGGTAGGATTGGTGTCGGACCTGCAAATCATGTCAATGTGGTGATTCGACTGGGCGCTGGTGAAGCGATCGTTCGCGCTGTTGAGGCTACCTGGCTTCTGAGCAAATTGACTGTTGGAATGATTGTTCAGATGATCCAAGGTAAAGAGTCAACAAAAAGCATTGGCGGACCCTTGTCAATTGCAAAATACGCTGGCGCATCGGCTGAATACGGCTTGACTGCTTTTCTGATGTTTTTGGCTATTCTGAGCATCAGTCTCGGAATTCTAAATCTATTGCCAATTCCTGTTTTGGATGGGGGGCACTTAGTCTATTTTCTTATCGAGGGTATAAAGGGTACACCAGTTTCTGAAACATTTATGTATAGGTCTCAGCAGCTAGGTTTCGCAGTTCTGGCTGTACTCATCAGCTTTGCTCTTTACAATGATGTGCTCAATATTTTCAAATTCTAGGCCTATGAAACTCAACCTGATATGCAGAGTACTTTGTTTGGTCGCGATGTTTGTCCTCTGCGGACCAGTGCACGCATTTGATCCTTTCGAGGTCAAAGATATACGGGTTGAAGGTGCTCAAAGAATCGAGGTAGGCACGATTTTCAATTACCTCTCAGTCAAAGTCGGGGATGAGATAACCGACGACATAGCTCGAGACTCGGTGCGTATACTGTTTTCAACCGGATTCTTCAATGATGTTCAGCTCAAGCGGGAAGGGGATGTGCTCATAGTTGTCGTCAGTGAGAGACCGTCGATCGCCTCGATAGAGTACCTCGGAAACAAAGACATTCGAGATGAAGAGATCGAAGAAGTCCTTCACTCAGTAGGATTTGTCGCCGGTAAGGTGTTCAGTCAACCAATGTTCGACAAACTATTGAAAACCCTACGTGAAAGATATTTCTCGCGGGGCCGATACTCTGCGACTATAGATTCGACCGTAACGCCATTAGATGCCAGTAGGGTGCGCATTCGACTACAGATCGACGAAGGCCGCGTGGCACGTATCGAGAAGTTGCGGATTGTTGGTAACAATAAATTTACTGATCGCGAACTTCTAAAATTACTTGAACTGCGAGAGGATTCCTGGCTAGGTTTTCTTTCATCAAAGAGAAATTATTCAATTGATAAGTTGAATGCATCGTTGGAGGCGCTAAAAAGTTTCTACCTGGATCGTGGATATATCAATTTTGACATTGATTCCCATGATGTCGCGATCAGTCAGAACAAGCAAGACATATTTGTGACCATCTCCATAACAGAGGGCGAGCCTTACACATTCGGTAAGGTCGAACTGGATGACACGCAGGGGTATATAACTAAAGAAGATTTTGATGCAGTTCGACCCCATTCCGGAGCACCGTTTTCTCGGCGCCAGGTGTTGTTGGCAAGATCAACATTGGAGTCAATACTCGCTGACGTCGGATTTGCATTTGGCATTGTGAATGCAATGCCGGAAATCGACAGAGAGCGTAATCTTGTTGATTTTATATTTGCTGTTGACCCGGGTCCTAAGGTTTACGTCAGGCAAGTCAATGTCCGCGGAAATCAGGCCACGCGAGATGAAGTTATCCGTCGGGAAATGCGTCAGGTCGAGGGAGCTCTCTACTCTGCGAAAGATATTCGACGATCACGTGAACGAATTCAGCGGCTGGGGTACTTTGATGAAGTGAAAATAGATACGCCGGCTGTGCCGGGTACTATTGACCAAGTCGACATCAATGTTACTGTCCAAGAACGATCAACCGGTAACTTTATGTTTGGGGTCGGGTATGCTGGTGCTGATGGGGTCCTACTACAGGCAGAGGTCAATCGGGAAAATCTTTTCGGCTCCGGTCGGGAGTTGAAATTCAAAGTTGAACAATCTTCGGTTGAGCAGGTATACGAGGTTGCCTATACCAATCCTTACTTCACGAAAGAAGGCGTAAGTCTGGGCTATTTTGTCGATTATAAAAATGTTGATACCGCTAAGACGACCAGTGCAGACTACGAATCTATCAGTAGTGTATTCGGTGTACGGACTAAGATACCGGTATCGGAGTACAACTCTCTAAACTTAAGTGTTGGTTATGAGCAACTGGATCTGGAAGGCACCACAACGACACCAACCGAATTCAGTTCATTTATCACTGACCACCCCAACAGTCAAAATCTAATTTTATCGGGTGGTATCACAAAGGATACCAGGGACAGCATATTTTTCCCCCAAAAAGGGTACCTTCGCCGGGCTTTATTCGCGTTTACTGGTCCTGGCAGTGACCTGGAGTACTATAAGGTGACCCTCCGTGGACGGTGGTATAGACCCTTAGGTAACAATCTGACAATGAATATACGCGGTGTGGCTGGCTATGGAGACGGGTACGGTGATCTTGATAAGTTGCCCTTTTTCAGAAATTATTATGCTGGAGGCGCCGGGACGGTTCGAGGATATGGTCCTCGTTCCCTTGGTCCTAGACCAAGCGATAGTTCGGGCGACGCCTTGGGAGGGAGTAAAAGAATAAACGCTACCACAGAACTGTATTTTCCGGTTCCTGGACTGGATGACTCTAAAGATAAGCGGCTTAGTTTTTTTGTCGATGCAGGCCAGGTTTACGGGTCTAGCCAGAGTGTTGATCTTGCAGAACTACGTTATGCGGCCGGCATCACCTTCCACTGGTTCACCGCAATCGGACCTATGTCACTATCGTATGCAATGCCGTTTAATGACGAGTCGACTGACAACATTAATAAGCTTCAGTTCACCCTTGGCGCCATGTTTCGGTAGCGAGAGCTAAGTTGATTCTGAGAACAATCAAAATTGTCACGCTGTGTTTGCTATTTGTCAGTTCTGGGATGCTGTCTGTACAGAGCAGCTATGCAGGCGGACATCAGCTCAAGATAGGCTTTGTCAATCCTGTCAAATTACTCGAACTATCACCACAAGGAGAGAAGGCTCTGCTGCTGTTGGAAGAGGAGTTCCGGCCGAGAGATCAAGAACTGATCGACATTCGGGAGAAGGTTGTAGTGCTGGAAGATGATCTGGACAAAAATCGTCTAGTCCTTCAGGCTTCTCAAATCAAGAAAAAACAAAGAGCTATTGACAGTCTTAAACGCAAACTGAAAAGAGATCAACAAGAAGCCCGAGAAGATTACAATATTCGCAGAAATGAGGAGCTCGCCAAGCTGCAACGACTTGTTCGTGAAATGATCGTTACAATTGCGAACGAAGAGGGGTTCGATCTAATAGTTGAACAGGCTGTTTATGTTAGTAATAGAATAGATCTGACTGAACGGGTTTTGCAGAGACTGTTGGAAGAATGACCCAACTCGGTGCCATTTCACTTAAACTAAAATAGATATCGTTTGATCCGATACTGCTTTGTTCCTACTAAAGTCGGTAATTCCATTTGACTGTACTAGATATTAACCGTATTCGGGAAATTCTTCCCCATCGTTACCCGTTCCTGCTCATAGATAGAGTTACGCAGGTGGTTGACGGGAAAAGTTTGACAGCGGTTAAAAACGTAACGGTAAACGAGCCTATTTTCACTGGTCATTTTGAGCATCGCCCAATATTCCCCGGCGTTTTGATGATCGAGTGTATCGCTCAGGCATCGGCTCTGCTGGCAAGTCTCATACTGGATGCCACGGCAAATCGACAGCGTCTTTACCTGTTTGCCGGAGTCGATCGAGCCAGGTTCAAGAGGATCGTTGAGCCTGGTGATCAGATGTCCATAGAAGTCGAGCTAAAGAATCATAAACAGCAGGTGTGGCGTTGCAATGGAACCATTTCAGTAGATGGTGTTCTGGCATGTAGTGCTGAAATTCTTTTTACTCACAAGGATTTGCCGTGATCGACAAGCGCGCATCGGTTGCGCAGGGAGCGAGTATTGGCAAAAAGGTTTCTATCGGCGCTTTTTCTATTATTGAGCAAGAGGTTGAGATCGGTGACGATACCTGGATTGGTTCACATGTCGTTATTCGAAACGGAACAAAGATCGGCGCCTGTAACAAGATCTACCAGTTTTCGTCGATAGGGGAAGATCCACAGTTCGCAGCCTACAACGGAGAAAAAACCTCGTTGATCGTGGGCGATGGGAATGTTATCCGGGAGTACGTAACGCTAAATCGTGGTTCACCAGCAGGAACCGGTATAACGCAAATCGGTGACAACAACTTTTTGATGGCTTACGTGCATATTGCGCATGATAGCCGATTAGGGGACAACATTACTTTCGCTAACGGTGCAAGTCTTGCCGGGCATGTTGAGATAGGAGACTGTGCGATACTCGGTGGATTTACACTGGTGCACCAGTTTTGTCGGGTTGGCGCTCACGCCATTACAGGCATAGGCACCGTTTGCCTTAAGGATATACCGCCATTTTTGATGGTGTCTGGAAATCCAGGAAAACCCTACGGCATAAACAGCAAGGGGCTTCGCCGACGCGGATTCAGTGAGGATGTCATTTCGGCGATTAAAACCGGCTATCGCTGTCTTTACCGATCAAACAATGATTTGCAGACTGCTATCGAGGAACTTCAGTTGCTGGGTGCAACCCAAAAAGAATTAGAACAACTCGCGTCATTCGTCATGGCCTCAGATCGGGGTATTGTTCGTTAGAATGAACTAGAGGGAGCAGTAACAATGCATGTCGCTGTGGTGGCCGGTGAAACTTCCGGGGATCAACTCGGTGGCGGTGTTCTGGCTTCTCTTCGTGATTTAGTGGGAGACTTGAAGGTCACCGGAGTTGGTGGGAACGCCATGGCAGCTCAAGGTCTTGAATCCCTGCATGCAATGGAAGATATTTCCTTGATGGGGCTTGATGGCGTCACAGAAAAGCTTTTAAAGGCCATTCGAATTCGTAAATCACTTTTCAATACGTTTTTGAACGACCCGCCTGACGTATTCCTGGGTATTGATATACCTGATTTCAATATCTCACTAGAAGAGAGGCTGAAAGCTCACCGGATACCTACTGCGCACCTGGTAAGCCCTACCGTATGGGCGTGGCGGTCGTACAGGATTCGGAAGATCAGAAGGTCCGTTGACCGAATGATGGTGTTATTTCCATTCGAGGAAACCTTTTATAGGTTACACGGCGTATCGGCAAAATTTGTTGGCCATCCTGCGGCAGATGAAATCGATCAGATCACCAGGAAGCAAGCAAGGGAAAAGCTCACTGGAGAAGGCTTAGAAGTCGATCGAACAACTGTCGCTCTTCTGCCGGGAAGTAGACGATCGGAAATAGATAGCCTGGGCAGACTGTTCCTAGACACCGCAGAACGACTTGCACAAGTAAACGCCGAAATACAATTTATTTTGCCAGTTGCGAATACCTCGGTTGCCCAGCAACTTCGAGATCTTGTCGATACACACAAAGGAGGCCAGAATGTCTTTCTGACTGAGCAGAATGCAAGGCTCGCGATTGCAGCGGCCGATGTAGGCCTCATCGCGTCAGGCACCGCGGCGCTGGAAGCTGCACTCCTTGCTAGGCCGATGGTCGTGGCTTATAAGGTCTCACGGTTGTCCTACCTGCTGGCAAGGCTGTTTGCCAAGGTGAGACATGTTTCGATGCCTAACCATCTGACTGCTGAGCCTATGGTAAAGGAATTTCTTCAGGATGATGCCAACGTAGATAATCTGTGCGGTGAGATTCAGCTGGTGTTGACTGACAAGATTTACAGGGAAAAAATAGAACACGCCTTTCAGGGTCTAACAGGGATGCTTCGCAACAATGCGAGTGATACGATCGCGAAAGAGCTGATTTATATGACAGACTAGAGGTGTGAGCACTACGGATCTTTGGGGAGGCGTTGATGAAGTGGGCAGAGGCCCTTTGGCCGGTCCGGTTGTCGCCGCAGCGGTAATATTGGAACAGGGCGTACGCCTGAGCGGAATACGGGACTCAAAGAAAGTTCCTGCTAGTCGAAGGCAGGAGCTTTCCGATCTGATACGCCGCATGTCGGTCTCTTGGGCGATAGCCGCTGCGACTGTTTCTGAAGTAGACCACTATAATATCCACCAGGCCACATTGCTTGCCATGCGGCGGGCGGTCCTTGGCTTGAATGTGGCTCCAACGTATTTGTATGTTGATGGCACTGTATACCCAGATATCCGTTGCCCGGGTGAAGCTGTGGTGCGAGCTGATGAGAATATCCACGTAGTGGCGGCGGCATCGATACTGGCAAAGGTGGCAAGAGATCGTATCATGATAGCCATGAGCAAAATATATCCTGGTTATGGCTTTGAGAGGCACAAGGGATATCCGACATCTTCGCACTTGGATACGCTAAGTCGGCTGGGGCCCTGTGCAATTCACCGGACAAGTTACCAGCCGGTGAGAATCCTGCTGGAAGGGCGGGTCTGATCGTTTGCACCTGGTAGACCAATGAACAAGACAGCATTTCTTCACTTGGATGTACACACCGAGTATTCGCTTGGCGACAGTATCGTCCGGGTAAAGGAGTTGGTTAAAACGGCGAAGTCAATGTTGATGCCGGCAGTCGCGATGACGGACCTGTCAAATCTATACGGGGGCATCAAATTTATCCGTGCTTGCGTCGATAATGGTGTCAAGCCATTGATTGGTGTCGATGTCGAGGTTGTGGAAGAAAATGGCATGACACAAGGACGCCTTATCCTGCTTTGTCGAAATAATGCCGGGTATCGACATGTTTGTGAATTGCTGACGAATGCTTATACGCTTGATGTAGATTCTGCAAAGGTCGCTATCGGGTTTAGTGAATTAAGCAAAGGCTGCGGCGATCTTATAGCAATCTCGCCCAGCATTGACGGCGCAATTGGTAAATTGATGTACGCAGGAAAGTCAGATCAGGCGAGAATGACTGCCGAGAAATATTCTTACATGTTTCCCGAGGCTTTTTACCTGGAAATCACCAGAACAAACCGAAGGGGTGAAGGCGAGTATGAATTGCAAGCCTTGCGACTGGCATCTGAGCAAAAAATTCCACTCGTTGCAGGCAATGCTGTGCGATTCTTAAGTCGCGATGATTTTACCGGCCATGATATTCGAGTATGTATTCATGAAGGTAACGTACTGCAAGATCCCCGGCGGGTGAGACGCTATACCGACCAGCAGTACTTTAAAAGTCAGTCGGAAATGGTTGCCCTATTTAATGATATTCCATCTGCTCTTGGAAATACCCTAGAAATTGCGAAGAGATGTAATGTCTTTCTTGAGATGGGTAAAACCTACATGCCGATGTACCCATCTGTGACGCACAAGTCTGAAGATGAAATGCTGAAGGAAGCTACCCGCGCAGGCCTGAAATACAGATTTGAGCAGCACGCAGTAAAAGATGCGGACTACGACCACTACTCGAAGCGATTACAGATTGAGCTGGAAACAATTGTTCAGATGGGATTTTCCGGGTATTTTTTGATCGTTGCAGACTTCGTTAAATGGGCAAAAGAAAACGATATTCCTGTTGGTCCGGGTCGAGGCTCTGGAGCTGGATCTTTAGCTGCTTACTCACTGGGGATAACAGCTCTCGACCCAATTCGCTATGGACTTTTGTTTGAACGCTTTCTCAATCCGGAACGGGTTTCCTTGCCCGATTTCGATATTGATTTCTGTATGTACGGGCGTGACAGAGTTATAGAGTATGTGAGTCAGAAATATGGCAGGGACCGGGTCGCTCAGATTATTACTTATAACACCCTGGCTGCCAGGGCCGTCGTTCGAGATGTTGGCCGTGTGATGGAGCACCCATATGGGTTTTGCGACACCCTGGCGAAAATGATTCCATTTGAGGTCGGGATGACACTTGATAGAGCTCTGGATCAAGATGAAGGGTTAAAGGAGCGATATACCAACGATGCCGACGTCACCCAGTTGATTGATAACGCAAGACTGCTCGAGGGGCTCCCGCGCAACGCTGGCAAACATGCAGGTGGCTTGGTAATCGCACCTGACCCGATCACTCGCTATACGCCTTTGTACCAGGAACCGGGTATGAGTCAGCCTGTAACGCAATACGATAAGGACGATCTGGAGGCAATAGGCCTCGTAAAATTTGACTTCCTGGGGCTAAGAACCCTAACGGTTATTGACTGGTCGGTAAAAAATATTAATCTTAAGCGATCAGATACGGGCCGTGAGTTAATTGATATCGAGCAACTTGCTCTTGATGATCAGAAAGTATATTCGCTTATCTGCACTGGTTATACAACGGGACTGTTTCAACTTGAATCCAGAGGTATGCAGGAACTTATCCAGAGATTAATGCCCGATCACTTTGACGAACTGATTGCTCTAGTGGCCTTATTTAGACCGGGACCGCTTCAGTCCGGAATGGTGGACGACTTTGTCAGCAGGAAACACGGTCATGAAGAGGTTCGCTATCCTCATCCAACTCTCATCGAGATCTTAAGGCCAACATACGGAGTGATTCTCTACCAAGAGCAAGTAATGGAGATCGCTCGTGTTTTATCTGGTTATACACTGGGATCTGCCGATTTGCTTCGACGAGCGATGGGAAAGAAAAAACCTGAAGAAATGCGTGAGCAACGTCAGTCGTTTGTTGAGGGTGCTGCTGAAAGACAGGTCGATCGAGCGAATGCAACGTATATTTTTGATTTAATCGAAAAATTTGCAGGTTACGGATTCAATAAATCTCATTCAGCTGCCTACGCACTTCTGAGCTATCAGACGGCATGGCTCAAGACCCACTACCCATCGGAGTTCATGGCGGCTTGTATGTCTGCAGATATGGAACACACGGACAAACTCGTCGTACTTGTTAATGAAGCAAAGCGAATGGGTATTCCGCTACTTGCTCCTGATATAAATCAGTCCGACCGCGAGTTCAAGGTCGATGAGGGTGGATCTATTCGTTATGGACTTGGTGCCATAAAAGGCATGGGTGAGCGAGTAATCGACTCACTGTTAAATGAGCGTGCGGCCCATGGTGAATTTAGTGACTTGCACTCGTTATGCCGCAGAGTTGACCAGTACCGCGTTACCAAGAAGGTGTTTGAAGCGTTGATTATGTCTGGGTCTTTAGATTGTCTTGGTTCGATCAGGGCTGCACATTGGGCGATGCTGCCCCAGACCGTCGAACTGGTTGACCAGATGGCTGAAGATCAGTCTTCCGGGCAAAATGATATGTTCGGTCTCGAGTCTAGTGCAATGGTCGGTGATCTAGCAGTATCAGTACCAGACTGGTCCTCAAGGAAAGCCCTAGAGAATGAAAGGCAGGCACTGGGACTGTATTTAAGCGGTCACCCTATCGATCATGTACATGATGAACTTGATGCCCTAGTAGCTGGAAGCATTGCTGAGACTCGTCCAACCCCGGAACGAAGAATATGTTTAGCCGGTCTGGGTTCTGCTTTACGCGCCTTCAACAACAAAAGAGGTGAAACCGCAGCGTTCTTTAGCTTGGATGATGGATCTGCCTGCGCGGATGTCACAGTATCAAGCGATCTTTATCAAAGCGTAAGAAACATCATTGAAACATCTGAGATCCTGCTGGTTGAAGGTCTGTGCTCCTTGGATGATCGCACCGGACAATTGCGGTTAAAAGCTGACCAGATCAAAACTCTGCGGCAGATTCGAGAAGCGGGACTCACCAGGTTGGTCGTGCTACTGGACATAAAGGGTAATATCGAGAGCCAGATAGTTGATCTGCAAGCCGTGCTGGATAATTACCGACCGGGTTCAACTTCTGTCTGTGTCGAGTACTGTAATGCGAAAGGTGATAAGGCTGTCATAAATTTGGGTTCTGACTGGACAGTTCAAGTGGGTGAAGAGACGATTGAACAACTGGTCGAGATATTTGGCGCGGGATCACTCCGTTACATCTACGATAAAACCAGATTCAAAGTTCAACCGGACTTGCTGTCATATCGGGCCGCTTGAAACACGATTAAAGTGTGGGAATTGGGATAAAATGAACTGGTCCGATGTGAGATTTAGGTAACTGTGTGGTGGATAATTTTCTGGAGTTCGAAAAGCCGATCGAAGAACTTTCGGCAAAGATAGAAGAGCTTGAAAGGGTCAGTCAGACTCAAAACCTAGATCTGAGCGAACAGATCAACAAGCTTGAAGACAGAAGACAGAAAGTCACACACGACATTTTTTCCTCTCTCGATCCTTGGCAAATCACTCAGATTGCCCGTCATCCGATGCGTCCCTACACCCTTGACTACGTGGGTTTCGTTATTGCCGGGTTCCAAGAACTTCACGGCGACCGTATGTTTGCCGATGATAGATCGATTATTGCGGGTATCGGAAAGATCGACCAGCGGAACGTTGCGCTAATTGGGCACCAAAAAGGTCGGAATACACGGGAGAAACTGCGACGCAACTTTGGTATGCCTAAACCGGAAGGATACCGAAAGGCGCAAAGGGTTATGAAACTCGCAGAAAAATTTGGCCTCCCTATTGTGACACTGATCGATACGCCAGGAGCTTATCCTGGCGTTGATGCGGAAGAGAGGGGTCAAAGTGAGGCAATAGCTCGTTCGCTCTCAGTAATGATTGCCTTAAGGGTCCCTGTTATTACAGCAGTTATCGGGGAGGGAGGATCCGGGGGAGCCCTGGCTATCGGGGTTTGTGATCGCTTGATAATGATGGAGTATTCCACCTATTCGGTGATTTCACCGGAAGGTTGTGCGTCTATCTTATGGAAAAGTCCGGATAAGGCGCCCGAGGCCGCAGCAGCTATGAAGATCACATCAGCCGATCTAAAGAAGTTAGGATTAGTTGATGAGATTGTTCCGGAACCTTTGGGGGGGGCGCACCGCGACCCCGAGCAGGCAGCTGCGCATCTAAACGCCAGTTTGGTTCGCCATCTTGAAGAAGTTTCAAGTTGGACAATCCCGGAGCTGCTGGGCAAACGTTACGAACGACTACAGTCATTTGGCCAATTTCAGAACGGAATATAAACGCGACAAGTAGCGTGCCTATGTTTGATAGTGAAGTAGTACGATTTGCACAGGACAAAAACGCTCGTCGACTATTGGTGGCGTTAAGCGGTGGTGTAGATTCGATTTCTCTACTGCACAAGTTGTGTGAATTACGTACGCGTTACGACCTTAATATAGTTGCTTTGCATGTCGATCATCAGATTCAGCCTGAATCTGAACAGTGGATGAGACATTGTCAGGCTCAGTGTGATGAGTTCGAAGTACCTATAAAAACAGTAAGACTCACATTGCAGGAGTCCGGACACGGACAAGAGGCGGCTGCAAGGCAGGCCCGCTACGATTGGTTCCGCTCTCAGGTCGGCCCTGCGGATGTCTTAGTGATGGCGCACCATATGGGGGATCAGGTCGAGACCGTCTTGTTGCGGCTATTTAGAGGATCGGGTTTGCTGGGACTCGGGGCAATGCACGAGATGAGAAAATTCGGTTTGGGTTGGCTGGCACGACCACTGCTGAAAGTGTCCAAGGAAGAGATCGTAGCTTATGTTAGAGAAAATGATCTTCGGTACATAGAAGATCCAAGTAATTTCGATATCCATATTGATAGAAATTTTGTACGACACGAGCTACTACCGCTGATTCGCTCACGTTGGTCCGGTGTCGATCAAACAATTTCCCGAAGTTCAGATCATCTCAAATCAATTCAGTCCAGCTTAGACAAGAGTGCCAGGTCGGATCTTAGAATGTTTCTTTACCTTAATAGACCTACTCTATTGGGCGACTATGGCTGTGTGAGAGTCAGTGACCTGATCAGACTCGATCAAACTCGAGTTGTTGAGGTATTACGCTACTGGATCCGGTGCGAGGGGCTTGATCTACCGAGTACTGGAAAAATGAATGAACTGATTAGACAAGTTGTTGGGAACGGCACTAAAGGCCGTGGAGGTATACGATGGCAACAGGGCGAATTTCGTGTGTATCGGGAATTTCTCTACCTACTTCCGGCACAGCCCAAGTTATGCAGTCCAACGCCACAACGCTGGCAGGGACAGGATGCCATGTGCATAAAGGAAGTCGATATAGCATTGTCGTTACGCCGTTGTCGGGGTAGGGGAATCAGGCTATCTTCAAATAATAACTCGCAATTTATTCTTGATTGGCAGCATAGGGACCGTGTTTTCCATCCTTACGGGTCTGTTCACAAACGAACCATTAAGAATCTGTTCCAAGAAAAAGGAATTCCACCATGGGAGCGATGCAGACTGCCTTATGTGTATCTGGATGACGATCTGGTCTGTATACCAGGCTTGGCAGTGGAACAACACTATGCCGCTTCGGGCACCGAAATAGGGCTGGAAATCAATATTTCTGGAGCTCAAACGCGTCGTCCAGATTCGGGATGACGCTTAACCGTTGTTCTCGGTGGCCATGTCTGGTAATCTAACCGTCCGTCAGGTATGGCGGAGCACGTTCGTTCGAGTGTGCTGTTTTATCTCCGCGAATCCTTAAGCGTATCTGTACCCTGACGTATAGTATGCGAGTACATGACGTTGTTTGTGCCAGAGGGAATAATGACTAAATACGTTTTTGTGACCGGTGGTGTGGTCTCGTCATTGGGGAAGGGTATTTCATCGGCCTCTTTGGCGGCCCTGCTGGAGGCGCGCTCTCTCAAGGTAACGATGGTCAAGCTGGATCCCTATATCAATGTTGATCCCGGTACGATGAGTCCGTTTCAGCATGGCGAAGTATTCGTTACCGATGACGGAGCAGAGACGGATCTAGACCTGGGTCACTATGAGCGATTTGTCCGTACGCGGATGACTCAGTTGAACAACTTTACCACTGGACAGATTTACGAGCGCGTAATTCGAAAGGAACGACGTGGTGACTATTTGGGAGGGACTGTTCAAGTTATTCCCCATATTACTAACGAGATCAAAGATTCAATAAAAGCGGCGGGCGTGGGATACGACGTTTGTTTGGTCGAGATTGGTGGTACGGTCGGTGATATAGAATCGCAACCGTTCCTCGAAGCGATTCGGCAGATGAGAATTGAGGAAGGCCGAAGCAATACTGCATTTGTTCATTTAACACTTATTCCGGAATTACCTTCGGCGGGTGAAATTAAGACCAAACCCACTCAGCACTCGGTAAAAGAGTTGCGCAGCATTGGCATCCAGCCGGACATTCTTGTGTGTCGGGCACACAAGCCTATTCCCGATGAATCCCGAAAAAAGATATCTCTATTTACGAACGTAGAGGAGTTTGCGGTAATCTCAGGAGAAGATGTGGATAGTATCTATTCCATTCCCCGGCGATACCACGAGCAAGGAATGGACCAGATCATTGTTGATCATCTTCATCTATCGGGCAGTTCTGCGGATTTGACCGAGTGGAACAGGGTCACAGATGCGCTGGAGAATCCAACTTCAGAAGTCAATATTGCAATAGTTGGCAAGTACGTCAGCCTTACTGAATCCTATAAATCGCTGTCAGAAGCACTTGTACATGCCGGGATAGCGAACGACTGTAAGGTTAATGTCAACTACATAGATGCAGAAAACATTGAAACGGATGGCGCCGGTGAATTGGAGCAGAGTGATGCGATTTTAATTCCTGGCGGGTTTGGAATCAGAGGCGCTGAGGGAATGATTGAGGCGGTTCGTTATGCGCGTGAACGACACGTACCGTACCTGGGTATCTGCCTTGGACTCCAAATAGCTGTGATCGAATATGCGCGCAATGTTGCTGGCCTGTCCGGTGCAAATAGCACCGAGTTCGACAGAGAATGCAAACATCCAGTGATTGCCCTGGTTACCGAGTGGAGAAACCAAGCAGGTGAAACAGAGAATAGGGACACAGATAGCGAACTCGGCGGTACGATGCGGCTAGGGGCTCAGTACGCGAACCTGAAGAAAGGCAGTATATGTTCAGACATTTACGAACAACGAAAGATCCGTGAGCGTCATCGTCATCGATACGAGGTGAACAATCGATTCATAGATGTCTTGGAGGCGAAAGGGCTTACTTTTTCCGGCAGATCAATGGATGATCTTGTCGAAACGATTGAAATTTCTGAACATCCTTGGTTTATCGCCTGTCAATTCCACCCCGAATTTACCTCGACACCGCGGGATGGACATCCTTTGTTTACGCGCTATGTGCAGGCGGCCATGACCGTTTCCGGGAGTCAAACAGGCTTTAAGGAGGCTGCGACACTGTGAATTTGTTGGGTAGAGAAATCGGGCGTAGTCATCCGTTCTTCCTGATTGCTGGACCGTGCGTTATCGAATCACGACAGGCCGTTCTGGAGGTGGCTGCAGCGTTGCGGGAAATCTGCGATCGACTCGACATCCTTTTGATTTTCAAGTCTTCCTTCGATAAGGCAAACAGAACGGCGAGCGAGAGTTACCGTGGACCAGGGCTGAGTGAGGGCCTTGAAATTCTCAGTGAAGTGCGGAGCAGCAGCGGTTTACCGTTGCTTACCGATGTACATTCTGTGGATCAGGTGTCTGCTGTTGCGTCGGTTGTTGATATTCTTCAGACACCGGCATTCTTGTGCAGACAGACTGACCTCATTCAGGCAGTGGCGGCCTCTGGTAAACCAGTCAATATTAAGAAGGGCCAGTTCATGTCGCCCCACGAGATGAAATCTGTGTTGGCGAAGGCTCAGATGGCCGGAGGTTCAGAAATCATGCTCTGTGAACGAGGAACTTCGTTTGGTTATAACAATCTCGTCGTTGACATGCGTTCTCTTGAGATTATGGCGGGTTTTGGCTGTCCAATCGTTTTTGATGCAACTCACTCGGTGCAGCTCCCGGGTCAGGGCGGAGATAAATCAGGTGGTCAGAGGGAATTTGTACCGGTTTTGGCGCGTGCCGCTATAGCGACTGGGGTGTCTGGCCTTTTTATGGAAGTACACCCGGACCCGGATAAGGCGTTGAGTGATGGTGCCAATTCCTGGCCACTCGATCAGCTGGAATTCCTGTTAACTGAACTCGTGGCACTGGATGGAATAGCCTCGAGATCCCACGAACTTTAGTTTTGCGCCGATTATTTCGTTGACTTGGGAGAGAAAGAGGTGGGCGTGAGGATTGCCGGTGTCACTGGGCGTGAAATTATCGACTCAAGAGGTAATCCGACAGTACAGGCAGTTGTAGCCTTAACCGACGGATCAATAGGTACTGCCGCAGTGCCTTCGGGCGCTTCAACCGGCAGCCTTGAGGCGGTGGAACTCAGGGATGGCGACCCATCAAGGTATTCTGGCCTTGGTGTTTTGCGTGCAGTTGAAAATATAAATACTGAGATCTCAAGATGCGTTTTTGAGCAGGATCCATTTGAGCAATCCGAGATAGACAATGCGCTTGTTGTTCTTGATGGCACGCCCAACAAATCACGCCTTGGCGCCAATGCCATCTTAGCCGTATCACTTGCGATAGCCCGTGCGAGTGCATGCAGTATCAGATTGCCACTCTATCGGTATTTGGCCAAGATGTTTGGCGGCGGTGCTGGTGATAGTGTTCTGCCTGTTCCCCAGATAAATATTCTGAATGGAGGAGCTCATGCAGACAATCGTATTGATTTCCAGGAGTTTATGATCCTACCGGTCGGTTCGACTAGTATTGCCGATGCAGTCAGGGTGGGTGCCGATGTATTCCACATGCTGAGAACAATTCTTAAGCAAATGGGTCTGAGCACTGGAGTGGGTGATGAGGGTGGCTTTGCGCCTGAAATATGCTCCAATGAACAAGCCATAGAGGTTGTGCTCGAGGCGATTACCCAGGCAGGCTATGTACCCGGCGTAGATGTTTACCTCGGTCTGGACATTGCGAGCTCAGAGTTTTTTCGTGATGGCCGATATTGTTTAGAAGGTGACGATCAGACTTATACATCGGAAGAATTTGTTCAATTGATTATGACCTGGGTAGAGCGGTATCCGATTTTGACTGTTGAGGATGCGATGGCAGAAGATGACTGGGAGGGTTGGGAATCGATTACGCGAGTCGTCGGTGATCGTATACAACTCACAGGTGATGATCTGTTTGTAACCAATCCTCAAATACTTGCAAAAGGGATAGAGCGTAAAATTGCAAATTCAATATTAATCAAAGTTAATCAGATCGGCACACTGTCCGAGACATTTGAGGCGATTCGTATGGCCAAAGCAGCGGATTATGGTGTCACGATCTCACATCGATCGGGTGAGACTGAAGACACTACGATAGCCGATCTAGCCGTTGCCACAGGTGCTGGACAGATTAAAACAGGTTCTCTGTGCAGATCGGAACGTGTTTCAAAATACAACAGGCTGATGGTGATAGAGGAGGAACTGGGTTCGGCATCATCATTTGCTGGGCTGAATGGTTTTCCTCATTATAAGAAGGGCGTTTCGACACCCAACCCTGCGACATACAGTCGATAGGAATGCATGTCCCACAGAGTATTGCTCGGCACCTTGTTATTGCTTTTTGTCCTTCTTCAATACGCTATATGGGCTGGAAAAAATAATGTGCTCGATCTAATCACCCTCAATTCAACACTGAGCGAGTTGAGAGAGCAGAACAAGAAGCTGCGAAAAAGAAACGATCAGCTACATGCTGAGGTGATTGACATAAAAAGCAGATTGAGTGCGATAGAAGCACGCGCGCGATCAGAACTGGGCTTGATCAAGCCTGGCGAGACGTTTTTTCAAATCATTGAAAAAAAAGAAGAAAAGAAGTAGACAATTATTCGCAGACAGCAATCCCTATCTAGGTTCTTGAAGCCTATAGGGCAGGGGCAGAGTTGTGAACTGTTCGTTACCTTGAACTCTATAGCAGTAAACGTTTTTGGCTTCCAAGAAACCGGAAACACTTAACAGGCACTCCGTGTTGATTCCGTCCAGGGCGCTGGCGTTTACGATGGTACCAGCCTTTTCGTTCAGTGCATCAGCCAAATAAACAGGCTGACCCACGCTGACTTCACCCGCGCTATTGATCTTTCCCCGTAGTACACGTTGCTTGACTCGACCGAGGTATCGCAGTCGTGCAACAATTTCCTGACCTGGATAACAACCCTTGGTGAAACTTACACCAGATACCAAATCAAGGTTGATGTTTTGTGGTGTAAAGAGACCACTGGTCAATGCAGTTACAGTGGCAATGCCGTGGCGGATCTGGAGCAGGTTCCAATAATCCGAACCTAGAAGCGTAATATTTTCGCCAGTTTCTTCAATAAATTCGATAGCATCAGTCACTGGAACAACAATAAGTTGAGCTGGTGGGCCAGGCTCTGAATCACCATGGCATTCTTTGGGCCACGCAGATCCAATTTGGCACGAGGTAGATGTTGAAAACCGATCAAGTTCTACATCTCCGCTGAGGCACATAACTGCTAAGTCAGAACAGACTCGGAAGGTCACATCCGCGCGGAGGACGAACATCTTCAGTCGATCAAGCAAAGGAGTGACATTTGAATGATGAGTCACCATGTAGATAGCGCCATTCATCGGAAAGAGGCGAAACGTTGCGAGAACCCGTCCTTTGGGGTTGCAATAAGCTCCAAAAAGAAATCGTGTGTCTCCTAAATCTTTGATATCACAAGTTACTTGGCTTTGCAAAAAAGATTCAGCATCCTTTCCTTCGCAGCACATAACAGATTCCTGTGTACACGGGACGGCGAACTGACCAGGCACCTGTTGTTGAGATTGGGGGAATACCGTTCGCTGTCCCTCTGCAATTGCCCCGCCCTTTGACTCGAGTAACGCCAGCCAGGAGGGGTCAATTGACGATTTATGGGTCTTGCTTGTCACAGGGAGATGACTCATGAATATTGATGTTGTTTCTGTATAGAACAGGGTAATTTGACTAAAGACTCGGGTCGGTAAGCATATCATGCGCTCTCAAGGCCAATGGTTCACAATCGACCTCTGCCGAACTTGTATTATAGTCACAAAGCGGAGAAAATTAATCTGTGGACATCAAAGGTATTAATCAAAAAACAGAAGTCTTGTCGGGAGCTGCGAGTAAACGCGGCAATAGGATTCCGGACTCTGTCGTCGATGTTCTAACGTCAAAACAGCCCGAAACTAACGCTGCGAAGCAATCTGCCTGCAGCAGCCCAATAACATCTCACCCCGACCCGACTCGGTTTGGTGACTGGGAACACGCTGGCCGCTGCATAGATTTTTGACAGTCGATCAGCTTACATTAATTTCTCGTACCATCGACAATCGAAGATGCCAGTTAAGCAACGTCCTGTCTCACCCCATCTTCAGATTTACAGACCGCAGCTGCCATCGTTTTTGTCAATTTTGCACCGGGCGACCGGCTTGTTTTTGGTGCTAGGGCTGATGGTTATCTGCATTTGGCTAATCTGTGTCGCACTAGGAGAGGATTATTTTCAGATATTCAATTCAATCGGATCAACGGCATTGGGGAAGATGTTCTCTCTGGGGCTGGTATTCAGTTTGGTCTATCATTTTTTTAACGGTATTCGCCATCTTGTCTGGGACTGTGGTTATGGCTTCGAGCTAACGAGTGTCTATTTCAGCGGTACAATAGTTCTTCTAGTGTCGATTTTTGTTACATTGCTCGTTGTCGCCCGGATCTGGTTTTAATAGTTTCGAATAAGATATGGACGGTAGGGTGTGGTAAACGATTTAGGATCAAAGCATTGGAAGTATCAACGCTATTCGGCTTTGGTACTGGCGCCAGTAATACTTTGGCTGTTAGTCAGGATTATTTTTCGCCCAGAACTGAGTTATGTTGAAGTAAAACAGTGGTTAACACTGCCCGCATCATCTTTGCTTTTGGCCCTGACGATAGGTGTACTGTGTTTCCATGCCGCAATTGGAATCCAAGTCATCTTAGAGGATTACGTATCTAGCGATCGTCTGCAAAAGCAGCTAGTCAATCTGGCCAGGTGGGTTGCTGTTCTAATGAGTGGCTGTGCGGTTTGTACGATTCTTTTTATGTGGACCCAGTAATTACTTGACCAAAGCATACACAATCATCGACCACACTTATGATGCAGTGGTGGTCGGAGCCGGCGGAGCCGGCCTCAGAGCCTGTCTTGGCCTCGCCGAGGGCGGTCTGAAAACAGCGTGTCTAACCAAAGTGTTTCCGACTAGGTCGCACACCGTGGCGGCTCAGGGCGGCATGAGTGCTGCATTGGGCAACATGGGGGAAGATGACTGGCGTTGGCACATGTACGATACAGTTAAAGGTTCTGATTGGCTGGGTGATCAAGATTCGATCGCATATATGTGTAAAGAAGCCCCCGCTGCCGTGATTGAGCTTGAGGGTTACGGAGTGCCTTTTTCGCGGACTGAAAACGGCAAGATCTATCAGCGGGCGTTCGGTGGTATGACGACCCATTTCGGAGAAGGGCGAGCCCAGCGAACCTGTGCAGCAGTCGATAGAACGGGCCACGCGATATTGCACGCCCTCTATCAACAATCTTTACGACACGAAGTCGAGTTCTTCATCGAATATGTAGCACTTGATCTGATCATGCGCGATGGCGCCTGTATAGGTGTTATTGGTTGGAGCCTGGATGACGGTACTTTGCATCGATTTTCCTCTAAAAGTGTAATTTTAGCGACCGGAGGTTACGGTCGAGCCTATTTCTCCGCAACTTCAGCACATACCTGCACCGGTGATGGCAATGCAATGGTGCTACGGGCCGGACTGCCTCTTCAGGATATGGAGTTCGTGCAGTTTCATCCAACAGGTATTTATGGATCGGGTTGTCTGATAACAGAAGGCGCCCGAGGTGAAGGCGGATATCTGACCAATTCTGACGGCGAACGGTTTATGGAGCGCTACGCGCCTAATGCGAAAGACCTTGCGTCACGTGACATTGTTAGCCGAGCGATGACCAAGGAAATTCGTGCCGGTAAAGGTGTTGGCCGAGATAAAGATCACCTGCATCTTCACCTTGAACAGCTCGGGTCCGATATTTTGTCTGAACGTCTACCAGGGATCTCGGAGACAGCACGGGTGTTTGCTGGCGTCGATGTCACACAGGAGCCAATACCCGTACTACCGACGGTACACTACAACATGGGCGGTATCCCGACAAATTTCTGGGGCGAGGTGATTACCCAGGGATCCGGTGGAGATGACAAGGTCGTCACAGGTTTGTTCGCAATTGGCGAAGCGAGTTGTGTATCTGTCCACGGAGCCAATAGACTGGGATCGAACTCTCTACTGGATCTTATCGTGTTTGGCCGGGCTGCCTCAAAAAGGTTGATCGAGATCCTAGATCACCGGGTTTCGTGCCCAACAGCAGGGGATAGCGACACTGAAAGGGCGTTAACACGGTTCGACCAGATTAGGCATAGTCAGGGTGACTATCCAACAGCGGCACTCCGACTGGCAATGCAAAAAGCAATGCAGGATAACTGCGCTGTATTTAGGACAGAAGAGGTGTTGAAAGAAGGTATCGAAAAAATCCAGACTATCAGAGGTCGATTTATGGAGGTCAGGGTCACTGACAGATCCATGATCTGGAATACGGATCTGGTTGAGACGCTCGAGCTTGAGAATCTCTTGCTTCAATCCGTTGCGACTATTCACAGCGCCAATCGGCGCCAGGAGAGTCGTGGAGCCCATGCTCGGGAGGATTATCCGAATCGTGACGATGGGAAGTGGTTAAAACATACGCTTACCTGGACCGATGCAGGCGATGATCCCGTGATAGCTTATCGACCTGTCAGGCTCTCGACTGGCACCACCGAGGTAGAATCGGTTCCACCTTCAGACAGGGTCTATTGACGAGAACGCGTTGTGGCAGATTTACGGTTACCAAAAAACTCTAGGGTGCGACCGGGCCACACCCACAAAGGCACCGGAGGCGCGGACGCTCGAGAGTTTCAAATCTACCGCTGGGATCCCGATAATAACGACAATCCCCGGCTTGATATTTATCATGTTGATATCAAAGACTGCGGGCCGATGGTGTTAGATGCGATTATAAAAATCAAAAACGAGATAGATTCTACGCTCACTTTTAGGCGGTCTTGTCGGGAGGGAATCTGCGGATCTTGTGCGATGAACATAGATGGCATGAACACTCTGGCATGTACAAAGGCAATCGCGGAAGTAAAGGGTGCGGTAAAAATATACCCCCTCCCTCACATGCCGGTCATTAAAGATCTTGTGCCGGATCTGACCCAATTCTTTCGCCAACTTGCCTCGGTGGAACCATGGCTCAAAACAAAAGAGTCGACTGGACTAATCGAGAATACCCAAACTATAGACGAAAGAAAACGCCTCGATGGCCTCTACGAGTGCATTCTTTGTGCTTGCTGTTCAACGAGTTGTCCGAGTTATTGGTGGAATAGTGACCGCTATCTCGGACCAGCGGCGCTCCTGCAGGCATATCGATGGATTGTTGACAGTCGTGACATGGCAACCGAAGATCGGCTTGAACAACTAGATGACACCTTTAAATTGTATCGCTGTCACACAATCATGAATTGTACTAGCGCGTGCCCGAAGGATCTGAATCCAGCTAGGGCCATTGGGCAGATAAAAAAGATGATCGCTCGATCTCAATAAGAGGATGAGGGCAGATCGGGCAAAGGTGCTCTGGCGATGTCGTCGAGGTATTCGGGAGCTCGACTCGGTTTTAAGGCCCTTTGCCGAAGACTGCTACGATGAACTGTCGCCGCTAGAAAAGACCCGACTGCAGACGCTTCTTGGCTGTCAGGACACCCAGATCCTTGACTGGGTTCTCGGGCGGGAAATACCCGATGAAGAAGGCCTACAAAGCCTGGTCGACTCGATCATCCGGTATTCGCAAAAGTCGAGGCTAACCGGAATGGTATGAGAGTCTGGATCTGGATAATAGCGAGTATTGTTTGTGGCATAACCCGCTAAAGACTGGCTACCCAATAGCGCTATATCCTGATAGACAGTAGTGATAGAATCGCCCACCGTTTTGAGATCGAAAATATTTATAGATGGTCAGGCCGGGACAACCGGCCTTAGGATCAGGCAATGGACTCAGCATCGTAGCGATATTGAGCTCCTGACTCTTGCTGAAAATGACCGACGTTCCGTGACAGCACGGCAGGAAGCCATATCGCTAGCCGACCTCACCATTCTTTGTCTGCCGGACGCCGCCGCTGGAGAAGCTGCCGTCTGGGCACAAAATGCCGGTACCAGGGTTCTCGATGCCAGTACCTGCCACCGTGTTGCAGATGACTGGACATATGGGCTTCCTGAACTATGTGAAGAGCAACGTGCTAGGATTGGTTCGGCTGATCGTGTGAGTAACCCAGGCTGTTATTCCTCTACCTTTATTCTGTTGTTGCGACCCTTGATAGATGCCGGACTGATACCAACAGATGTTCCGATATCTATACATGCCTTATCCGGTTATAGCGGCGGCGGTAAATCATTGATCGAACGCTGGGAAAACCATGATAATGAGTTGGCGGACCTCCAGTATGAAGCGCCCTACGCATTGGGGTGGGTCCACAAGCACATTCCTGAGATGCAGCGATACACGGGCTTGACGGTCCAGCCTCAGTTCCTGCCAGCTGTGGGTCCGTTTCACAGCGGCATGCGGGTTCAGGTACCTCTTCACGAAAGTATTTTTTACAACAGGCCCGATGGTGAAGAGATCTGGACACTTCTTAATCAACGTTACGCTGGTGAACCGTTTATTCAGGTCGCACCGTTTGCCGGCTTTGAAGCGGTCAGTGAAAACGATTTGGATCCAACTGGGTTTAACGGGAGCAATCAACTCCAAATTCATGTATTTCCGAATCCCGCGGGGCATATTCTGCTGGTTGGCTTGCTGGATAATCTAGGTAAAGGTGCTTCCGGAGTAGCCGTACAGTGCCTTAATCTGATGTTGGGTCTGCCGGAGGAAGCGGGGCTACCTGTTTAACCTACACAGCTACAGGATCAAGTGCGCTCTTTAGCTGACAGCCGAGTATGCGATTATTTAGCCCCCCAGGGGAAAGGGCTCACCAGTTAGATGTGTTAGAACTTTTCGCTACGAGTCTTTAACGGGTACTGTCTAGCCGTTAGAATACAAAAGGCTTGAAGGCTCGACAAATCTTACAGTCGTCAGCTGTACACCTCCTACTCCATAGACTCGACTGATAACCTATGCTTCCCAGGAATCAAAAGAACGTTCGCAACTTCGCGATAATTGCCCATATCGATCATGGGAAATCAACGCTATCGGACCGATTAATTCAGTTGTGCGGCGGTTTGACTGACCGGGAAATGTCAGAGCAGGTACTTGATTCGATGGAGCTTGAACGCGAGCGGGGGATAACGATCAAAGCTCAGAGTGTCTCCTTGAAGTACACATCGCGTAAAGGAGACCAGTATTCGCTTAATTTTATTGATACGCCGGGTCATGTGGATTTCGCTTATGAGGTTTCCAGGTCATTAAGTGCGTGTGAGGGTGCGTTGCTCGTGGTTGATGCCTCACAAGGCGTGGAGGCACAGACACTTGCACACTGTTATGCGGCGGTCGACTTAGGCCTAGAGGTGATCCCGGTACTCAACAAGATCGATTTGCCTTCCGCAGAACCCGAGCGGGTGTTGCGAGAAATTGAAGACCTTATTGGCCTAGACTGTTCAAACGCTCTGTCGATCAGCGCAAAAACGGGTGCCGGAGTCGAAGAGGTTCTAGAGTCCATTGTCTCCTCTCTGCCCGGGCCCGAAGGCGACGCAAACGACCCCTTAAGGGCGCTCATCATTGATTCGTGGTTTGATAATTATCATGGCACGGTTTCGTTGGTTAGGCTGGTAGACGGCAAGATTGCCAGCCGCGACAAGATCAAGATCAGTTCTACTGGGGGTGAGCACCAGGTGGCGGAGGTAGGAGTATTCACACCGAAAAAGCAAGTAGTTTCGCAGCTGGTAGCTGGTGATGTCGGTTATATGATCGCTGGCATTAAAGATATAAAAGCGGCGAAGGTCGGTGACACAATAATCGATGCCAGATCGGTAGGCACGGTAACTCTGCCTGGGTTCAAAGAGGAAAAGCCCACTGTTTTCGCCGGCCTGTACCCGGCGAACAATGCCGATTACGACAGTTTTCGTGATGCGCTGGACAAGTTGGGTCTGAATGACGCATCGTTGCAATATGAACCGGAAGTGTCGCCAGCTTTGGGATTTGGATTCCGGTGTGGGTTCCTGGGTCTGCTTCACCTCGAGATAGTTCAGGAGCGCCTTGAGCGTGAATATGACCTTGAGTTGATTACCACAGCGCCTACGGTCTTGTATCAGGTTATAACAACTGAACAGAAGCTGGTAGGGGTGCAGAACCCTTCCGACCTTCCGGATCCGGCGATGATCAGAGAAATACGTGAGCCATTTATTCGTGCGCGCATACTTTCGCCGCAAGATCAAGTCGGTCCAATCATCTCATTGTGCATTGAAAAGCGTGGGGTTCAGCAGAACATCAATTACCACGCGAGACAGGTCTTGATCGAGTTTGATTTGCCACTGGCTGAGGTGGTGTTTTATTTTCATGATCAATTAAAGTCAGTAAGCCGGGGATTCGCTTCGTTGGATTATGAGTTACTCGATCATCGGGTGGCTGATATGGTTAAGCTTGACATATTGATTAATGGTGATCGGATCGATCCTTTATCCCTTCTGGTGCATCGCGAGCAGGCGAAATATCGCGCACGGGATCTAGTCAGCCGAATGCGTAAACTTATTCCGAGGCAGATGTTTGACGTCGCAATTCAGGCTTCCATTGGTTCGAGGGTCATTTCGAGAGAGACAGTCAAAGCTTTGCGAAAGAACGTCACTGCAAAATGCTATGGCGGCGACATTACGCGAAAACGCAAACTGTTAGAGAAGCAAAAAGAAGGAAAGAAACGGATGAAACAGGTGGGCTCCGTAGCCATACCCCAGGAAGCATTCCTATCAGTCCTGAGGATGGGCAACTAACATGGATTTTGCATTTGCTTTGTTTAGTGGGCTGGTAGTAACCGGCGGGATTGTGCTTTGGGATCGCCTGCAAAGACGAACAGGCACTGACTTTAAGGATAAAGACACTATAGGTGCGGGATCCAGAACGGCTGGTATTGTTATCGAGTATGCGCGTGCCTTTTTCCCCGTGATACTGGTTGTGTTCGTCCTTCGATCTTTTGTTGTCGAGCCGTTCAGGATCCCCTCTGGTTCAATGCTGCCGAGTCTCTATATCGGAGATTTTATTCTCGTATCAAAATCTAGCTATGGCATAAGACTGCCTCTGGTTAATCAGAAAATCTTTTCGATCGGAACTCCTAAACGAGGTGACGTGATGGTGTTCAGATACCCACATGACGAGAAAACAAATTTTATCAAGCGGGTTGTTGGATTGCCGGGCGATATTGTTGATTACAAAAACAAAAGACTTCGAATTAATGGCAACGTTGTTGATATTCAAAAAGTGGATCGGGAAGACACCGAACAGGGTGCACGACTCAGTCACCAGGTTGGGGAATACATTGAAAGTCTCGGCAAGTCATCGCATGGGATACTCATCGATGCGAGTCGACGCTCCAGAGATATGATGAGAATAACCGTTCCACCGGACCATTTCTTTGTTATGGGGGATAATCGAGACCATAGTAATGACAGTCGGTTCTGGGGATTTGTACCAGAAGAAAACATCGTAGGGCGGGCGTTCTTCGTCTGGTTCAGCTGGGATAGTGTTGGTGGTGGGGGTGTCAACTGGCCGAGAATAGGAAATCGTATAGACTAGACTTAAATCTTTTGCCTAAAGACCAATCGGTTATTGAAGTCAGCGAATCAAAGCACCTGACCTCATGCTGAAAAACGGATACGAAAAAGTCGAGTTTGGCTGTTTCGAAGGCCATTAACAGTCCAGCATTCCTAATATGGCAAGCAATCAGGATAAGCTTGAGTCAGTAATCGGTTACCAATTTCTTGACTCAGGATTACTTGATCGCGCACTGACGCATCGCAGTTTCAGTGCGCTCAACAACGAACGACTGGAATTCCTTGGGGATAGTGTGTTGGGGATTATCGTGTCTGCAGTTCTCTACCGTCTTTATACCGAAAGTGAAGAGGGTGAGCTGACCAGAATGCGCGCACAGGTCGTCAAAAAAGACACTCTTGCACAGATAGCGCGTCGGCTCCAACTTGGAAGCTATCTAAAGCTGGGTGGTAGTGTGGTAAAAGGTGGCGGAGCGGATATCGATTCTATATTGGCCGATGCGCTTGAAGCTCTAATCGGGGCTGTTTATCTGGATGCGGGATTAGAGCAGGCTCAAATCAGTGTAGCGGAAATTTTCAAGGAAGAACTTGATGCTATTGATCCCGGGTGTATGGCGAAAGATCCCAAAACGGAGTTGCAAGAACTTCTCCAGAGTAAAGGAATGTTGTTACCTAAATACATAGTAGAAAGTATGTCGGGTTCTTCCCACGAACCGAATTTTGTAGTCAGCTGCCATGTTGAAGATGACCAGTTGGTGAAAAGTGGAACAGGCCCAAGTCGAAAGAGTGCAGAGCAAGCAGCAGCGCGAAAATTACTGCGTATCCTCCGTTGAGATAGATGGTCACAGAAAGCTTTAGATTTGGCATGGTAACGCTAGTCGGCAGGCCGAACGTCGGCAAGTCGAGCATAATGAACAGGCTTATAGGTCAAAAAATCAGTATTACATCGCGTAAGCCTCAAACAACCCGGCATCGGATACTGGGTATCTGTAGTACGGATGAATATCAGATCGTTTTTGTCGATACACCCGGAATTCATGAAACAACCGGTGTTGCGATGAATAAGGTTTTAAATCGTACCGCTCGTTCGTGCCTTAATGAGGTGGATCTAATTCTGATGGTGGTGGATGCTAGAAGGTGGACATCAGGTGATACTCGGGTTCTGGCTGATGCAGGGATAGCTGGAGCATCGGTTTGGTTAATTATGAATAAAATAGATTTACTGGATAAACCGAATCTTGTGCTTCCGAGAATTGATCAGGTACGCCAGCGTTACGACTTTGAAGAGATCGTCCCTTTGTCTGCAAAAACGGGGGACAATCTAGACCGCTTGATTACATTAGTGGGTGAAGTGATACCCGAGGGGCCACCAGGTTTCCCCATAACACAAATAACGGACTCGAGTGTAGACTTTATTGCTGCAGAATTCATCCGCGAGCAGATATTTCGCCTTGTGGGGGATGAAGTTCCCTACGAGACAGCAGTAGAGATCCGTAGCTGTAGTGAGCGAAAAGACGGCTTGGTAAGTATTGAGGCACATATTTGGTGTGAGAACAAACGTCAGCGATCTATTCTGATTGGTGAAAATGGTGATCGATTGAAGACCATTGGTTCGAAAGCTCGAGATCAGATTCAACGCTACTTGGGCAAGAAGGTCTACCTAGAGCAGTGGATCAAGGTGAAAAAGGGCTGGGCAGACGATAGAAGGCTGCTCGCTAAGCTGGGATACAATAGGTGAGACTGAGTACGACTATGGCCACCCAACGGTTCCAGAGCCAACCCGCTTTTGTGCTACAGCATCGTCCTTATTCGGAAACCAGTCTGTTGGTTGATTTATTTACACAGAAAACTGGTCGAATCGCTGCAATCGCAAAGGGAGCCCGACGACTTAAATCAAGGTACCGTGGCGTCTTGCTGCCTTTCCAACCGTTAGCTGTTCAATTTACTGGTAAAGGTGATGTAAAAACTTTAACGGGGGCTGAACCGGCCGGCTCGCAGATCCTTCTGTCAAGAGATCACTTGATGTGTGGGTTCTATCTGAACGAACTGATCATAAAGATGATATACCGTTACGATCCTTATGAAACCCTCTATACAGTCTACGGGTGTGCACTAGATGAACTATACCGCACGGCGGATGCTGAATTCACGTTGAGAAGGTTTGAAAAAATATTGCTTGCGGAGGTCGGATACGGCCTTCATCTGCAGCGAGATGTATCCACCGGGTTGCCGATTGAAAAACATTTTGTGTACCGTTATCTGCCTGAGACAGGTCCAATTGTCGATGATAATAGTCGGAGTGATGGCGTTCTGATTCACGGCGATGCGTTAATCGCACTTGACCAGGAGGAAATGTTTACTGAACGTGTTAGACGAGAACTCAAACAATTAAATCGAACAGTACTCGCAACACACCTGCAGGGCAAACCACTTAACAGTCGTCGAATGTATGCTCAATTGTATCCCGAAAAGGGTTCGGCCGCAGCACGGGTCAAGCGGGTAGAATTTTGATTCATTCACTCTAGGGAGGGTAATTCATTGATTGACTTAGGTGTAAACATCGACCACGTAGCAACCCTAAGACAAGCCCGGGGCACGTCTTATCCTGAGCCAGCGCAAGCGGTTGTAATCGCCGAACAGTCGGGTGCTGATCTGATTACGCTGCACCTACGAGAGGATCGCCGTCACATAGTGGACAGAGATGTTTACCTGCTGAAACAAATCATCCAGACACGCATGAATCTGGAAATGGCAGCGACCGAAGAAATGGTAAGAATCGCATGTGACGTTCAGCCGGAAGATGTCTGTATCGTGCCCGAAAAGCGTGAAGAACTGACCACCGAAGGCGGGCTCAATGTAATCGCCAACAGGACAGAACTAGAAGAACATATCGCCTGCCTAAAAGAGGCTGGGGTACGTGTCTCGTTGTTTATCGATCCGGACCCGGAGCAGATACACGCATCTTGTGAGGTCGGTGCGGAAGCGGTTGAGATCCACACTGGTGCTTTCGCCGATGCCGGCCGAGGCAATCGTGAGGAAGAGCTCGGTCGGATAAAGGATGCTGTAGGTGTGGCATCAAAACTACCGCTTCGGGTAAATGGAGGCCACGGACTGCATTATCATAACGTGAGGTCTGTCGCGGCAATAGCGGGTTTTGCCGAGCTCAACATCGGCCATGCCATTATTGCACGGGCGGTGTTCTCAGGTCTCGGAGAGGCAGTGGCCGAAATGAAAAGGCTAATTGATTCGGTATCTTGTTAAAAAGAGTCTATTTCTTTTTAGGTCCAAATCCTTGTGGCACGTCCCCGAGGTCGCCCTCGCCAAAGAGGAAACCAACCATATGCTGTTCAATGTGGTCGAGATTTTCTGGATCAGCCGAAGACAGTTGATTTTCATTAATGATCAGGACGAGTCGTTCAAGCCACTGCGTCCAGCCCTCTTTTGAAACGTTCTCAAGAATTCTCTGGCCGAGTTCGCCCGGGTAGGGTGCTGTGTCGAGTGCATCAGCTTCTCGTTCGAGAACAACGCATTGTACAGTTGCCATGGTAGAATGAGCGTATATTGATTGTGGCGTTAAGCAGCCATCATAACCAGTATCCGCCACATTCGGCAAACTAGGGATGGTCTCAGAGTTGGATTGATCTGCGTGCCAACCTTATAAAATACGGGGACTATGCTATGAATTCGATTTTACCTGAACAGTTGGCGGTCACTGCGCCCGCGCGAGCTAAAATCGCACAAATGCTGCAAGAGGCCGACGAGTCGATTGATTCGGTCAGAATATATGTATCTGGTGGTGGTTGTGGCGGTATGGATTATGGTATGACCTTTACCGAAGCTCTGGAGAAAAGGGATAGTCTTCTAGAAGATGCGGAAGGTTGTAAATTGGTTGTTGATCCAATAGCGCTTTGTTATTTACAGGGTGCAGAAGTCGACTATGTCAACGATGGGGTTAACACCAGTTTTGTATTCAATAATGTGTTTAAGGCAGTTGGTGGCAGTGGCGCATGCGGTGGTTGCGGTGGGGCACACTAGGTAGGTTTCGCGCTCCCCCAGCGGGCCTGATTTTAGACGAATGTTCTACCGAAGGCTTCCGTGAAGCAGGCAAAGCGGATACTGCTCATTACACCTTATGGAAGTTATAGAACTGCCGCATATGTAACAGTAACAGGGCAATTGGGTTTTGACTGTATCATTGCTTCAACCGGGTACCATGCGGTTTCACATGCGCCGGGTAGCACAATTATCAGTTTAGAGGGCGGCAGTACCAATTTAGATTTGGGCCGACTGCAGAAGCAACATCGCCGTACTCCTTTTCAGGGTGTTATCGCAACAGACGATTCTGTCGTAGAGATCGCTGCTGCGTTGACTGAACGTTTACGTCTACCGGGGAATTCAGTCGAAGCCGTTCGTCGCACCTGTCGCAAAGACTTGCTCAAGAAAGCATTGCTTAACTCCCCTGTACTTTCCCCAAAGGGATTCGAAGTAGGGCTAGATCGTCCCTATGAATCCCAGATTTTATTTGCCTCTTATCCCTGCGTCGCCAAGCCTTTGACGTTATCAGCCAGTCGAGGGGTGATAAGAGCCGATAATTCTGAGCAGTTGAAGGCAGCACTGGCAAGAATCTGGAGGCTGATTCAAAAAGAAGGCGAAGACGACTACCCTGTCGCTCTGGTAGAGCAATTTATATCAGGAAAGGAAATCGCTGTAGAAGGATTACTTTCGGACGGTGACCTGAGCACTTTAGCAATTTTTGACAAGCCGATTCCATTAAATGGCCCCTACTTTGAGGA
>Ga0208391_1000095_pt1 | contig 43277 bp, 40 predicted proteins | sample Knorr_S23_td_Bot_FD_185612 | JGI IMG/M metagenome (GOLD analysis project Ga0208391, IMG submission 185612) | Marine microbial communities from Southern Atlantic Ocean transect - Knorr_S23_td_Bottom_ad_3770_LV_A (SPAdes) (version 2) | ecosystem: Environmental > Aquatic > Marine > Oceanic | place... | reverse complement strand
CTGCGGTTCGCTGTTCGTCGACTCTCCGGCTTTTGAGATGCGCCAGAACCGGTTTGCCGGCCAAGTCGTCATCGGTCGCCGATCCCAAAGCCTGCTCTAACTCTTGAAACAGGGTGTTGATTTCATCCAGCAACTGTGCCATGTCCTTGGCTTGCTTTTCCGGTGTCATGTTGGTCCTGTCGGCCCAAATGTCATACTCTTCCAGTTCTCCCGATAGGATCCCCCGCACGATGGAATAGATGCCGCCGGGCGGAGTATCCAGTAGGTGGCAGACGATTTCCCGGACACACCAAACGGAAGGCTCGGGTTTCCAGTCCAGGCAATAGTCCATTCCCTCAAGTAGTTCCAACAGCTCGGCCCTGATACTATGGGCCGTTGCCAGATGGCGGTCTCTGAGGCTGGTCACGGGCGCAGGACCATGAGGAACAGGATGACGATAGGCAGCAGCGTGGCGATACCCCCGAACATCGACCAGCGCTTGCTGGTGCGGGTATAAGCGGGGTCCAGCGAGCCGGCGGCCAATCCTTCTTGGGACAGTCTGACCATGCGCAATTGGAGAGGAATCAACACACCGGCCCAGATGAACGCGGTGATGAGCAACAGCATCAAAGATATACCTAGCCAAGGCTCCTGGAACCGCTCCCAGCCACTGAGCCCAGCCAGCAGGATTCCGGTGACAAGCAGAGTCGCTATGCCGGGGCCGGTAAACACGTAGTCCGCGAAAAGAACGCTCCGGGACGTCATAGCCATATTTTCAAGGTTGCCAGAGCGGTCGGCGCGTACTTTCCAGAACGCCGTCGTGATCAGATTCCCTAAAAAGATGACCGACGCTAGGATGTGGATGGCTAAAATGAACTGAAACAATATTCCCCCCGTGATATGAGCTCGCCGGCATCGAAAAAGCGCCCGGCCTTGGGCTGGGTCACTCCGGCTGCAGCGTCTTCAACAGTGCCAGAACTTCCTGGCGGGTGTCCTCCCGCGCCAGACCAAACTCCAACGACGCCCGCAATAAGCCCAAGGGAGTTCCTCCGTCATAGCGCGTACCCAAAAACTCGTAAGCGTAAAGTTCGTAATGCTCCAATAGGAGCAGCAGGGCGTCGGTCAACTGAATCTCGCCGTTGGTTCCCGGCGGAGTCCGCCTTAAATGATCGAAGATCTCCGGCGGTAGAATATAGCGTCCGACGATGGTTAGGTTGGAAGGGGCTTCTTGGCGGGAGGGTTTTTCCACAAGCCCATGGATCTGATGAACTCGGTCGTTCACAGGAGTCGCGTCCACCACTCCGTAGTTATGGACCCGTTCCCATGGCATCGGCTCGACGGCCACCACGCCGCCCCCGGTGTTTTCGTGCACCTTCAGCATCTGTGCGACGACGCCGGGGCTATGGGCGATGATGTCATCGGGCAGTATTACAACGAAAGGTTCTCCGGCCACCGCTTCTTCCGCGGTCAAGACGGCATGCCCTAAACCCAACGGCTGTTCCTGGATTACAAAAGACACCTGGGCTAGTTCCGCAGCGGCCCTAACCTTCGCCGCCAATGCAGTGGCGCCGGAATCGGCCAGACGCTCCTCTAGATCCGGCATCGCTTGGAAGTAGGCAGCGATGGATTCCTTGCCTCTGGAGGTGACGACGATGACCCGTTCTATCCCGGCCTCCGCAGCCTCTTCGACCACGTACTGAAGCATCGGCTTGTCCAGAATGGGCAGGAGTTCCTTGGGCACCGACTTGGTTACCGGCAGAAATCTGCTGCCCAATCCGGCGGCGGGAATAACGGCGGTCCTAACTTTCATGTAGCGCTCCTGGAGCGGGCTAATTCTAACACCGGGCTGGGTAAGGGACAACGCGACCGGCCGGGGTTTGGCTGGGCAAGGCTAAACCACACACTTTTCTACGATCGGCGCTATATCGGTGTTTGACACGGTGCTAGGGCTAGCCTAACATTATAGCGAGACCGCGCTAGACGGGGAGTTAGCGGTGCCTTGTACCCGCAATCCGCTATAGCGGGGTTGAATGCCTCTCCCAGGCATGACCATTAGGCCAATATTTCGGATAGATGATGTTGAAGGTTGGGTCCCACGCGGCGCAGACCTGCGAACTCCGCCAGGCCGGAAGGAGCAACGGTAAACAGTGCTCTGCGGGTGCCGTGGGAGCGCCTGACCCGAGTCACCGTCCGGAACATGCCTAGTGGCCAGCGTCGAAGAGAGGTGCGCGGTCTCTAACCAAGATGATGACGGTCCCGCGCTAGATGCCATCGATCAGCCCTGGGACAGTGATTCCACAACCAGACCATCCAGGTCAGGACACCGCAAGGCCCTTGGCCAGCACTTTCTGACCGACTCCCGGATCCTCAACCGAATCGTCGCCGCGGCGGAGCTTGTTCCCGAAGACCAGGTATTGGAGATCGGACCCGGACGGGGTGTGTTGACCCGCCGGTTAGTTCAGCGGGCCGGCCGGGTGGTGGCGGTGGAGATGGACCGGGTGCTCGCCGCTGAATTGCCGGCGCGTCTCGACCATCCCTCTAACCTGGAAGTAGTCCACGGCGACGCCCGGTCGATAGATCTGGCGCCTTTGGTGGGCGAGGATAAGCCCTACAAAGTGGCGGCCAATCTCCCTTACTACGCCGCCAACCCGATAATCCGCCGGCTACTCGAAGCCGCGCCAAAACCGGAGTTGCTGGTGGTGATGGTCCAGCAAGAAGTTGGGCGCTCCATGCTGGCGAAACCCGGTGGAATGAGCATCTTATCGGTCGCAACCCAGTACTATGCTAAACCGTCCCTCGTGTGCCACGTCCCTCCCCGATCTTTTCGTCCGCCTCCGTCGGTGAATTCATCGGTAGTACGGCTCGACGTTAGGTCTCAGCCCGCGGTAGCTGTAGCCGATGAATCAGCCTTCTTTCAAGTGGTCCGCGCCGGTTTCTCCGCCAAGCGGAAACAACTGCGAAACTCCTTGAGCCACGGTTTGGGCGTTCATCCCACGACAGTTGGAGAACTCTTGGAGGACTTGGAGTTGGACGGCCGGCGGCGGGCCGAGACTTTGACTCTGGACGAGTGGGGGTTGATCTACAGAGGCTGGGAGGAGCGGATCCGGGGAGCGGCATAATCGTGGAAGTTCCGGCTTACGCTAAGCTGAATCTCGTCTTGGAGGTGCTGGGCCGGCGGCCCGACGGGTTCCATGAAATAAGAACAGTGCTCCAAACCATCGACTTGGCGGATCGCCTTACTTTCCATCCGGCATCGGGGCTTCATCTTCAATGCGATGACTCTTCCCTCAACGGCGAAGCTAACCTTGTTTGGCAAGCCGCCGTTAGGCTGGCTAAGAGCCGCAACATACAGCCCCGAGCGTATATACATCTGGAGAAACATATTCCGGTGGCGATGGGTTTGGGAGGAGGAAGCAGCGACGCGGCGGCCACACTGATAGCGCTGAATCAACTCTGGCAGCTTAACTTGTCCATTTTGGAACTGTCGGGAATAGCGGCGAGTTTGGGTTCCGACGTGGCCTTCTTTTTGGCGGGTGGAACTGCATCCACGGCCGGCCGGGGGGAATTGGTCACTCCGATTCATCCTTTGCCATCGGTCCCGGTGACGCTGATCTGCCCAACCGCGACGTTTCTGGACAAGACATCGAGAATGTTTTCACGTCTAACGTCCGGGCATTACAGTGACGGGGAGCGGACCAGCCGGCTTGAAGAGATCCTGGGTGGTGACGAATTCGTACCAGATATGCAATATAACGTTTTCGAGCATGTGGCATTTCAGGAGTTTCCGGAGTTGGACGATCTACGCCTGAAGGTCGAGTCGGCAACCGGTGCGGAAGTCCACTTGTCGGGCGCGGGCCCAGCGTTGTATTTCCTTCCTTCCAGTGAAGATGAATATCAGAGGGTGTCCCACGCCTTGCAACATTCTAGCGCTCGGGTATACCTTGTACACACGATCTGACTCGGCTCAGCGCCGGGAGTATCCGACTGAAAATCTCAATCCTAAGATTATAGTGGGCTAGAACATGTATACCCTTGCCGCCATATCCATCCCATTCGGTCCCAACATCATCGAATTCGGCCCATTTATCCTGGCCTGGCACGGATTTTTCACCTTTGTAGCCGTGGCCACTTCGGTGTACCTGGCGGTCCGTTGGGGCACCAAGCAGGGCCTGTCGGCAGATGCCATATATTCGATCTCGGTTTGGGCGATCATCGGCGGTATCCTGGGGGCGCGGATAGTCCACATAATCGACTTCTGGGGTCCGATCTACCAGCACGACCCGATCAGGCTGTTGTACGTTTGGCAAGGAGGCATCGCGATCTATGGCGGAATATTAGGCGGATTCGCCGGCGGCGCATTGTATGTCATCATCCGAAACTCGGACCGGTTTTTGGCGATGTGGGGTTCGGTATACAAAGTGATGCCTTTCCTGGGGGAACCGAACAAAGCTCCACTGCCACCGATCGGGTTAATGGTCGATATCACCACCCCGGCGTTGCTGATATCCATGGCCATCGGCAGAGTTGGAGACATAATTAACGGGGAGCACTTTGCCAAGGCCACCAATCTAGCCTGGGGCTTCATTTACACTAACCCGTCCAGCCCTGGCTACCAACAGCCAGCATCCCATCCGGCGGTGGCGTATGAGTTGATCTTCGATCTTCTATTGCTGGCTGCTATCTGGCCGTTGCGCAAACGGTTGCGCCCCCACGGAATGTACTTCGTGCTGTATGGGGGCCTGTATTCGATGGGCAGGTTCTTCTTGAGCTTCCTTCGCGTGGAGCAGATACCCTACTTCGACGTGTTGAACCAGGCGCAGATCATCGCCCTGATCGTGATGGCGGTAGCGATACCCTTAGTGGTGTTCAAAGCTAAGTTCGTAAAGCCAACGCAAGATGCGGAAAGTGGGAGGCGGGGACAAAGGCGGGCTAGATAAGCTGGGCGTCAGGCTCGATGGTCTGGATTGGCAAACACCAGGACGGAGTTGTGGCCACCGAAACCGAATGAGTTGCTCATGGCCACGTCGATCTGCTTATGTTTGGCTTTGTTGGGAGTGTAGTCAAGATCGCAATCTGGGTCCGGCGTCTCCAGATTGATGGTCGGTGGAACGATCCCGTTTTGTATCGCCATGATGCAGAACGTCGCCTCTAAAGCCCCGCCTGCTCCAAGAAGATGGCCAGTCATGGATTTGGTGGAACTCATGGGCACTCGGTAAGCGTGCTCTCCCAGAGCCAACTTAACGGCCTTTGTTTCCGATCGGTCATTCAATGGCGTAGACGTGCCGTGGGCGTTTAAGTAATCCAAGTCCGACGGTTTGACGTCCGCGGCTTTCAAAGCCAATCCGATGGCTTTGGCGGCGCTCTGCCCGCTGGGTCCGGGCTCGGTTAAGTGGTGAGCGTCGGAAGTGGCGCCGTATCCCAGTAATTCTGCCAGTGGCGTGACCCCGCGCGCTTCGGCGCTCTGCTGGCTTTCTAGGACCAGTACCGCAGCCCCTTCAGCCATCACAAACCCATCCCGGGCAGCGTCGAACGGGCGGCTCGCCTTCTGAGGGTTCTCGTTGAACCGGGAGAGGGCGCGCATGGAATTGAATCCGGCGACGGCGATGGGAAATATCGGCGCCTCGCTACCGCCGGCCAGCATCACGTCCTCTTGGCCGCGGCGAATCATCTCCCAGGCTTGCCCTAAAGCATCGGCGCCGCTGGAGCAGGAGGAGACTAGGCAGTAGTTGGCGCCCATTGCCCCGGTAACCATGGAAACCTGGGCCGAAGCCATATCGGCCAGCATCATGGGAATCAAAAATGGGCTCACCCGTTTCGGACCCCGCGCGCTCAATACCTCAAATTGCTGTGATAGCGTAATGATGCCGCCGATCCCGCTGCCGATGATGACGCCCACCCGATAGGGGTCGCGATCTTTGGGGTCCAGATGAGCTTGTTGGCAGGCTTCTTTCGCGGCCACGGCAGCCAACTGGGCAAATCGGTCCATGCGGCGGGCTTCTTTGCGGTCCAGGTAGTTCTGGGCGTCGAACCCTTTCACCTCACCGGCGAAGTGAGTATCGAAAGCTTCGGCGTCGAAGGCCGTGATGGTGTCGATGCCAGAGCGTCCAGCCACCAGATTTTCCCAGGTGGTGGCCACGTCGAGACCCAAGGAGCTTATGACGCCGAGGCCGGTGATAAATACACGGCGAAGTTCGTTCATTTCAATCCAGGCAGATGATCTAACGCCAGCCACGTAACATGAACTATCAGGAACGCATGGACTGTCACAGCCGCCTCTCCCCTAACACTTCAGCACCAGCGCCGCCGGTGGTTTCAGGTGATTCCAGAGCCCGATCTAAGTTAGTCGCTTGTGATAGTGGTCCTGCTGCGGCCCGATTCGGACATCACGGTATTCAGCATTTCGGTAAGGTCGTTGATCCGGCTTGATATACTCGCCGCAAGTTCGCTGCTGCCGGCGTTGACCGGGCCGGAAAGGTCTTTCAATGAATCGGCCAATTCGCTGATGTCGGCTCCGATGTTTTCTACCACTTCCCGGCGTGCGTTCGCCAGGGGCTGGGACACGGACCGCAGCTTCTCCCCCAGTTCGCCCACCCGTTGGGAGATGTTTTCGCCGAACTCACGCCCGGCCATTGACACCGGGTCCGACCAACTCTTTAAGCTATCGGTGGCGTCCGCCAACCGGGCGGTGATGCTGTCTCCCAGGTCACGGCTGGTGGATGCCAGACGCAGCCGATAGTTCCGGAGGATCCGGAAGATACGCCTGTACAGGTCGTCCACCGGGGTCAGCCTGGCTGAATACTGGTCAAACAGGTCCCTCGTTTCCGCCATGGTCCAGCGCTCGTCGTAATGAACAAACTGCCGTCCGGTATATAGGTGATAAGGCCGCATCTGCCCTTCGGCAAGAAGGTCGCCGTTTTCGTCCAGCGGGACCAAGTCGTCCCAGTTAGACGTTGCCGGAAGGGGCGTGAGGAAGTTTACTGTCTGGTACTTGCTAACCTGAGTCACCCAGTCGGCCAATGCCATGATGCTTTCTTCTGTATCGTAGGGAAGACCGATTATCGTCATTGCTACTAAGGAGAAGCCCATATCGTTCAGAGCCACCAGGTCGGTATGCATCTGGCCTGGCTCTTGACGCTTGTTCACCAGTTTCAAGTTTTCCGCGTTGTCAGACTCCACGCCGATGTACGCCATCTTGATATTGGCTTCCAGCATGGCGTTAGCAAGCTCGGGGTCCTGTCCAATCTCGGCTCGCGCCTGACAAATCATGTACATGTTTTGGGTGTGGTCTTTCCAAGACTGTAACCGGGCAAGGCGCTCGTCACGGTATTTTACCGCTCTCAAAGGCGGCGGGTGCAGATCGTCGGAGATAAATACCTGGAATTTGCCATTCCTGGAGTGAATCAATCCGTCTGCCGCCATTTCGGTCATCTGAGTCAGACGTTTAATCTCAGTTTCGCGGGAAACCAACCGATAGCCCAAGAACTGCTGAATTACTTGGCAGTAGGTGCATTTTTCGGTGCAGCCCCGGGTCGTCTCAATCACACCGCCGGCCATGGGGTTCTCGGCCGTCAGGTCTCTGATGGAGCGGAAGTCCGGCAACTCCACAAAGTCGGGATTTATCAAGCCAGACCGGCGAGTTTGAACCAATTGGCCGTCTCGTTGGTAGCTGATGCCGGGCACTTTGTCTAGGTAAGCTTCCCGCTCGCCGGGCTTGCGGGTTAGTAGTATGTCGCACAGTTGACCGATGATGTCCTCGGCCTCCCGTTGCACTACAACATCGAAATCGCCGTTGTCGAAGGCCTCGTCGGTAAGCGGTCCCATCTGAGGGCCGCCTCCGATGGTAATAATCTCCGGATGATATTGTTTGGCCTGCCTGGCGATCTGATAGCCACGGGGCGCCTCATTGATCAGCGCCGTCACCATCAAGATGTCAATGCCATCCAGGTCTTTATCCGGGTCGATCACACCGCACCGATCTTCAAACCAGATATCCCGCTCGTACAGGAATTCGCCCTCCCATTGAGCTAGAGCGCCCGAGAGGAACAACATCCCTTGACGGGGAATGGCGATGTACTCAAAATTTCCACCGGCAGACGCCGGTTGTAACAGCACGACTTTCTTGATTCTTGACGTTACTACCACAGTCCCTCCTACGAAGGCTCACCACTTGAGCCCACCTGTGTCAAGATTCAAATCCCCAAGAAGAAAACCTGACGGATATGACTTTTTGAGCCGGCCCGCAGGTGAAATCAGTAAACGGAATTGCCGCATCTAGTGCCAGCATAGACTGTATTATACCGGATTCAGTCGAATAAAACAGCAAGTAGTGAATTCTTAGCAGCCAATGTGTAGGTTTGTGTATCCCAGAAATGTGCTCAAATCCCACGTTCTCTAAAATGCGGGATGATTTCTTTGGCGATGGTCTCCAAATGCCGAGTACGGTCTTCCCTTGGGCAGGCGACGCTGAATACGATATGGCGGGCGCCCGCGTCGATATATTCCTGGATACGGGTGATGCAACTTTCCACCGGGCCCAGTAGGCAGTATTTTTCCACGATGTCTCTGAAACCACCCCCATACAGGTAGCGGCCGCCTAAGGCTTCCGCGGCCACTTCCGCCGCCTGCTTGACCGTGTCGTATATCGAAACGTAAGGAAAATAGGCCCACTGGAAATCGGTCAGGTCCCGGTTTTGTTCCGTGGCGAATCCGGTGATAGTAGCCACGCTGGATCGGTATCGATCCGGGTCGTAGAAGTAGGGCATCCAGCCGTCGCCAAATTTCGCGGCCCGGAGCATGGCGGGTTCTCGGCGTCCCGACACCCAGATCGGTGGATGGGGCTTTTGCGCCGGATGTGGTATGACGGTTACGTCATTCAACTGGAAATGCCGTCCTTGATAGGACACGTTCTCCTCGGTCCAAAGGCGGCGAAGTACCTCTAGACATTCGTTGGTCATTCGTCCTCTTTGTTTGACGTTCAGTCCGGCTGCTTCGAACTCCACGGGAAATTCGCCGCCGACTCCTACGCCCAAGGTCAGCCGTCCGCCCGACGCGATGTCCAGTGTATTCGTCAATTTGGCAAGAACAGTTGGATGGTAAAATGGCGCCAACAAAATGGAGGAGAGAACGCGGATATTATCGGTCGCCCCGGCTGCCACTGCCAACAGCGGTAACGAGGCGTGAGTGGGACCGGGCGGGTTACCGCGCATGTAATGCTCGCCGGCGGCGAAGTACTCGAAGCCCAACTCCTCCATCCACCTGGCATCGCGGGCCGTCTCCGCCGCCCCATGAGCCATACCGGCGCCGAAGTGCAACTTGGTGTCTGCCATAGGTACAGGTCCTCCGCCTTGAGATGCCCAGGCCCCACAATGAGTCAAATTGCGGACCGATATTCGATCCTATATTATAATAACCAGACGTATAGGTCTTCCTTTTGTTGGTTTGTATTTTTAAAATTTACTAGGCAATGGCTTCGAAGTCCAATAAGGTGATTATGCGGTAATGCTGGTTTTGGTAACAGGAGCCACCGGTTTTTTGGGCCGGGCCGTGGTCCGCGAGCTGCAGGAGCATCATCATCGCGTCCGCTGCCTGGTCCATACCCCGTGCAATGAACGCATGTTCCCCGACCGGTCGGTTGAGGTCCATTATGGCAGTGTCAGCGATCCCGAAGCATTGGCGGGAGCGTTCTACGACGTTGAGGCGGTGATTCACCTGGTGGGAATCATCCGAAGGTCACGAAACCGGACTTACGACCTGATCAACCGGCAAGGCGTAGCCAACGTTGTCGCGGCCGCCAAGGAAGTCGGGGTCAAGCACTTCATACAAGTTAGTGCTCTGGGCGCCACCAATGACGCCGGGTATCCCTACTTATATAGCAAGTGGCGGGGAGATCAGGAGGTGGTAAACAGTGGATTGTCCTATACGATCGTAAGGCCTTCCATAATGTTCGGCCCCGGGGACGAATTTCTGAACACGCTGGCTGGGTTGGTAAAAACAACACCAGTGGTACCGGTGCCCGGAACGGGCAGAAACCGTTTCCAACCCATCGCAGTGGCAGACATGGCCCGGTGCCTGGCGCTGACAGTGGACCGGGAAGATCTGAAGGGCAAGATTGTGGAGATCGGGGGACCTGATCAGCTAAGCTATAACGAAGTGATCTCGCTGATAGCCCGGACGTTGGGCAAGCGACGGTTGCGTCTACATGTGCCGGTATGGATGATGTACATCGCCACGGTGATACTTCAGAAGGTGGTGTCAAGGCCGCCGATAACCACGGACCAATTGAAGATGATTGCAATCAGGAACGTGGCCGAAACCTCTATCGTCCAGGAGACCTTTGGGTTTACCCCGAGGCCGCTGGAGGGTAACATAGAATTCATCAGATCGGTGGGCTTCTGGGACGGTGTCAAGATCGCTCTAGGCTCCATGCCCACCCATCTTCGCGACCACTAGCCGGGTAGCCCGGTAGCTGGGGAGGGAGGGGCATCCATTGAAATATCCCGACGCCATCGACCTCTTGCTCTCCCTGGTCGACCACGAGCGTAACCACCCGGTTGGTCCCCGACAGAAGGCAATCTTCGATCTGGGGCGGATAGAGCGCTTGCTCCATCGGTTGGGCGACCCTCATAACGCCGCCTCTGCTATCCATGTCGCCGGCACTAAGGGCAAGGGCAGCACCGCGGCTCTCTGCGACTCCGCCTTGCACGCCGCCGGATACTGTACCGGATTCTACTCGTCGCCCCACATGCACAGCTTTCGGGAGCGCATACGTAGAAATACGATCCCCATCTCCGAAGAGGAATTCAGCGGGTTGGTGGAAGAACTTTGGCCCCATCAAGAGTGGGTCGGACGGCACGAAGGGCTGGGACCGGTAACCCTCTTCGAATTCATGACCGGTATGGCGTTCCAATGCTTCGCTGGAGATAAATCCGATTTCCAGATCATCGAGGTTGGATTGGGAGGTCGATTGGACGCCACCAACGTTGTCAGTGCCGGTGTGTCTATCATCACGTCAATAAGCCTGGACCATACCGCAATCTTGGGAGACACAATCGGCGAGATCGCCCGGGAAAAGGCCGGTATAATCAAAACCGGAGGAACGGTTGTAGTCGCACCCCAGAAACCCGAAGCGCTTTCGGTTATCCTGGATGTGTGTCATTCGTTATCGGCCACCCCTATCCTGGTGGGCAAAGATGTAACCTGGTCTCCGGGTCCTTCTTCGATCGACGGCCAAGAAATGACGGTGGCAGGCCGCGACCATACCTACCAGCTGAGGGTGCCCCTGTTGGGTAAATTCCAGTTGGAAAACGCCGCTACCGCCGTGGCCGCATTGGAAGCGCTGCAAGATCAGGGCCATCCGATCTCCGATGAAGCGATACAGCAAGGGTTTGTGAAGGTGGTATGGCCTTGCCGGATGGAGGTATTGGGCCGGGATCCCGTCACTGTAGTCGACGGTGCCCATAATGAATATTCCATGGATGCATTGCTGGAATCGTTGGGATGCTACCTTAATTTCCGGCGATTGTTCTTGGTGGTAGGATTTTCCCGTGATAAGAGCATCGCCAAGATGGTCAGCCGGTTGGCGGAGATGAACCCGGTGGTTTTCGCATCCCGGTCTCGCCACCCCAGGTCCACTCCCCCCGTGCATATAGCATCCCTGTTTAATGAACACGGCATCGACGTGACGGAGACCGACACCTTGGCCGAGGCGTTGACCCAGGCACGGGAACTGGCCGATGAAGGAGATCTGATCTTGGCTACGGGTTCACTCTTTGTGGCCGCGGAAGTTAGGGAAGAAATCTTAGGGATAGAGCCAGAACTGTACCCGGACCTGTTGCCCGCTGATTTGAGGACTAGCTAGGGGAGTTCCCGGATTCGTTCCGGAGCGGACTGGACCTACCAAGGAGAATGAGGCGTGACATCTGACCGTTCCAGGATTGTAGTCACCGGCATGGGGGCGATGACCCCGCTGGGGCAGACCTCAGATGCTTTCTGGGCCAACTTGGTGGCCGGCAAACCAGGCATCGGGCCGATGACGTTGTGCGACCCCACCGATTACCCTTGCCGAATCGCCGGCGAGGTAAGAGACTTCGATCCCGCCGAGTATATGGACAATAAAGAATCCAGGAGAATGGCCCGGTTCTCCCAACTGGCCGTAGCCGCCGGTTTGACGGCAGTGAAGTCGGCCGGCCTGGATATCTCCCGGGAAGATCCCTACCGGGTTGGCGTGGTTCTGGGCAACGGCAACGGCGGTTTCCCGACTCTTGAGGACAACTGCCGGGTATTGGCGGAACGGGGCGGTATGCGCATGACGCCCTTCTTCTTCCCCATGGTCTTGCCCAACATGGCCGCGGCCAACGTTAGCCGGTTTGTGGGAGCTCATGGCTATAACGCTACCGCCACCACGGCTTGCGCTTCGTCAAACCAGGCGATCGGCCAAGCGTTGGACGTGATTCGCCGGGGCGCCGCGGACGTGATTCTGGCCGGCGGCACGGAGGCCGGAATCAGCCAATTGGGATTGGCGGGATTCGCGGTCATGCGGGCGTTGACCACCCACAATGAGGAACCTGAAAAGGCTAGCCGTCCTTTCGATGCCAACCGCGATGGATTCGTTCCCAGTGAAGGCTCGGCGATCTTGGTTCTGGAGAGTTTAGAGCACGCCCTGGGACGGAACGCGGTGATCCTTGGCGAGATAGCCGGGTTTGGCTGCACCTCCGACGCCGGGCATTTGGTGCAGCCTGAGGAGTCAGGCGCCAGCGCGACCGAGGCGATGCGGCTGGCGTTATCAGACGCGGGGGTAGGTCTCCAGGATGTCGACTACATCAACGCCCACGGGACTTCCACTCCACTGAACGACGCCCTGGAAACGGTGGCCATCAAACAGCTGTTCGGCGATCGGGCGTATCAGATTCCCATCAGCTCCACCAAATCTATGATCGGCCATTCCCTGGGCGCCTCGGGGTCTTTGGAAGCCGTGGCCTGCTTGAAAACAATCAGCGAAGGCGTCATCCACCCGACGATCAATTACCAGGATCCGGATCCGGAATGCGACTTGGACTATGTCCCCAACCACTCCCGTCAGTCGGACGTCCGAGTGGTCCTTTCCAACGCCTTCGGCTTCGGCGGCCAGAACGCCTGCCTAGTGTTTCGGAAATTCGAGGTGTAGCAGTTTCCCGTTCCTTGCTTCAATGCATTTCGCCGGATGAGAAACGAGGCTCAATGCGCGTACACACCGAGCCTCGTTCAATACCGCCTAGGTATCGGCCAAAGAATTACGGGGACATGCTACCTGCCGACGGCAAGTGCATGGTAGCCTGGGGCTCGTAGCATGAGAATGCGTTTTCGTCCGTCCCAATGTCGAACGAACTTGCAGGGGTACAGAAACCCTGTTCCTGCCGGTGTTGAACCGAAGGCCAGTCCTCAGGAGAGCCAACAACAATTTGCCGCCTCGGCCTCAGACCCAGAGGTGAAAGCACAGCTCGCGGCAACCGCCGTCACGGCAATCTCGAAGGAGATCACCCCAATCAACAACCCCAATGAGCCGGTAGCCGCTCCTGATGCTTCCGAGGAAGTCCCATCCCCAGCTCCAGCGCTTACCTCTGCCGCCAAGGACGGGACCACCGAGATGGAAAAGAACCCGGCGTTCGGAGCCGCTGTTCCGTCGGTAGCCGGCCCAACGGTGATCGAGGCCTCCCTCCCGGTTACCCAAACCGCCGGGACCTTGGGAGATCTGGCGGATATTCTGGAATCGGAGATTCAGGTCGTCGACATCACGTCGAACTCCGCCAGGGTGATAGCGCAAACAACTGTCGACGTCGCCTGCGCCGTAGCCTTTGGGAAGACACTGATTACGGTAATCTGGCCGTCGACTCCGACATGGGCGGCGGGGGACATGCCGACCACGGGCCTCAGTTGACCGGCCTAGAACCCGATAGGATCTACCACTTAACCTTCGGAGGCATCGGCCCCGATGGCACAGTCTACGGCTACAAGGATCTGACGTTCCGGACCAAGCCGGCCGATGCCGGAACGGAGCATAATACCCGGGGTGAAAACCTGGCGTTGACGGTGAACGGCGGCCGGGTCAGCAGTGTGAGCTCCAATTACGGCAGCCCATCCCTTCGGCGCCAACAATGTCTTGGATGGCAAATCATCAACACAGTGGTCGTCTCAAGGAGAAGGCAACGGTGCATGGATCGAAATAGAATTAGCTCAAGATTCCCATGTTACATCCTTGGGGTTTTGGACCCGGACCATGGGAACGTCGGCTCAGATAGCCTCCTTCCGGGTGATTACCGATCGGGGTGAGGTATTTGGCCCATTCGACTTGGCCGATGCCTCTTCGGTGCACTATTTTGACGTAGAGCTCACCGCAAAGAAACTGCGTTTTGAGACCGTCGACAGCAGCGGGGGCAACACGGGCGCGGTGGAAATCGAAGTTTACGGCCGGCCGGTGCAATAGCCCCGGCCATAAGCAACGTTACATATCGCCATTCCCCGGGAATCCCGCGCCATTTGTTCCTTGACGCTCTCCCGGCCCTAACCTAGAATTAAGCCGAAAGGATCGCTCCGTTCTCTGCGCTCCAAGCCTCATTCAATTAGAGCTTGCATTGAGAGCTTGGCCGCGGCGTTGTTGATGGGGGTTTTGTGGAGGGGGACGACATGGCGCAACGGCTGATCTCCGGCGAAAGCCAGCCCGACGACATAGACTTATCTCTGCGGCCCTGGCGCTTGGATGATTTTGTTGGGCAAGCCCATGTGAAAGACAACCTCAGCATCGCCATCCAGGCCTCCAAGATACGCGGCGAACCTCTGGACCACGTGGTTATTTACGGACCACCCGGCCTGGGAAAGACTACGTTAGCTCACATAATCGCCCATGAAATGGATTCGGAGATCCGCGTTACGTCGGGCCCGGCCATAGAACGCGCCGGGGATATGGCAGCGATTCTCACCGGCTTACAACCCGGCAGCGTGCTGTTTATCGACGAGATTCACCGGTTGCATCGGGTTGTGGAAGAAGTCTTATATTCGGCCATGGAGGACTTCTTCCTGTCGTGGATGGTGGGCAAAGGATTAGCGGCCAGAAGCGTCAATCTCCGCATCAGCCCTTTCACTTTGGTGGGGGCTACCACCAGGTTCTCGCTGCTCAGCGCCCCTCTGCGCGACCGGTTCGGCTCAGTGTTCCGGCTGGAGTACTACCAACCTGCGGACATGAAGATAATCGTATCCCGGTCAGCCCGGATCCTCGAGATGGAAGCCGATCTTGACGGGCTGGAGGAGATCGCCTCCCGCTCTCGGGGCACTCCGCGCATCGCCAACCGGCTGCTGAAACGCACCAGAGATTACGCGCTGGTCATGGCGGACAACCGGGTAACGGGCGACGTAGCCCGGGCTGGATTGAAACAACTAAACGTGGACCAATTAGGCTTGGATCAGTCGGACCACCGTCTGTTATCGAGTCTCATCGACAAATTCGACGGCGGACCGGTGGGCTTGGAGACCTTGGCAGCGTCGATCAACGAAGACTCCGATACAATCATGGACGTCCTGGAGCCCTACCTTTTACAACTTGGCTTCTTAGACCGTACGCCCAAGGGACGGATGGCCACCAGGGCGGCTTATGAGTACCTGGGCAAGACCTATCAACGAGCCGAGCCGTCAGACCAAAGCCGTCTGGCCGGGCTTTAACAGCCACGGTTATCGTTTGCCGGTTATCCCGCAGTACAATCACGCAATTCCCCTACCAACATCTTCTCTTTGTTGGCGCTCATAGATCCGGCGATAGTTGCTTGGGTCATGGCGAAAAGCTACAATATGTTCCTACCCACCTAAGGATAGGGTAGCGAACCATCTGCCGCTGCAGACCCTAACGAGTAATGCGATGCTCGAATCCTCGCCAGACGTCTTGTACTCAGCGAGTTAGAGAGAGTTGAACGTTTCAACAGTTACAACAAGCGCGCCTTTAATGAGTGCCTCAACCATTCCTTTATGGGAAGTCCTAGACTCGGCCCGGTCGGGGGAGGAATTGCCTGGGGAATCGGCATCCGTATTCGTCGACGCGAGCGGTTCAAGTTTGAACGAACTCTGCCACGCTGCGGCGCACATTCGGGATATGGGCAAAGGCAAGACGGTTACATTCTCCCCCAAGGTGTTTATCCCTCTGACCCGTTTGTGCCGCGATTTTTGCTCCTACTGCACCTTCCGCCAAGACCCCGGTGAGGCGGGCGAGCACCTTTACATGACACCTGAAGAGGTGCTGGAAGTGGCGCAGGCCGGCCAGCGGCTGGGCTGCACCGAAGCACTTTTCACCCTGGGAGAGCGCCCGGAGGCCCGGTATCCCGAAGCCAAGGAGTGGCTTGCAATCAGAGGTTACCGCACGACTCTGGAATATCTGACGGCAATGTGTAAGTTGGTAGTGGAGGAGACTTCACTTCTACCCCACGCCAATCCCGGAACGATGAGCCGCCAGGAGATGGCGGCCCTGCGCCCTTGCAATCCCTCCATGGGCTTGATGCTGGAAAGCACCAGCCCTCGTTTGTACGAAGAAGGCGGCCCCCACGAGTTCGCTCCCAGCAAGCGTCCCAGGGTGCGGCTCCGGACCATCGAGATCGCTGGGGAGTTGGGGGTTCCTTTCACAACTGGGCTGCTCATTGGAATCGGCGAGACCCGGATGGAACGTATCGACGCCTTGCTGGCAATCCGGAAGCTCCACGCCGCCCACGGGCACATCCAAGAAGTGATAATTCAGAACTTCCGGGCCAAGCCGGACACTCCCATGAAGGATGCGCCGGATGCTACTTCGGATGAACTGCTGTGGACGGTCGCCGTTGCCAGATTGATCCTGGGTCAGCATATGAACATACAGGTCCCGCCCAACCTGAACTCAGACGATTATCAGGCCTACATCGGAGCGGGCATCAACGATTGGGGTGGGGTTTCGCCCCTAACTATCGACTACGTCAATCCCGAGGCTCCCTGGCCGGGATTGGCCCAGTTACGAGAACGTACCGGCGCGGAAGGACACGAACTCAGACCCAGACTTCCGATATACCCGGAGTACTTTTTGGAGACAGACCGGTACCTCGACCCATCGCTAACAGCCCAAGTTGAGAGCTTGGTGGATCATAAAGGTTACGTCAAAGGGGGAATTCAACGTTATGCCGGCCAATAGGGAAGACCGCCCAAATGTCGCCGATGTTGGAGCGTTAATAGGCCTGGTGGACCCCACGGTTGCCAGGGTTTTGAACCAAGCACTTGAAGGCAACGACGTGTCTGCCGAGGATGCTTTGATCCTCTTCGATACGACCGGCCTGGAATATAGCGCCATGGCCATGACCGCCGACGAACTCAGGCGGAGAGCAGTGGGAGACGCCGTCACTTATGTGGTCAACCGCAACATAAACTTCACCAATGTGTGCATCAAACGATGCGGTTTTTGCGCTTTCAGCCGGGACTTCCGGCAAGAGGAGGGCTACTTCCTTCCCGTAAACGAGATCGTCCGCCGCGCCAAAGAAGCCTGGGACTACGGAGCCACCGAAGTGTGCATCCAGGCCGGACTGCCACCACAGATGGAAGGCGACCTTTACATCCGCCTGTGCGAAGCCATCAAGGAGGAGTTACCCGATATCCACATCCACGGGTTCTCTCCCGAGGAAGTGTTGTATGGGTCCATCCGCTCTCGTTGCTCCATACGGGAGTACTTGGAGGGATTGAAGGCCGCCGGGGTGGGGAGTCTTCCGGGCACTTCAGCCGAGATACTGGACCAGGAACTGCGCGACCAGATATCTCCGGGACGGATCACCGTAGACCAATGGAAGGAAGTGATAATCACTGCCCACGAGTTGGGTATCCCCACCACTTCCACCATAATGTTCGGCCATGTGGAAACTAACGAACATATAGTCCGGCACATCGACCTGCTGCGGGACATTCAGAAGCAAACCGGTGGCATCACCGAGTTCGTACCCTTGAGCTTCGTGCATACTGAAGCCCCCATGTTCATGAAGTCGCTGGATGAAGTGGTTCGCACCGGGCCCACCGGGATGGACGTGGTAAAGGTGCACGCCATTGCCAGAATCATGCTGAATAACTGGATACCCAATATCCAGGCATCCTGGGTTAAAGAAGGGTCGCGAGTTTCCCAACTACTGTTGAACGCCGGAGTGAACGATCTGGGTGGCACGCTGATCAACGAAAGCATCTCCACATCGGCAGGCGCCCAGCACGGCCAACTGATGCGGCCCGCTGAGTTCCGTCAGATGATTCGCCAAGCGGGCCGGATACCCGTCGAAAGGTACACAACCTACGCACCACGCCGCGTCTTCGATGACTCGGATGAAGCGCTGGACCCGCTGGATCTAGTAGGAGACAACGTGGAGGAGATATTCGGCTCCTACCGCAAATTAGTGGCGATGGAATCTTTCAGATTCGAACATCCCAACCGGGCCAGGAAGGATAACCAGCAGGAACATGCTGTTTCCTAGGAGCCACGTCAAGGTTCTGACACCGGGTCCTGCGACAGTCCCAGGACGAACGGGGCTCAGGACTCCAACCGTTCGTGGTGAACTCCGGTCACAGGCCGCGAGTCGCGACAGAATAGGACTTGTCGAACCACTTTTTGAACTGGCTTCTCGTGCCATCCGCCAAGTCCTGATTCAGCCTCGTTCGGCTTGCGGGTTACTCATAGATCCTACCTTCAGGTTGCGATGACGGTAGAGGTTCTTGCCCTGGCGGGGGGTGTGGGAGGCGCCAAGTTGGCATTGGGATTCGCCAGAATATTGCCACCGGATAAGTTGGCAATCGTGGTCAACACCGGTGACGACGAGTCCTTCTATGGGTTGCATGTCTCCCCTGACCTGGATACCGTGATGTATACTCTGGCTGGCCTGGCCAATCCGGATACGGGCTGGGGGTTGGTGGGAGATACTTTTAGTGCGTTGGACATGCTGGGGCGATACGGCGTCGATACCTGGTTCAGCCTGGGGGACCGTGACCTGGCCACACACATCCATCGCACCCACTTGCTACAACAGGGGGCGACACTGTCTGAAGTAACGGCAGAATTATGTTCGCGGCTAGGAGTGGACCACTGCGTCGCTCCCATGAGCGACCAACCGGTGCGCACCTTTTTGACCACCCCCTCCGGGGAGCTTGCGATGCAAGACTACTTCGTTCGCCAGCGCTGCGAACCCCGGGTTACCGGCGTAAAGTACGAAGGATCTGAGTCGGCCACACCATCACCGGTCCTTAGCTCCGCCATGCAAGAAGCCAAACTTCTAGTGCTTTGCCCGTCCAATCCTTACCTGAGTGTTGGCCCAATCCTGTCGATTCCAGGAGTCAGAGAGGGATTGGAATCCTTTGCGGGCCTGCGCATCGCTGTCAGCCCCATAGTTGGAGGGTCGGCGTTGCGGGGTCCGGCCGCCAAGATGATGGGAGAGTTAGGAGATGACGTGTCCTGCGCGGCCGTTGCCCGCCAGTACAGGGGTATAACCGACGCCTTCTTGATAGATCATCAAGACTCCCATATGGCGTCTGACATCGAGGAAATGGGAATCAACGCCGTTACAGCAGATATAATCATGGAAACGGAAGCTGATAAGGTAGCTTTGGCGGAGCGTATCATGGGTTTGGCAGCCAACATGTCATGAGAGAGGAAACGTCCGATCTGGTAGCCATCATCCCGATGAAGCCATTGGCCCAAAGTAAGACCAGGCTGGCCCCTCACATGACGCCGGAGCAAAGGGCCGACTTGGTAGTGGGAATGCTACGAAGGGTCCTTGGTGCCATACGGGGATCGTCCATCGATATGTTTTGGGTGGTAGGGGGAGACGAGAGAATCAAAAACGTGGCCCGAAACTTCGATGGCATCTGGATGGAGGAATTGGGCCGGAATCTCAACGATACGCTAGGTAAGGCATTTGAGCAATTGGCTGTCCGTAAAGCCGCGGCCTTGTATATCGCTGGAGATTTGCCCTTCCTCAAACCCAGCGATCTGCATAGTCTGCTACGGTCATCCCGGCGTAACACCAACATTACCCTGGCTCCGGCCCGGCGGGACGGCGGGACCAACGCCATACTGGTTCCGGCGGGACTGCCATTCCGGCCAGAATTGGGGCCTAGGAGTTTTAGCAAGCACCTTTCCACGGCGGCCGCGATGCAGGTTTCCGTGGCGATCTGTTACAGCCCTGGTCTGGGCTTCGACCTGGATATATCCGATGACCTGGAAACTTTCCAACATATGGAGCCCGGGCTGATCGAACGTTTGGTGGGCCACCCGGACGACGGCGAGAGATGGATATTCGGCGATACTCGCTTGGGCGAATTTCTTCCATAACGTGCTTCGCGGTTCGAAAGACCAAATGAACCAGGCAAACAGCCGAGTTAAACTGGGAGTGCTCCTGCCGACCAGAGGCATCTTGTTGGGTGATGAGCCGCCCAACAGCGCGGAAACAGTGCTTAACTTGGCATGCCAGGCCGAGGCAGCCGGCCTAGATTCGGTCTGGGTGGGAGACAGCCTAACCGCCAAACCCAGGCTGGAACCCCTGGCCGCCCTGGCGGCGGTGGCGGCGGCGACGCAGCGGGTCCGTTTGGGCACGGCGGTGCTTTTGGCGGCCCTACGCCAACCCGTGCTCCTAGCTCAGACCATGGCCACGGTCGACCTGATCTCCAAAGGCCGGCTAGTGGTCGCCGCGGGGGTTGGCGGCGCGTTCAATGAAGATCAACGCCGGGAATGGCAGGCGGCGGGAATCGACCCCCGGCGGCGGGTTTCCCGCCTGGAAGAAATCGTCCAGATCGTTCGAGAATTGGGAGCCGGACGCCAAGCAACCTTCTCCGGGAAACATTTTCAATTAGACCAGGTGGAGATCGGTCCCAATCCGGCGAGACCGGGAGGGACGCCGGTCCTATTGGCGTGCCACTGGCGGGCCAACGCGAGGGAAGCTCAGTTCCTGCGGGCTGCCCGGTTTGGCGACGGTATAATCTCAATATCGGACACTCCGGAGGAATACAAACAGGTGGTGGAGCAGGTTTCTAGCATGACGGCTGACCTGGGCCGAGACCCAAGCCAACTGGAGAAGGTGTTCTACCTAACGGTGAACATGACCGAAGACACGAAACAAGCAGAAGCGGAGGCCGAAAAGTTCCTGACCCGGTACTACGGGGCCGACATCTGGGGTTCCCGTTGGGGACCCTTCGGAGCCTCGCAACGTGTGTCGCAGCGCATGTCGGAATACGTAGAGGCCGGAGCGGACACTTTGATTCTTCGGTTCGCTTCTTTCCAACCGCAACGGCAATTGGAACTGTTCTTAGACCGGGTGGCTCCGGCCTTCATGTGATTGGGATTTCGATTTCAGGGATTTTGGCCGCCGGGCTCCTGGGCGGCGAGGAGAGGAGCCTATGGAAGAGAAGCATGTCGTCATAGGCGCGGCGGGAGCGTTGGGGTCGGCGATCGTCGGGGTCCTGTCGGGATTAGGCAAGAGTGTACGAGCTGTGGTACGGGACGTGGACCGTGCTCGCAGAGTTCTACCTCCGGAAGCCGATATTGTCATCGGCGACGGCTCCAACGCAGAGAGCGTTCGCCTTGTGTGCCGGAACGCGACCGTGATATACCACTGCATCAACGTTCCATTTGAAAAGTGGTACACCGTGATGCCTGCGATAACCGATAATATATTGGCCGGGGCTAGGGAAGCCCGGGCACGTATCGTTTTCCCCGGAAACGTTTACGGCTACGGCCCCCTGCGCATGACGCCCGCGAACGAAGACCATCCGTTGGCGGCAACCAGCAAGCAAGGGCAGCTCCGCAATGAATTGGAGCGAAAACTCATCGACGCCAATCTGATGGCCGATGTAAAAGTCGTGATTGCGCGTTTTCCTGAATATTACGGTCCTAACGTCACTAACTGGTTAATGAGCCCCATCTTTCAAGCAGCATTGGACGGGCGTACCGCGGCCTGGCCCGGAAAATTGGAAGTCCCCCATGACCTGATCTACATCCGCGACGCGGCGACTGCCTGCTGTATTCTAGGCTCCTCTGAATCGTCTTACGGGCAGGTTTGGCATGTGCCTGGAGCGGGCCCTATAACTGGCAAACAGTTCATAGGAATGGCGTTCCAAGCGGCCGGCACCAAGGCCAGAATGAAGACCATGGGCCGGGGCTATTTCCGGGTAAGGGGCCTGTTCGGCCCGGTGGCACGGGAAATGACCGAGCTTGTCTATGAATTCGAGGAACCTATGGTTCTTGACGGAAGCAAGTTCGCCGGCGCTTTCCCTGGATTCCGATATACTACCCATGAACACGCCATTCGCCAGACAGGGAATTGGTACGGACAGCACTTGGACGTTCGGAGGTAATCCCGGTTGTATTCGATAGACCTCACCGGCAAGAACGGAGTCATTATCGGCGTAGCCAACGATAGGAGCATCGCTTGGGGAATAGCCAGCATCCTCGCCCAAGCCGGGGCTCGGCTGGCCCTCACTTACCAGAATGACCGGGTCAAAGACCGGGTTACCAAACTGGCGGATACGTTGGACGGCGCAATAACGATGCCCTGTGACGCGACCGATGACTCCCAAGTGGAAGAAGTTTTCCGTCAAGTGGAAGAAAATTTCGGGGAGATTTCTTTTCTGGTCCACAGCATCGCTTTCGCCAATCGTGAAGACCTTACCGGCCGTTTTTCCGATACATCCCGGGAAGGATTCCGCATCGCCCTGGAAGTCAGCGCCTATACTTTGTTGCCCCTGGTGCGCCACGCCGCGCCGTTGATGCCTGGCGGCGGTAGTGTAGTCACCATGACATTTAACGCATCCCAGCGTGTTTACCCTGGATACAACATTATGGGAACGGCGAAGGCTGCTTTGGAGCACGAGGTACGCCAATTGGCAGCGGAGCATGGTGGCCAGAATATTCGGGTGAATGCCATTTCCGCGGGACCGCTGGACACTCTATCCGCGCGGGGTATCGGCGGGTTTCAGGACATGAAGAGGCAACACTCCGCGACCGCGCCGTTGGGCCGCAACATATCCATGGAAGAGGTAGCAAAAACGGCTTTGTTTCTCTGCAGCGACCTGTCTAGTGGAATCACCGGTTCAATCATTCCGGTTGATGCCGGCTATCACATCATGGCGGTCTAGGGCAGGTAGAATTATTATCGGAAAGGGAAAGGTCCTCAGCGGGCTCGGGTCAAACGGTATATTGCAGTTCGTGGTGAGCTTTCCGAACCTCGGCGCTACCTAGAGGTGGATCAACTGGGGCCGGTCACCCACAGTGGCAGAGGAACTGAATCAGGCGGGGTTGATAGCCGCCAGACGGCGCCGGTCTTCATCCGCTTCGTCATTCCGGCCTAATTGGGTGTAGGCCTCCGCTCGCCGCTCCCAGGCTTCGGCGTGATTGGAATCCATCGCCAACGCTTTGGTGAACTGGTCGATTGACTCTTGGAGTTTCCCTTCATCGAACCGTTCAATCCCACGATTGGTCAAGCTTACGGCAGTTGGAATCACCAGAGGGGCCAATGGGCGGACGGGGACGGGGGCCGGTTTTTCTGCCGGGGGTTCTTCCGCCGGAGGGGCTTCAGGCTGGACATCTAGCGGCAGAGGCTCTTCTTCAACAGTTGGTTTCGCTTCTGACTCAATAACAGGCGGCTCGTCGGTCTGCGTTGACTCTACATGAGCGGAAGCAGTCCCTATCGCCTCCGTGGGTGGAGCTCCTGCCCCTCCCGTTTCCAAACTTTCGGTGAGTGTGGCTATGCGAGGGGTTTCCTCAGCAATCACTCCCTCTGCCGGGTAGGCTTTTGTCAATTCCCAACCGCAACTGGTGCAATAGTATCTACCGTGGGGATGGTCCGCCTCACACCTTGGGCAAGTAACCCCGGCGGGCCCTGGGCCTCTTTGAGGGCGGGGCGCCTTCATGAAGAGGAGAGCTACCATGGGCACCATGCTGATCAATTGCCAAGAGCCGTTGCCGGTAGCCATGGTAAGTAAAACCGGCGCCAAAGCAGCGCCGCACCATGCCCACGGATTACGGCCTTTGGACCGGGCAAGCCGCACGGTCCACATGAAGACCAGCGCCAGCGAGATAATCTCCAAGAATGGAATACCCGAGAGGGGCATTTAGCCTATCCTCCATATCGGCCATTCTGAGTTTCCAAGTCCTTGGCCAAAGGGCGAAACCTGCAAAACCACATTGAACACACACCGAATATACACCGTGGCTGGTGGTTTCTACAATGGTAGGACACTATTATACCGTGAATCTATAGTTTTTGAAGCCGGGCCGGTGCTTGGGAGTCTGATTCTTGTAACGACAGCGATGAAGGATTCAGCCTCGCTCTAAGATCCGCTCAGCTGTCCAGGAATCCGTGATTAAGGTGACCCGCCCAGGATCGATAGGGGCATCACGGCAATTTCCTTTAATAAAATGGTACAAAGCTTCTTCTTTCTGTGCTCCACCTGCCACCAAAATGACTTCCTCCGCGCTCTCCAAAGTTTTCCTGGGAGGGGTAGACATAACATTATTCAACTCGTTTATCGCTTCGATCAGTCGATCGTGAGGTTGCCCAGTGCCCACATAGAACAGGACATGGCAAATGTCGGCGATGCTGGCTTGCTCGTCCCCTTCCTTGCCTTGAAATTCGCGGATAGTGGCCAGAGCACTGCTCATGCTCTCCAGTTGCAGCGCCGCGTCCGGCCGAAGAAAGTGATGTCCGGTATTGAGTTGGCCTATGCCAACGATCGCCAGATCAAGATGGACCCCTTCATAGCTGGCCTGTTCGGCCGCCCTTTCACCCGCCAGCAGCCAGGAACCGACATATGTTCGAATATCCGGAGAAACGTGCAAGATTGTGCCCAGATGGAAAACATTGGCATCGGCATCCAAGGGCCGGTTAAACGGCATCGCCCAAGTCCCCTGCCATGAGCCGCCGCTCAAAGAGAATATCCTGACATCCTGATAGCCGCTCATCCATTCGCGCCGGTCTTTCGCCATGTCTTCCAATCGGTCTACAGTCAAGGCTACCCCTCTTCCCGAGGCCAACCCGATGGTCATATTCGGCCGCAACCGGTCGCAAAGCAATCGAGCCGCAACATCTCCCAGGGCTCGGTGAAGATAATCCCCTGCTTGGTAAGCAGCCTGCCCTCTGTCGCTGGCTGAGTGCATCCGGTAATCGTCCCCGGCTGCCGCTTCCACACCAGTTAGACGGGCCACCCGGGCCCGTCGAATCGCGGTCCCCCGGGCCAATCGCTCTCCCAATGCTTCATCTATGGCTGTGGCGGCTTGTGAAGTGGTTGGTTGGCCGGTCCACTTATCGATCAGATCGAAGCGCCCTTCTTCCAGCCAACCTTTGAGTTTTCGATGCAAAGTTGTAGCCCCTGCCGGAAAGATGCTCGCCAATTTTTGTAAACTTTCTCCATCCAGCTTGTTCCGCCGGGCGATCTCCAAAGCGAATCGATCTAACGGATCGACTCTTGGCGTAGATTGGTTGGAGCCAGTTTGGGGAGAAATGCTCATCGCTGATTTCCTTCGGCGGGATATTAAAGCATTATTGAATATTCGACGGGTCTTTCCAGGGCGCTTGCAATATATTATACCTTTGTGGTGCAACCAAGGCATAATATTCCGCATAATCTTCGGAAACCGGGGCCTTGCCAGCCAGCTACAGGAGTTTGCTACCGTTGGTAGAGAAATATATTCAGATGTGGCAGAAACAACATTTGTGCGGGAGGTGAAGTGTGGTAGTAGCAGCGAATCGGACTTCTCTACAAGAATACCTAACCTCGGAGGGAATGGGACAAGGTCACAACAGTGGACTGGGCGCGGTAACCATGGCGATCGCCGAGGGTTCTTGCCAGATCCAACAGCAGGTCCGGCAAGCCGCCTTGGCCGACAACCTGGGTACGACGGGTGAGACCAATGTCCAGAATGAGATCGTCCAACGTCTGGATAAGGCCAGTTCGGACATCTTTGTGGAGACCCTCTCCCAGTCCGGTCAAGTTGCCGCCATAGGGTGCGAAGAGATCGAAATGCCTGTGATTGTCCAGGGTAACACGGGCGACGGCTATATCGTGCTGATGGACCCGTTGGACGGCTCGTCGAACATCGATGTGGCAGTGACTATCGGCTCCATCTTCGGAATCTGGCGGAAGAAGTCCGGCGAGACGGTGAACGACGACTCTTTGCTGCGGCCTGGTAGCGAGCAAGTCGGTGCCGCGTACGTCGTCTATGGTTCAAGCACCGTGTTAGTCCTAGCGACAAAGAACAACGTCCTTGGTTTCACTTTGAACACTGAATCTGGGGCCTATGCCCTGACCCACCCCGAAATTAAGATTCCCGAGACTTGTGTTTACTACAGTACTAACGAGGGCAACAACAAGGTCTTGGACGAGCCCACTCAGAAGGCCATCGCTTTGCTCCGGGATAAATATTCGCAACGGTATGTCGGTTCGTTGGTGGCCGATTTCCACAGGAACCTCTTGAAGGGAGGTATCTTCGCCTACCCCGCCGACCAGAGCCGCAAAGACGGCCGCCTCCGGCTGATGTATGAGGCGAACCCGCTGGGGTTTGTGGCCGAACAAGCAGGCGGGGCCGCTTCAACAGGCTATGAGCGAATCATGGACATTGTCCCCCAGCAGTTGCACCAAAGGACGCCTTTGATCTTGGGGAATAAACATGTCGTCGAGGAAACAGTGGCCGTGATCAAGGCCGGCTAGCAGCCATGCTTACTACAGGATTAATCTAGAGGAGTGGGAAGAAGGAGTGATCGATGGATAAGCAACGGCTAGTACAGACCGCTCAAGCGCTGGTTGCCGACAAAAAGGGCATCTTGGCAGCCGACGAAAGCGGCGGCACCATCAAAAGACGGTTTGACAGCATCAACGTGGAGTCCACCGAGAAGACACGGCGCGATTACCGCGAGATGCTGTTTCGCACCGCCGGGGTTTCTGATTTTATCAGCGGCGTAATCCTGTTCGACGAGACGATTCGCCAGGAAGGCGCTGACGGGACGCCGTTGGTAAAGGTGCTTACCGACCAGGGTATGATCCCCGGGATCAAAGTCGACAAAGGCACTATCCCTCTTCCCGAGGCTCCCGATGAGTTGGTAACCGAGGGATTGGACGGTCTGCGGGACCGGCTCAATGAATATGCTGAGTTAGGGGCAGGCTTCACCAAGTGGCGGGCGGTGATCGATATCGCCGACGATACCCCAACCCCCTATGGTTTGAACGCCAATGCTCATTCCCTGGCCCGTTTCGCGGCCTTGAGCCAAGAAGCGGGATTGGTGCCCATCGTGGAACCGGAAATCTTGCGCGATGGCGGCCACAGCATCGAAAGATGCTTCGAGGTCACCGAAGAAACCCTTCGGGAGGTATTCGACCAGTTGGCCCAACAAAAGGTGCTTCTCGAAGGAATGCTGCTCAAGCCCAGCATGGTGATCTCTGGCGGCTCGGCGGCCCAGCGAGCTGACCCCGCCGAGGTCGCGGAGAGGACCATTGAGTGCTTTAAGCGGGTGCTGCCGGCGTCGGTCCCTGGCGTGGTCTTCCTCTCCGGTGGCGAGCCTGATAATTCGGTGACGGCGAACCTAAACGCCATAAATCAAAAGACAATCGAGCTTGGAATGCCCTGGCAGCTTACGTTCAGTTTTGGCAGAAGCCTTCAGGGAGCTCCTCTATCCGCATGGGCGGGAAAAGCGGAGAACACGGAAGCAGCCGCCTTGGCTTTTTACACGCGGGCGAGGCTGACTAGCGCGGCGCGGCAGGGTAAATACATTCCAGAAGACTAGAAAACGACGCGCCGTCTAGGAGAAGCGCTCCGACTGAATAAGACAACAAGAAGCCCGGGGACATCCCCTGGGCCTCTTGTTGTCTTTACCGGATCTTGGTTTTCCTAAGGTGCTGATTCGTGATAGATCTTGTCGTTACCCGCTCGGCTACGTTACCCAAGCAAGCCCAACTCCAGTTCTTTCAGTTGCTCCGGTTCTACCGGGGCTGGAGAGCCGAACAATAGGTCCGCTCCCGTTTGGGTTTTGGGGAAGGCGATGACGTCGCGGATGGATGTTGAGCCGGCCAGAATCGCTACCAGACGGTCGATGCCGGGGGCGATGCCTCCGTGGGGCGGAGCGCCGTACTCGAATGCTTCAAGGATCTGGCCAAACTTTTCGTTAATTTCCTCATTAGAATATCCCAGGATTCGAAAAATCTTTTCCTGTTCCTCACGCCGATGGATCCGTATGCTACCACTAGCCAGCTCCGATCCATTACAGACCAGGTCATAGGCTTTTGAATCGATGGAGCCCAGGTCCTCTCCTTCCAGCAAATCTTCCTGGCCTTCCGCGGGCGATGTAAATGGATGGTGGGAGGAGTCCCACCGGTTTCGGTCCGCGTTCCAATCGAATAGAGGAAACTTTGTGACAAACGCGAAAGCTAATGTTTGAGGGTCGGCCAGTCCCAATATTTTTCCCATGTGATCTCGCATGGCGCTTAACCAGGTGTTAACTTGCTTGCTGGGCCCGGCCATCAGTAGGACCAGATCCCCCGGAACGGCTCCCATTTTCTTCGCCAGGCGGCGGCTCCACTCCACCGGCATTCTCAGTCCGGGCGAGAGCAATACTTCTTCTTCAGCGATCTCGCCAATGGCTCCCGCGCCGTGGAATCGGACGTGACTGAGACCTCCGGCGCCAAATCCTTGGGCTGTCTCTTCAAGATTGCGCATCAAGGTGCCGGTGTATTCACCCTGGCCGGGCACGACGAATCCTTTGATTATCCCCCCGTTTTTAACCACCGACAAAAAGACCCGAAACTCGGTTTCCTTGGCCAGATCGGTGACGTCGGTCATTTCCAACCCGAAACGCAGATCCGGTTTGTCGCTGCCGTACCGGTCCATCGCCTCGGCATATTCCAGCCTGGGAAAGGGCTTAAGCATCGTCCTATCAGGGGCGACGGACTCAATCATGCCGGTGTATAGCTCTTCAGTTAACTGGAGGATGTCCTCCTCCTCAACGAAGCTCATCTCCAGGTCAAGTTGGGTGAACTCCGGCTGGCGGTCGGCCCGCAAGTCTTCGTCTCTGAAACAGCGGGCGATCTGGAAGTACTTCTCCACACCGGCCACCATAAGCAACTGTTTGAGTTGCTGCGGCGATTGGGGGAGGGCATAGAAGTTACCCGGCTGCATGCGGCTTGGCACCAGGAAATCACGGGCCCCTTCCGGAGTACTCTTGATCAAGATGGGGGTCTCAATCTCCAGGAAACCTCGGTCGCTCAGGAAGTCCCTGATGTATTTCACCACCCGGTGCCGAAGCGTCAGGTTTCGAAGCATACCCGGCCGCCGCAGGTCTAAGTACCGGTAGCGCAGTCGCAAACTCTCGTCCACCTCCACGTCATCACTGATGTAGAACGGCGGGGTTAGAGAAGAGTTTAGGATAGATGCTTCGTCGGCGGCCACTTCCACCATTCCCGTGGCCATCGCCGGGTTTTCACTTCCGGGAGGACGGACCCGTACCGTGCCCTTGATCTGCACAACCCATTCTGAGCGAAGCTGATCCGCTATCTCATAGGCCGGGGGTGAGGTCTCGGGATTGAACACCACCTGTACGATTCCGGACCGGTCCCGTAAGTCAACAAATATCACGCCCCCGTGGTCGCGCCGCCGGCTGACCCAACCGGCCAAGGTAACTTGGCTACCTATACTATTTTCGCGAAGGTCGCCACAGTCCATGGTTCTTAGCAATCCGTTCCTCCGGTATATCCTACGGTCTTTTCGTGGTTGAGGGTATTTGCTGGGCTCGACTACGCCGTCTCAAGGCGGTCAGATCGAACTGGCCCGTCGGCGATGCCTTGGCGCGCGTCGTTCTGACCAGGATCAGTGCTTCAGAACTCGGCCAACCGGTCCAAAACATTTTCAAAGGGACTGGCGGCCGGCGCCGACATCTCCGAAACCAAGCCTTCCAGCAAGTCAGGGTCTGTCACTGGAGGAAGGCATAGAGTATCTAAGCAAACATGAGCCTGGGCTGGGAGTTGAGTCTCATCAACCAGAACCGGCTTGATGACCAGATTGGGGCAAGACAACCGGGCCGCGGCTTGAATCATGTGCGAAGTCTCCGGGTCTTCAGGACGCCCTTCAACGGTCACTTCCACCGGCGAATTCTTTAGGAGGCTGACGGCTAAACCGTAACCGGCGCTTTGGGCCCCGTATTCGTGGAAGGTACCGGCGCAGGCGCTCAAGGTGGTCTCGGCTATCTGCCGGTAGTCATCGTCCCGAGTTGCCTGCCATAGCTTGAGCAGCCCGATGGCCACGGATACGTTCTCCGCCAGCGGTTTTTCCCGTAGCCTCAGATATCCGATTGGCTGGGTGCTAGCTTCGATGTCGAAAAAGCCGCCGCCGGTCTCGTCGTAGAAACGGTCCAGGATCTCTTTGACCACCGACTTCGCCCGGTCCAAATAGTGTTCCCGTCCGGTATATCCGTGGGCGTCGGTCAACGCGATGAGCAGCCCAGCCCAATCCATCAAGAACGACAGCCCGTCTCCCGCGCCCGAAGCATCATAAACGTGGCTCAACTTCTCGGCTTGGGCCGTTGATTCCAATCGGTCCAACACGGCCAAGGCTGTTTCGGTCAGTTCGGGCCGGCTCAGCTTCCAAGCGGCATCTAGTAGCAGGGAAACCGACTGAGCATTACTGTTGGTGTAGAGGTAATCGTCCACGGCCGGGACTTCTTGCTCCATTCGGGACGATACAGGGAGGTTGAAGTAGTCGGAATGGGCGCCCTGGCTGCCCCGGAATCCGGGGGTCTCCGAATCGAACAAACTGGTCACGATGTAATCGACCGTCTGAGAAGCTACCCGCCGGTAGTCGTCCCGGTCCAATATGGAGTAGGCGTCCAGGTAAACCTGGGCCAGGCTAATGTTGTCTTCCAGCATTTTCTCTCGCTGAGGATCCGACCAATCGGCATTCCCGGCGTTGCGAAAAAAGCCGCCTTCCTCGCTGTCATACATCGGCCCGCAAGACATGCGGTCCAGGGACTTGACCAGCATGGACCGGTAGAAGTCTTCACCGGTGGTCCGGGTCAGGTGGACCAAGTACTGGAGTATGGGCCCGTTGGGAAACTTGGGTTCTTGCCCAAATCCGCCATTGATCGCATCGTACGCGCCGGCCAAGCTGCGGGCGACCTGATCCGGAAATGCGTCGTCTAACTCGGGACCCGCGGTGATTCGGCCGGCCCGGTCTTGGCGTTGACGGAGCAATCCACGGGCCTGATCGTATAGTTGCGCCCGGTCTTCTTCGTAAGCCTGACACAACTCCGACAACATGGACAGGAATTGGTCCGGTGGAAGGTAGGTGGCTCCGCCGATAAGTCCGCCGTGCCCGGTCAGGAAAGCGGTCGTAGGCCATCCGCCCACGTTGTATCTGGAGTTCAAGTCCGGCCGGTGGTCGTTGTCCACGCGGATGGCGATGAAACTCTGGTCGATGAGCCGGGCGACGTCCGGGTCGGAATAGGAGGTCTCGTCCATAACGTGGCACCAGTAGCACCACACCGCGGATATCGACAGCAAGACCGGTTTGTTTTCCTCTTGGGCCTTGGCGAACGCAGCCTCACCCCACGGCAACCAGTTTATCTGGTGCGCCACGTTTGGGTTCGGAGAAAATCGAAAGCTTACCAAGGGCCTCCAACCGGCGATTGGACAGAGATTTCTCGAGCATACGGTTTCCGTGTCACAACGCCGAAGCCGAAAAAGATAGGGCGATGGGGAATTAACCGGGCACCCAAAGATTTACGTTAGCATAGCGCCTGCGGTTAATCAATTTACGCGGCGGCGCGGCAGCGTTCCAGCAAAGGTCGCGTCAACTGATCCTATTCAAGACCGGGATACTGGTTGTTCCAGGTGTCCAGATACACAAAGTCAGCCATATCTCCTCGCCGTACCGGTCCGAAGTTACCAAGGGGATAGCCTATGGGCAGGATGGCGTAAGAATGGATCCCTTGGGGTAAACCGAATATGGCTTCGACTTCGGCTTCGAAATTCAAATGCCGGGTGGTCAAGGTAGCCCCCAAACCCAAAGCGCGGGCGGCCAGCAGCATGTTTTGAACCGCCGGGTAGATGGATGCTCCCGAAGAACGGCTGGGCGTCGACTGTCCGTCGTCTTGGCAAGCCACGATCCAGATGGGCGCTTCGTGATAATGGTCGGTTAGGTATTCCACTGCGCTGTGCTGCCTACGGTAGCGGCCGGGACTGGAACCGGGAGGGGGTTCGCTGGACAGGTATCTAGGGCTGACCACCTCATCGAAGGCGCGCTTGTAGTAAGCTTGGACCTTCTCTTTAATGGACTGGTCCTTGATGACCAGAAACCGCCAGCGTTGGCTATTCCCGCCGCTGGCCGCGTTCATACCGGCGCGAAGTATCTTTTGGACCAACTCCTCGGGCACCGGGTCGGGCTTAAGGCGGCGCATGGCACGGGTGGTCCTTTGGATCTCAAATAATTCGTTTTCGTCGGGCATTTTGCCTCCTTGGAAGGCTGAATGATCCGGGGAAATTAGTCATCGGAGAATCACAATGGTAGCCTGTCAGGAGCGGTCATCCTGACTGCAGACCGGAGTATATCACTTTGTTGCGGCCTACAGGGCGCTACTATATAGTCTCAGCGTCACACCACAACCCCCCGAATAGTTGAGATTCCCATGACGGAACTAGAACAACTGCAAGACACGATAATCGCCTGTACCAAATGTCCCAGGCTGGTTCCGTACCGGGAAGAGGTGGCCCGGACGAAGCGGCGTATGTACATGGATTGGGACTATTGGGGCAAGCCCCTTCCCGCCTATGGGGACCACCTAGCCCGGCTATTGGTGGTGGGACTCGCGCCGGCGGCCCACGGCGGGAACCGGACGGGAAGGATGTTTACCGGAGACCGGAGCGGCGATTGGGTTTACGGCACTTTGTACAAGTTCGGGTTTTCCAGTTCTCCCGACTCCCAGCGCCGCGACGATGGACTGGTCCTTTACGACACCTTTATCACCGCCGCCCTGCGATGCGCCCCGCCGGCCAACAAACCCTTGAAGGAGGAGCGGTTGGAATGCCTCCCCTACCTGATTCGGGAATTGGAGTTGATGGACACAGTCCGAGTCGTGGTTGCGTTGGGAAAGATCGCTTTCGACACTTATCTAACCACTTTCGCTCCCCGGGGACTCGCTCTTCCCAAACCGCTTCCAAAGTTCGGTCACTTGGTTACCTATGCCTTGGACGGCGGGGTGACGCTTATCGGCTCCTACCACCCCAGCCAACAGAACACCCAGACGGGACGGTTAACCCACGAAATGTTCGATGCCGTGTTCGCCCACGCCAAAGAGTTGCTGGATCGACCAATGGCAATCAAAGCAGATTCCAACTGAATCGCAACAGGTAGGTCGGGAACCCTTTTCACACCCATCCTAACCTGCCCCCGTCGAGGGGGAAGGGATTTGTTCAATTACCATTGCGGGGGACAACCAAAGTTGGGAATCATGGTTAGCCGCTCCCAACTGGGTTCGCTACTCCAGGGGTATGGTTGCTGAAATTCTTGACCCGGTTCCCACCGTTCTGGTGGTGTGGCCTTGACCGGTCAGGTCTTCAACCAGGGTAACGTGGCCGGGCCCGAACCGGTGTACCGAACCGTCGCCAAGCCCCAATTCCACCTCCCCTCCGATGGTAATCACATATTGACGCCTGGGTCCGTTATGCCAGTCGCTGAATGATCCGGCAGGACTTGACCGGAAGGATATCCCGGTGGCTGAAGCGATATCCGTCAGCTCCGGATGAGAATCCAAGTCTAACTCCTCAAGATGGGACTGTCCATCGTCGCCGGTATAAAGCCTCCAGATCGCCATTGCATCGCCTCCCTTCGTGATGTGCTCTTGGATAGTTCGACCAGATTAACGGTTAGTCGTGGCCCACGCAACCCAGCCCCCATCGCGGCAGGTTAGGTTCTGGTAGTATTGCTGGGCACGTGGTGTAGGGGCCGGAACCAAGCCCCGGCGGATGTCAATGTTCCGATACCGTGTGTCCTAGACTCGAAACAGAATTCTGGAGGCTCGGCATGGAGATCGGAATCGGACTGGACTGGAGCCTGAACCTTACGTGGGACGAGCAGGCGGAGCTGTCCCGGGAAGCGGCCCGTCTGGGCTATACCAGCATCTGGACTCCTGAGGGCACGGGCATCGACGCATTTCACCTTTGCTCCCAGCGTTGGGCCGCCAGCCGCGACGTCACGCCGGAGGGACTGGACACCGGTATCGCCGTCTCCCCCGTCATGTACCGCAGTCCGGTCGCGTTCGCCATGAGCGGCGGAACAATGAGCCAATTAACCGGCGGCCGTTTCCACATGGGTATCGGTACCGGTGGGGTCTACCGGCCCAGGTCGCGGCGGACCATGGGTATGCCCAAGATATCGGCTTTGGCCATGATGCGGGACTACATGATTACCGTGCGGGGACTGGTGGCAGGAGAGCAGATCGATTACAAGGGCGATGTCGTTACCTTGCGGGGCGTCAAACTTGGTATAGACCCGGCTCCAAAAACACCGGTCTATCTGGGGGCTTTGGGTCCGGAGATGCTCAAGTTATCCGGTGAATTGGCCGACGGCGCATGCCTAAATTGGTGCAACCCCGAGCAGATCGCTTGGAGCCGGGAAAAGATCAACGAAGGGGCAGCCAAGGCCGGCCGTGACCCCGCCGGGATCAAAATGGTGGAGTATATCCGGGTTTGCGTTGACGACGACGTGGATACGGCCAAGCGAGCTTACGCCCGTTCGACCATGGGTTATGCCCTGGGACAGGAAGTCCCCACCACCAAGGAGCGGGCCCTGGGTTACCGTGGCCACTTCGAACGGATGGGCTTTACCGAGGAGTTGGCCGAGTTGGACCGGATGCGCTCCGCCGGAGAGTCCCGGGACGACGTGGCCGACGCTTTCTCGAGCGACTTGCTACTGAACGTAGGGTATTACGGCCAGGCCAAGGGCGCCGCGGATGCCTTTGGCAAACTTGCCAAAGGCCTGGATGTCGCCATCGTCCGGGTGGTGGCGGCCCGCCCTACCCTGGAATCAACCCTAGCAGTCATGCGCGCCTGCCGTCCCAGCCTGGTTACTGAGGCTTCCGGTTAGTTAGCCACAGAGACACAGAGGAGCGGAAGGACCAAAAAATAAAATTGGTCCCTTCCTCCGTATCTCTGTGGCTAATCCCCCGTCGTGACTTCCCTGACCTGTCCATGCTACGATTGCCCGGATTCGAGGCTATATTATGGATCGAAGGTGACGCATGGCGGTCCGAACCGGCAAACAATTCCTGGAAGGCTTACGCGACGGGCGGGAGATCTGGCTGGAAGGGGAACGGGTTGAGGATGTAACCACCCACCCTAAACTCTCTCGCATGGCCCACACCTTGGCGTCTATCTACGACCTCCAGGTTTCTCCCGAACATCACGAGGTAATGACCTTCAAATCCCCATCTTCCGGGGAACCGGTGGCCCGCTCCTACAAGATCCCGGAAACCCAAGATGACCTGTTGGAACGCAGGAAGGCCTTGGAAGTGGTGGCTAACTGGTCCTTTGGGATGCTGGGCCGGACGCCGGATTATGTGAACATCCAGTTAACGGCGATGCGCCAGGTGGCCCATGTTTACGGCCGGAAGGAAAAGCGTTTCGCCGACAACCTGATCCGTTACCACGAATACGCCCGGGAAAAGGACCTTTGCCTCACCCATGCCTTCGGCCATCCTCAGGTCAACCGGGCGGTGCCCATCAGCGATCTGCCTGACCCTTACGTGGCTTTAGGAGCCGTGGACACCACAAGCGAGGGGATCATAGTACGAGGGGCCAAACTACTGGCGACCCTTGCGCCCTTTTCCGACGAGATTTTCGCTCCCATTTACCGGCCTTTACGGCCCGACGCCGAAGAGGACAAGAAGTACTGCATCGGCTTTGCTCTCCCGATAAACACTCCCGGACTCAAATTCATCTGCCGCCAGTCGTACGACCGGGGAGACTCTCTCTACGACTACCCGCTATCCGGGCGGTACGACGAGATGGACGCCTTGGCTGTCTTCGACGACGTGCTGATTCCCTGGGACCGGGTCTTCGCTTTCGAGGACGTGGAGCTGGCCAACTACGCCCTGCAGCAAGTGCCTATGTGGCGGCAGTACATGCAACAGGTAGCCGTCAAGAATATCGCCAAACTAGAGTTTATTCTCGGGATAACCCACGGTATCGCCGAAGGCATCGGAATCATCGGCTTCGGCCACATACAGGAGAAGATCGCCGAAATTATCGACATTCTGGAGACGGTGCGGGCTTACATGCGGTCTGCTGAAGCCGACGCGGCTCCCTCCGAGGGAGAGGGGATCTGGCCTGCCCAAGAGCCTTGGATCGCCATGAGGAACTGGTACCCGGACGCTTACGTGCGGGTAATATGGATCCTGGAGCAACTGGCGGCGGGTGGCCTGATGCTGACGCCCTCTGAAGAAGACATCAACGGTCCCATGGCTGAAGACATCGGCAAGTATTATCAAGGCGCGACCGCCAACGCCGCCGACCGGGTCAAGCTTTTTCGGCTGGCCTGGGACCTGGTGGGGACCCAATTCGGCTCTAGGCAGACCCTTTACGAGAGGTTTTTTAACGGCGACGTTGTACGGCTACGGCAGCGAAGGTTTGAAACCTACGATTATTCACGGGCTAGAGAGTCGTTGCGATCATTCATGGACGGTCCCACCGAGAAGTAAACAGTGATCGGATCGGTGCATGAGCATCTGCGCTGTGATTAAGAAAAGGCTAGATCCGTCACACCGGCGAAAGCCAGTGTTCAGGAACGATTATCTTGCAACCGGTTCTTGGATTCCGGCCTGCGCCGGAATGACGGGGGTAGGGACTGCACGGGGGCGTCTCCAACCCGTCAAGCAATGCCTTCCCTTAATCCCCTCCTTCGGAAATGCCCGTCACTCCGGCGTAGGCCGGGGTCCAGGCAGGCCGCTTTGGGGAAAGTTTCTGGATTCCGGCCTGCGCTAAAATTACGGAAGGCTAGCTGTGCGTTTCCACGATGTACGACGGCCCGGTTATACGGTGCTCGCTACTTTTGCCGGCTCCGTGACGCTCTGAATAAACCGGGACACTTCAAAATTAAAGATGTCCGGTTTCTCGAAGTAAACCGAGTGTCCAGCCTCAGGCACCTTGGTTATCCGCGCCCCTGGAATCGTTTTAGCGGCCGCTTCAATCACTGCGGGAGGAGCGATCTTGTCTTCCTCGCCGACAATGAACAGGGTGGGCACTTGCAGATCGCCAAGCTGTGCCACACTGGGGCCGGGCTGCTGACCTCCAGCCGGTTCGGAGCGGGGTGGATTGGAATCGGAGATCTGCAGGTATAGATTGGCCAGCGCCGGGTTCCGTTGGACGAACCCCCGAGATATCGCCCGGTGCCCGATGGACACGTTGGCTGCGTTGGTATCCCTTAACCGTGCCTGTAACTCTTCAACTTCCGGCACGGCCATTCCGCCCACGGTATCGGCCATCACCAAACTCTTGGTCCGATGTGGATAGGCCACGGCGAAGCCAAGCATGGTGCGGCCGCCCATGGACTGGGCAACCAGGTGGGCGAGTCTATTTCAAGATAGTCCAGCAGTCCCACCAAGTCTTCGACGAACGCCCCGGATCCGGGGCCGTTTGGAACGTCCAGTGAGTGCCCGAATCCCCTTTGGTCGATAGTTATGCATCGGTAGTTTTGGGAGAAATAGGGGATCTGCTGCCACCAACTCAGTAGATTGCCACCGGCGCCATGGGCAAAGACGATGGTCTCACCTTCGCCGAATGCCTGGTAGTGGACATCGATGCCGTTTATTTTCGCTGAAGTCAACTTTCACCTCGCCCCGGATGTCTTGGTAGAGTCTTGTTCGGGGTTTCTGGATCGTACCATGGGGGCCGGTTTACATAAGCGCCATCTTTGCGTTATGCGGATAACCCGGCTTGAATTGCCTTTCGGGCCTTGGTAGTCTAAACCCGGCATGTGGACAGGTAGTATGAAAATAAGAGGATCTCAAGAAATATGGCCAAGTTGATTCATGGTGACCGGATCGGAAAGCGCGGGGTCTTGCGTGTGGGCGCGTCGTCGATTATCTTCGACGAATCTCGGGGAAAGATCCTCCTAACCAAACGCACCGACAACGGACGGTGGTGCCTGCCCGGCGGCGGCATGGACCCCGGCGAAAGCATCGAGGAAGCCTGCGTCAGGGAGGCCTACGAGGAAACCGGGCTCCACGTGAAGGTAACTCGCTTGGTCGGCGTATATACAACCCCCGACCTGGTTGTCGAATATGCCGACGGCAATGTTATCCATCCAGTGGCTCTCAGCTTTGAGGCTACAGTTACCGGCGGAGAGATGGGGTTGAGCGACGAGACCACCGACGTCGGTTATTTCTCAGTGGAAGAAATGGGATCCTTAGACTTGATGGAGAATCACATCGAGCGGATCCGGGACGCCATGCAGAACTTAGAAACCAGTTTCGTTAAATAAAGGCGGCGCTCCATTGGTCGATCTAACACCCGAAGCAGCCACCGACATCTGCATGAACCAATGCCGGGGCATGTGCTGCCGGGGTCCCCTTATCCTAAGGCTGATTGGGGATGAGCCAGCCATGTTTGAAGAAAAGGCCGCGGCGCTGGGATTGGCCGTAAAGGTAGACGCGGCGCCCGGCGGTGGCGCTTGGGTCAAGTTTGCTGAACATCCGGGTGAGCGGTGCCCCATGCTGGAAGACGCCACCTCAGCCTGTCGTATCTACGAAGACCGGCCCCAACGTTGCCGCAGCTTCCCAGAGCGGCCCACTCCCGGCTGCGCTATTTCCGGATGGGATGAAACGGCCGACAAATAGTCTCACTAGTGGTTTGACCCGCTGATGGCTGGTGGTGGAAGACTACCTGGCTGCTAAGACCTGTTATTCCGATCCTTCGGCGGAAGGAGAGGAATCTGGAAATGTGCAAAGAACCACCCCAGATTCTTCGTCGCTGCGCTCCTCGGAATGACACCTGCCATTTTGCCTAGATAGAACCCCGAGAAGGATGTCATAGAACCAAACGGGAATACCCGACAGATATCAATATCGCTGAAATAGGAGTAACGCAATAGAGAATCGCCAACCTGAATTTGAACAAGGACCATTGGATGCCATGGACGCCCACGTGGCCGCGTTGAATGCCCGGGATGATGAGGCTCTTTTCCTAACTATGCACACGCCCACGTCCGCATTTCCACCGCAGGTATCGCCATTTATCCGACCCTAGATGACTTGAGGACGTCTTATCTGCGAGAATTCTCCGAACGGGCCGGATCAGATTGGGATCACACCGTTTTCGAAAGTAAGGATGTGATCCACAGCTCGGAGAACAAGGCCCATGTGTTTCTCCAATTTACCCGCTACGACAACTCCGGGAACAACATTGGGACCTTCCGGTCTCTGTGGATCATGATCCGGAAGGACGGGCCGTGGGGAGCACAAGCTCGATCAAGCTTCGCGCCGTGATTACACACGTAGATACGGTCGGAAATCTGTTGGAAGAAGGTCCAGAGAATGGTTGGGAGAGGTGGCTCCCGAAGCGAGGCTTTTGCCGGTGGCTGGCGGTATCTTAAGCTAAGTCCGCCAGCCAGTCGTCAGTTGGCAGCCGGCGCCAGAGTAGCCAGCTCCAGACTGTCGCCGATATGGGCTTGAATAACGTCCAAAGCCGGGAAATCCCACTCGGAGACGAAAGTTATCGCCGTGCCGTGACGCCCCATCCGGGCCGTCCTGCCGATCCGGTGGACGTATTCCTCCAGATTACCGGGCATGTCGTAGTTAATCACGTGGGACACTGCCGGAATATCCAAGCCCCGGGCGGCGACGTTGGTAGCCACCAAGACGCGGAGGTCGCCGGAGCGGAAGCGGGTCATAACCCGGTCACGGTGGGCCTGAGTCATGTCTCCGTGAATGGCTTGAACGTCGTACTCCCTACGTTGCAGGTGGGACACCAGCATGTCCACCCCAATCTTGGTCCGCCGGAACACCAGGGCTTGAGTGATCACGCCGGGCTGGCGAAGCAACGATTCTAGAGTGGTGGGGCGGTCCCGGTCGGCCACTTCGTAGTAACGCTGGGTCACACCCTCCACCGGTTCGCCGTCTCCACCAACTTGTATCCAGGCGGGATCTTTCAAATAGTGGCGGGCCAATCGGTGAATCGGTCCCGGCATGGTGGCGGAGAACAGAAGGGTTTGCCGGGCTTTCGGGGTCCAACGGAGTATGTATTCGATGTCGTCGGCGAACCCGATATCCAGCATCTGGTCGGCTTCGTCCATAACAACGAACTTAACCTGTCCAATGTCCACGGTGCCGCGCTGCATATGGTCCATCAACCGGCCTGGAGTGGCCACGATTATCTGGACGCCCCGCCGCATCGATTCCAATTGGCGGCTCATGGCCTGTCCGCCATAGACGGCTATGATTTTTACGCCGGTGTGCTGCCCGAGTTTAGACAGCTCGCCTTTGACTTGGACGGCTAATTCTCTGGTCGGCACCAAAATCAATGCTTGAGGGTCATTGGTGTCACGGTCCACTGACTCTACCAGAGGAATACCAAATGCCGCGGTCTTACCGGTCCCGGTTTGGGCTTGGCCAACCACGTCCCTTCCTGACCGAACCAAAGGGATAATCTCGGCTTGGATGGGAGTAGGCTCGGCATACCCCATGCTTTCTAGGGCTCGGCCCACTGGACCGGAAACAGGAATAGTGCCGAAGAACTGGGGATCAGATTGAGCTTGGGGAGAGCTGACGGCGGGGCGAGGCATGGGACGTTCCGGAGAGCGAGGCCTGTCTGTTGCGGACTTGAGGGCTGGTGAAGGCGGGGACGCGTTCGGGACCGCCCGCGGGACCAGTGGCTTTGTAGGCCGTTCGGTGGTGACCGCTGCCAGAAGACTATTAGTGGGCGATGATTGCTGCGGCGGTGGTGTTTTGGGGTCGCTTTTGGGGAAGCTTGCGGTTAGCTTACGTAACAATGTACCGAGAATTGGGGTTACCTCCGATGGTCAGGGCAGGTGAGATGCATTGTATCTGACTGGTGCTTGGCGCACAAAAGGGGCCTTGGGTTTAGCATCTCATCTGTTGCGCTGTTCGCATGACTCGTAAAAATAATATCAATTTAGAGACGAATTGTAAAGAATGAATGCCTAGAAGCGCCTCGTCCCGTGGGGAACGATGCTCCCGTTAGCCCTGGAACTTCATCCATACCCCGGTTCCGCGTCGCCTCGCTATAATGTCCAGGACGTCCGCCAAGTAAGACTCTCAAACCGCTAGACGAGGATATTCCGATGCAACCTGACGAACTCAACATGACGACCGCCGTCACCGGCCACCAACTATTCCTGTTCGTAACATTCGGTGACGGCAGGGGCGATGGAGAACTTGCCAAGGCCGTAGACCAACTGGGCCAAGACCTGGACAACATGCACCACGCCGGCGGGCCGCCTTCTGACGAGGCTTTTGAACGCGGCCGGTTCCAGTTGCTACGGGCGGAGGACGGCCTAACCAGCGAGCAGCAGATCGCGCATCCGGAAATATCCGAGTCCCATGGGCTCATCCGGCTGGAATGTGCGACTCTGGCGCCTCTCAAGATCTACGAGACCGGATTGAGGCAGTTGATCGAAACTCGGGGAGGATCGGTGGAAACTTTGGCCGGAGTGATGAGGGCCCGCAGCTACACCAGCCACGCCATGACTCAATTTGCCTACGCCCACGCCCTGCCGCCTGGTCCAGGAGAGATTTACCCGCTGGCGGCGGTGACCCCGATGAATAAGACGCCCGCCTGGTGGAATATGGACTTTTTACACCGGGAAAGCTTCTTCCTACCGAGATACGACGTGAACGAGAACATGGTTGTGAAGGGCCACGCGTTGGCCAGCGCCGCCGGCGTTCCCAACATCAACCGCCGCCTGGTCCACGCTCCGGAAGGCTATGGGCTGGATGAGAATTACGACTTCGTAGGCTACTTCGAATTTGCCGAATCTGACGCTCCGGTGTTCCACCAAGTGATGGCGGCGCTCCGGGACACCGAGCAGAACCCCGAGTGGAAGTACGTCCTGGAAGGCCCCGAATGGTGGGGAAGGCGGGTCGGGAACGCCCAAGCTTTCTTAGAGAAATGACCCCTGTTTACTTCTGATTGGGTAGAAAGTCTGCCCTGCTTCTCTGAGGTGCCGAAGCCAATTCCAGGGCCGCTACGGCCAAGGCTGAGATAATTCTTTGCTATGCCGCTTGGTCCAAATCAGAGCCTATCCATGGCCGGGCCAACCCCCGGTTGTGAGCGGTCCTTTCGGGATCGCCATGCAGAGCCACCCGGCGGATGGCTTCGTCGGCTCTGGATTTTTGAGATGGCCTGAATCCCCATAGGCGGGCCGGTTTCGAATCCTGAAAGAGTGCATACCGGATAAAGGCTAGTTCATCTTCGTCGATCTGGCCGGCCCAGCCCGGTTTCAGAAGTCGAGGGTCACCAACCGGCGTTGGAATCAGGAATTGCTGCCTTGGTGTTGTTGGTTTCGGTGGCGAAAATACCACTTCTGCCTCCCCCTCCCTCACGATACTTCAGCGCCCCACAGCCGGCAAAATCCGAGTCACAGCACCTTTGGCTCTTAGATTCCTCCGTAGGCAACATTGATTAAGGTGCCCTTCTGGAATCTAACCCGAGAATCCCCGGTGGCTAATGGACCACATCACGCTTGCGATATTGGGTCATGATCGCGGGGTGAAAGTCCTGCTATACACGTTCATCGGCGTTCAGTTTCTGAAACTACTCACTAGTGTGTGCTCAGTATTCGTTCGTCACCTAGTATTCGCCCAACAAACCCATTAAGCAGATGCTTGCCGGAATCTCCTTTAATGCCATCCCCCACTGGCCTCGGCCACGCATTAGTCAGGTCCGGCGGATCTCATTACATCTACCGGCGTACTGGGTACGCAAAAGCGTTCATGGTAGGGTGACCCCACATTACGTCTGATCGAGCAATATGTCTACCCCATATCTTTGGAGCGCCGAAGCAAACGTAAGGGCTTCTGATTCCGTTTCCAGTGTGGCGACCTCGGCGAAGGGCACCTCAACATCCTCGTACTGCTCATACTCTTCATCGCAAGACTCCACGCAGATCCAAACCTTGTATTTCATGGATTATCCTTAAAAGAAGGCCCCCGAACTAATCCGGGGGCCTGTTTTTGGTCCTAAATTTGGCGCGCCTGGCGGGATTCGAACCCACAACCCCTGGGTCCGAAGCCCAGTACTCTATCCGTTGAGCTACA
>Ga0208391_1000094_pt1 | contig 43621 bp, 40 predicted proteins | sample Knorr_S23_td_Bot_FD_185612 | JGI IMG/M metagenome (GOLD analysis project Ga0208391, IMG submission 185612) | Marine microbial communities from Southern Atlantic Ocean transect - Knorr_S23_td_Bottom_ad_3770_LV_A (SPAdes) (version 2) | ecosystem: Environmental > Aquatic > Marine > Oceanic | place... | reverse complement strand
ACAAATTCTTGAATGGCTATAGCAGCCTCTGATTTAAGGCCCACATAAACTATTACATGGGAGTCTAAAATGTCTATCACTATGCCAGTTAATAAACTACCTGGCTTCATGGTGACAGTACTTAAATTCTTATCTAGTAATTCTTCAAAGTTTAAAGACATATTTAAGCTCCAAACCTAAAATCTGATGACAAACTTCTTATTTTATTCATAACTTCTTCAGGACTAAGTCCAGTTGTATCTATCTCATATGAGTCTTCAGCTGGTAACAAAGGAGAAAGCTCTCTTTCAATATCTTTTTTATCTCTTGCTTCTAACTCTTCCAAAAGGAGGGGCATGTTAACCTTGCTTCCTAGCCTTTTCAACTGACTTTGCCTTCTTTTAGCTCTTTCTTCCAAGGAGGCGATTAGAAAAATCTTCAAATCTGCTTCTGGAAATATGACTGTTCCCATATCGCGCCCATCTGCTATAAGGCCTGGAGGTTTTTTGAATTCCCGTTGATGGGGTCTAACAAAATCCCTTATTTCCTTTAAGGAAGATAATAGTGAGGTCTTCTCAGCTATCTTTTCAGTCCTAACTAGATCAGTAATATCTTGACCTTTTAGGAAGATATTAACTGGTTCTCCTAAAGAGCCTATTCCAAAAGTGACTTGGAAATCTTCTTGGATCTCTTTTCTATTGGTCTCAAAATCTTCTATCGCTATTGCCCTTTGTTCTATCAAATAAGCTAATGTCCTGTACAGAGCACCGCTATCTAAAATATTCCAACCCAATTCAAGGCATAGCATTTTAGAGATTGTTCCTTTACCTGAACCACTCAAACCATCTATTGTTATAACAGGTATGTCTTCCATTTATTTAATATCTAAACCCACTTCTTCACAAATCTCTAAGAAATTAGGGAAAGATGTTGTTACATTTTTAGTATCTTCTATATAGGATTTATCATTAGCCCTTGTGCATGCAATAGCAGATGTCATAGCAATCCTGTGATCACCAAATGAATTAATATGTGAGGCTTCGAACGGCATACCAGAATTTGATGTATAAAATTCTTGATTTAAGCCTTGAATATCTATTCCGTCATCATAAACCTTAAATCTCACTCCAAGCAATTTTAGAGAGTTTGCCATGGCTTCTAAGCGGTCAGATTCTTTTTCTCTTAATTCCTCAGCTCCTCTAATAATTGTCTGCCCTTCAGCAAGAGAAGCTGCTATAAAAAGAACTGGTAATTCATCAATTAGATTAGGAACTAATTTTGGATTCAAAGTAATTCCTTTTAGTTCAGAAGCTCTTATAGATATATCTGCGCAAGGTTCGTATTCATTACTTACTTTTGAAAGCTTTATATCAGCTCCCATTTCTTTTAAGACTTCCAACAATGCTATTCGAGTTTTATTAATTCCTATATTCATTAATGTTAGATCCGAGCCTGGAGTTATTAAAGCCCCTAAGATGAAGAAAGCAGCAGATGAAAAGTCTCCTGGAATATTAATATTGGCTGCATCCATAGATTTAGGAGGTAAAACATGAATCTCCTTTAAGCCTTTTGATTCTTCAATGGAGACATGTATACCAAATTTCTTAAACATAAGTTCAGTATGATCTCGAGTTTGAATCTTTTCTTTTATAACAACAGGGCCATCTGCATAGAGGCCTGCAAACATAAGACATGACTTAACTTGTGCGCTTGCTATAGGTAGCTCATAAGAGAAAGCTTTCAGCTTCTCAGAAGGATTTATTTCTAAAGGTGGGCAACCTCCATTGCTGCTAGATATATTTGCTCCCATGGTTGTAAGTGGTGTAACTATCCTTTTCATAGGTCGAGTAGATAAAGAAACATCTCCTTTTAAAGTACTTGAAAAACTTTGTCCGCATAACAAACCACTCATTAAACGCATTGATGTTCCCGAATTACCTAAGTAAATATCTGAGTCTGGCTTTTTTAGACCTTGTAGGCCAACCCCATGCACAACTATTTCTTTGTCATGCTGATCAATATTAACCCCCATTTTAGAGAAAGCATTGAGTGTAGCTAAGCAATCCTCACCTTTTAAGAACCCTCGTATTACACTGTCACCTTCAGCAAGGGCAGCGCACATAATTGAGCGATGAGAAATAGATTTGTCCCCAGGCATCAAAATCTTACCTTTTAATGCCTTTCCAGGTTTAACTATTAGGCCCAAACTCTAAGAATCCTCCTCTGAAGCTTTCCAAGAAGTACCATCAGAAAATAGTTGTTTATCTCTCACTTCCTTAACAAAACTTAAGAAGTCTAGAATAGATTCCTCATCTTCCGAATCTATTAGTTTAGACACTTCATTTAAGGAAGACTTAAATCCTTTAATTGCTTCTAAGACTGCTTCCTTATTAGAAACAGTAACGTCTTTCCACATCAATGGATCACTTGAAGCTATTCTTGTATAACTCTCTAAACTACCTCCTGAATATTTGAATACCTTTTCACCCAATTCTTTTTCTAGGAAATGCATCAAAGCAAAGGAAATAACATGAGGTAGGTGACTGGTTTTTGAAAGCACTTTGTCGTGCTCTACAGGGTCCATGATTGAAACTTTTGAACCTAGTTGCTCCCAAAAACTCTTAACTTTAATTACATTGTTATTTTCGCTGGAAGAATTTAAGTGAGATACAAGGACCAACTTATCTTTAAATAGAAAAGGCAAAGAATTCATTAATCCACTTTTTTCTGAACCTGCTATTGGGTGAGACATAACAAATTTTTCACCAATATCAGCATTTCCTTCCAAAAACTCAAGCAGTTTGGATTTTGAGCTAAAAGTGTCAGTAAAAATCACTTTTTCATCATCAAAAGAGCCTTCAATCAATTTAAAAGCCCTTTCAAAACTTAAGCTTGGTACAGAGAAGATAATTAAACAATCCTCTTCTATTTTTTTCAGTTGATTATCAAAGTTATTGATTAGACCAATCTTATTGGCCTCCTTCGTTACTTCTTCGTGTAAATCTAGTCCATAGACTTCCAAAGGAATATTTAATTCTTTAATGGTTTTGAGGATTGACCCTCCAATTAAACCTAACCCAACTACCAGAATATTTTTAAATGAAAGTTCCATATTAGATCTCTTTTAATGAGGTTAAACTCTCCATAAATGCTGAGTTCTCTTCAGGAAGACCTATGGTAACCCTCAGATGATCAGGCATTTTATAAACTTCCATAGATCTGGTTATAACCCCTTTTAGCAAAAGACTATTAAAAACTTTATTAGAGTTACCTTTACAATCAAAGGAAATAAAATTAGCGAATGATTTTATAAAGTGATATTGATGAGATTTAAAAAATTTATAGAATCTTTCCTTTTCTTGTTTGTTGAGTTTTAGACACTGTTCTAAATGTTCTGTGTCATTAAGAGCCACCTCTGCAGCTGCTAAAGCTAAGGAATTTACATTAAAAGGCTGCCTCACTCTATTTAAATAGTCAGCCAAAGAACTTGAAGTGACTGAAAAGCCTACCCTTAAACCAGCTAAACCGTAAGCCTTTGAAAAAGTTCTAGAAATTATTAAGTTCGGAAAATTGTTAACCAGACTAAAAGGTACATCCTCAGTTTCATAATTTGAATAATCAAAATAAGCTTGATCTAACAAAACTATCACTTCATTTGGAATCTTTTCAAGAAACCTAATAATCTCATTCTTCTCTAGAAAGGTTCCTGTCGGATTATTTGGATTTGCTATAAAAACTACTTTTGTATTATTGTTCACTGCGTCTAACATTGCTTGTAAATCATGCCCCCAATCCCTTGCTTCAACTTCAACTCCTTGGGCTCCAAGTGACTGAGTAACTAGAGGATAAACAGCAAAGGCATGTTTAGAATAAACAGCATTGTCATTTGGGGTCAGAAAACATCTAGCAACAAACTCAATAATATCATTAGATCCATTGCCAAGTGTGAGCGTGTCTGCACTTAGAGAGTGTCTTGAACTTAAGGCCTCTTTTAGTCTAGAACCGTTTCCATCAGGATAGCGATTAATACCAGAAATGATTTCTTTTAAGGCTTCTAACACCTTTGGGCTAGGTCCCAAGGGGCTCTCATTACTAGCAAGCTTTATTGCTTTTTTAATCCCATATTCTCTTTCTAAATCTTCAATAGGTTTTCCTGGCTCATAGGGCGTTAAACCCTTAATGCCAGAATTAATTAAATCCTTTAATTCTAGATCCACTTTTTTAATTCTCAGCTTTTGGATAGGAGCCTAATATTTTTATTTCTGCGTCGGTTGCATCAAGTTCTTCTAACAAACTTTTTACCTCTTTATCATCCTTGTGTCCTTCAAAATCAAAAAAGAACGAGTAATTCCACTTATCTACTTTAGAAGGCCTGTAGGTGATATGAGTAAGATTCAGGCCATTTTTCTGTATAGGTTTTAATAAATTATATAAAGCTCCTGATTCATTTTTTGTAGTAACTAATAGGGATGTTTTATCTTTGCCTGTACTAGCCACCTCTTGTAAGCCAATTGAAATAAACCTAGTTGTATTGTTGGAATAGTCTTCTATGTTTCTTTTAATTATTTCAAGACCATATTTTTTAGCTGCTAAGGCACCTGCTATAGCTATTATTTTTGAGTTCTTCTCAGCATTCATGGCTGCTTGAGCATTACTGGATACTGAAACTCTGTTCACATCAGGGCAATAAGAATCTAACCAATTTTTACATTGTGCAAGGGTTTGTTCATGAGCGTGTATTTCAAAACCTTTCTTTGGAAGAGCTTGGTTTAAGCCCATCAAACTATGATGGATTAACATCTCTATTTCACCACAAATATTTAAGTTGAAATCTGACAAGCAATCTAAAGTCACATTAATAGGACCTTCACTAGAATTTTGTATTGGAACTATTCCGTAATCACTTTTTCTTTCACTAACAGCCTTAAATACTTCTTCTATAGTATCTGAAGCAGTCTTATTAATTGAACTGCCGAAATTCTCTTTTACAGCAGAATCTGAGTAGGTCCCTTCTGGCCCTAAAAATGCTATATCTATTTCTTTCTCTTGAGCCCTACAACTTGAAATTATCTCTTTAAAAATATTAACTATTTGTTTGTCGCTCAAGGGGCCAGGGTTAATCTTTTTTAACTGTCTCAGTATATAAGCCTCTCTTTCTGGCTTATAAATTACTTCCTCTTTTTTATTTTCACCTGCCCCAATAGCTAAAGAAGACCTTTGGTTTAACATTTGCAGAAGTTCTGCATCTAACTCATCTATCTTCTTTCTTATACTATCTAATTCTTTCTTCTTCGACATAAAAACTAAAGGTTCTCTCTTTCAAAGAGCTTCATAAACTCTATAAGAGCCTCAACTCCTTCTTCAGGCATGGCATTGTAAATGCTAGCCCTCATACCTCCTACTGATCTATGTCCTTTCAATGCCAATAAGCCATGAGTAGATGAATCTGTTAGAAATTTGTTGTTTAGCTCCTCTTTTTCTAATAAAAAAGGGATATTCATTATTGACCTTGAAGATTTTTCTATTTTGTTTGAGTACAAATCAGATCTATCTATAAAATCGTATAATTTTTTGGCCTTTTTCTCGTTGATTTGACCTATTGCCTTCAGTCCGCCCCTGCCTTTAAGCCACTTAAAAACCTTACCTGCTACATACCAAGAGAAGGTCGGTGGAGTGTTATACATTGAAGAGCTCTCTTCCAAAATTAAATAATTCATCGGGGAAGGAACAGTTTTTTGGGCTGAACCCAGTAATTCTCTGTTTACTATGACAAAGCCCAACCCGGCAGGACCTATATTTTTCTGAGCACCTCCGTAAATGAGACCGAAAGAACTCACTTCAATTGGTTCAGAAAGAATACTCGAAGAAAAATCTGCAACTATGGGTATGACTTCTTTATTGACCTCTCGTAAAGCAATCCCACCTATGGTTTCATTCGGCGTTACGTGAATATAATCTTGTTTATCTGATAATTTCCAACTCGATTGAGGAGGGAAAAAAGAAAAATTAGTTTCCTGCGAACTAGCGGCTATTCTTACATTAGTATACTTCTTGGCTTCTTCAATGGACCTGTTTGCCCAATATCCCGAGTTTACATAGCTTACTTCGCCATCAGGAGAGGATAGATTTAATGGTATAGCTGCATTTTGTAAAGTGGCTCCACCATGTGTAAATAAAACTGCATAGGAATCAGGAATACTTAACAAATCCCGAAAATCCTTTTCAGCCTCTAAGGCAAGTTCCTGATAATCATTACTCCTGTGGCTGATTTCCAAAACTGAAAGACCTTTACCCTTCCAATCCAATAACTCTTCTTTAACTTCTTCTAATACACTTGTGGGAATAGTGGCTGGACCTGAACCAAAGTTATATTTTCTATTATTAAGCATCATCTATAAATTCTTCACTTATAGGAGCCAAACTGACTAGTTTTTCACCTTCCTTTAACCTAATAATAGTCACACCTTGAGTGTTCCTTCCTATAACATTTATTTCTGAAACTTTGGTTCGAACTAGCATTCCTTTATTGGTTATTAGCATAACCTGATCTTCATCTGAAACCTGAGCAGCCCCAATTAGTTGACCATTACGCTCTGAGGTTTGCATAGCAATAACCCCCTTAGCTCCTCTTCTTGTTTTTCTAAAATCACTTGATACAGATCTTTTACCAAATCCATTTTTACTGACAGTAAATATTGTCGCTTCCTCTTCAGGAATTATCAGAGAAATGACTTGTTGACCTTTTTCAAGTTTTATACCTCTAACTCCTTGAGCGCTTCTTCCCATGGACCTGACTTCAGATTCAGAGAAATGAGCAGCTTTTCCTGCATTAGACACAAGCATAACGAATTTTTTTCCGTTTGTTACCGTGCTTCCTACTAACTCATCATCCCCAACCAAAGTAATGGCTCTTTTCCCTCCTTTTCTTTGATTAGAAAACTCTGTTAGAGGTGTTTTTTTAACCTTTCCAGATTTGGTTGCCATTAAAACAAAATTACCTTCCTTGTATGCTTCAACAGGTACCATGCTTGTTATACGTTCACCTTCACTAAGTTGAATCAAATTAACTAAAGGCCTTCCTTTTGCCACCCTTCCTGCGGAAGGAATAGCATAAACCTTTAACCAGTAAACCTGACCAAGATTAGAGAAGCAGAGAAGAGTGGTGTGCGTATTTGCTACCAATAATTGTTCTACAAAATCTTCCTCTTTAACCGAAGCAGCGGTTTTCCCTGTACCTCCTCTTCTTTGCGATCTGTACTCATCTAAGGGTTGTGTCTTTGCATAACCTTCATGAGAAATAGTGACGACCCTATCTTCGGGAGTTATCAGATCTTCATTACTAAGATCTCCGATAGAATCTAGGATTTCTGTCCTTCTTTCATCTTTGTATTGAGTTTGTATTTCTTTAAGTTCATCACAAACAACTTCGACCAACCTAGTATTGTCAGCTAGCATTTCCATTAAGGACGTAATTAAATCGACTATCTCTTCATATTCTTTAATTAATCTGTTTTGTTCCAATCCTGTTAATCTTTGAAGCCTCATATCCAGAATGGCTTGGGCTTGGTTTTCTGATAACTGATAGCTTTTTCCTTTCAAACCAACATCTTTTTCAAGATCGTCAGGACGACAAGCTTCTGCACCAGCTTTTTTTAACATCTTGGTCACTTTCCCTCCTCTCCATTTCTTTTTAAGAAGTTTGGCTTTAGCTTCATTTCCATCCTTAGATTTTTTTATTAAATCGATCATCGGATCAATGTTAGATAAAGCAATGGTGAGGCCTTCTAAAATATGCCCTCTTTCCCTTGCCCTCCTAAGTTCGTAAATGGTTCTTTTTGAAACAACTTCTTTTCTAAAGTTAAAAAAGATACCCAAAATATCTTTGAGATTAAGTAACTTTGGTTCTGTTCCAACTAAAGCCACATTGTTTATTCCAAAAACAGTTTGCATTTGAGTTTGTTTAAATAAATTATTCAAAACTACATCTGCTATTGCTCCTGATCTCAGCTCAATAACTATTCTTACGGGATCATCTTTATCAGATTCGTCTCTTATCTCTTTGATCCCTTCAATTTTTTTATCTCTCATTAAGTGAGCTATGTTCTCAACCAGTCTGGCTTTATTTACCATATAGGGTATCTCCGAAACTACTATCTGAGGTTTTCCTTCTTCTTCCCCTTCTATTTGAGTTTTAGCCCTGACCTTAACCTTTCCTTTACCGGTTTCGTAAGCATTACGAATACCAGACTTTCCATTGATTATTCCTCCAGTAGGAAAATCTGGTCCAGGTATAAGTTTTAGGAGTTCATCGATAGAAATTTCAGGATTTTCTATAAAAGCAAGACACGCAGAAATCGTCTCGTCCAGGTTATGAGGCGCCATGTTGGTTGCCATACCCACTGCTATTCCTGAAGAGCCATTGATGAGTAAATTTGGAATTCTAGTGGGTAAAACATCAGGCATGGTTTCCTGACCATCGTAATTTTCTATGAATTTAACTGTCTCTTTGTCTAAATCTTCTAAAATCTCATGAGCTATTCTCGACATTCTGACTTCAGTGTATCTTGCAGCAGCAGGAGGATCTCCGTCCATAGAACCAAAATTACCTTGCTTATCAACCAACATGTATCTCAAACTCCACCACTGACCCAGTCTTACAATAGTTTCATAAGCCGCTGTATCTCCATGGGGATGATATTTTCCAGTTACATCACCCACTATTCTCATAGATTTCTTTGGCGGTTTATTCCAATCGTTATTCATCACATGCATGGCATATAAAATTCTTCTGTGAACGGGCTTTAAACCATCCCTAGCATCAGGCAAAGCTCTGCCTACAATCACATGCATAGCATAATTTAGATAAGATTCTTTAAGCTCTTCTTCTAAATTAATTGGAATTATTTCTTTTGCAGATATTTCACCCATATTTCCTCGTTTTTTAAGTCTAAAAATCTAAGAAAATATAAGCTAAAAAGCTTATAAATAAAGATTTTCTTGGTTTTAAAAGAAGTGTCAACTTAGACTAGAATTTTAACATATTTTATGGCTTAAATGTGGCCAAAATTGGGCTATTTTGGAAGCTTTTTAGCTCTTAAACTCAGCCACTAAAGAAGAGACAGATTCCTTTGCATCACCAAATAGCATCCTTGTGTTTGATTTGAAGAATAAAGGATTTTGTATACCTGCAAACCCTGAAGCCATAGACCTTTTCAAGACAAAAACTATTTTAGCTCTATCTGTTTCTATAATTGGCATACCATAAATAGGGCTGCTTTCATTTTCTTTTGCGTCTGGATTAACCACATCATTTGCACCAATTACCATACAAACATCAACCGTTTCCATTATGGGATTTACGTCTTCTGGTACAACCAACACATCATAAGAAACATTAGCTTCGGCCAGAAGCACATTCATGTGACCAGGCATACGGCCAGCTACAGGATGTATAGCGTATTTGACCTCAGCTCCATTGGCCTCTAAGAGTTCACCCAATTCTCTGACTGAATGTTGAGCTTGAGCTACGGCCATCCCATAACCTGGAACTATTAAAACAGATGCTGCTGCTTCAAGGATTAGATATGCATCAGCTGTGTTAATGGGTCTTACTTCACCTTGACTTACTTTTGCTTCAGATCCAATGGTAGTAACGGCACCAAATCCGCTAAATAAAACATTAGCCAAAGATCGATTCATGGCCTTGCACATGATATTAGTCAGGATCAGTCCACTTGCGCCTACCAAAGCTCCTGCCACGATCAAAACATTGTTTAGAATTACAAATCCTGCTGCGCAAGCTGCTAAGCCAGAAAAACTATTTAAAAGAGCTATAACTACTGGCATGTCGGCTCCTCCAATTGGAATAACAAGCAGAGCGCCTAACGTGAAAGCAAGCAGACAGATTATGAAGAGTATTTGAAATTGGTTTTCTGTAAACATCCCTTGAAAGAAGATCATTTCTAAACCAGCAAGAAGAAGAACTCCGAGAAGGAGACTGTTTACGATTTGTTGTCCATTGTAGAGGTAGGGTTTACCACTAATGGTCTCAGAAAGTTTTCCCCAGGCAATTAAGCTTCCTGAGAAGGTAACTCCACCAATCAGAACAGTAAGATAAATAGCTATTAGAAGAGCAGCGTTTTGATCAAATCCACTTAGATATTCAGCTGATCCTACAAGGAGACTAGCTATACCACCAAAGCCATTAAAAAGAGCTACCATCTCCGGCACCCCTGTCATTTTTACTTTTGTGGCAGCGATGAATCCTATTAAAGACCCAATACAAACCCCAACTATAATCCAAGTGAAATCGATGATACTTTGGTCTAATAAGGTAACTAAGACAGCTAACAGCATTCCAGAAGAAGAAACCAGATTACCTTTCCTCGCAGTTTCTGGAGAGCCTAGCATCTTCAAACCTAAGATAAACAGCATTGAAGCTAGTATGTAAGTTAAATTTACAACTATCTGAGTATTAAACTGATCAAAGAAAATCAATCCGTTTCCTTCTTTTTAAACATGGACAACATGCGATTGGTAACTAGGTATCCACCCACTACATTGATGGTCGCAAAAGTTACTGCTGCAGTTCCTAACAAGACCGTTAAAGGTTGTGAGACATAGCCTGAACCAGAAGCCAGCAAAGCTCCCACTAGAGTTATACCTGAAATGGCATTCGCCCCTGACATTAGAGGGGTGTGAAGTGTAGAAGGTACTTTTGAAATAAGTTCAAAACCGAGAAAAATACTTAAAACCAGTACAAAAAATAATAGAGTTAATTGAGTTTCCATAAATTAGATCCTGTCTTTGACCATAGCGTTAACTATATCTCCATCGTGAGTAACAACACATCCTGATAAGATCTCATCTGAAAGATCAAAATTTAATTCTTTGTTTTCTGCGTCCCAATACTCTTCTAAAAGATTAAATAAATTATTCCCATAAACGAGAGATGCATCAAAAGCAACTTTTCCAGGTAAATTTGAAAGCCCCACAATAGTTACCCCGTTGTGAATAACATGCTCATCAGATATTGAGCCATCTACATTACCTCCATTACTTACAGCCATGTCTATGATCACGCTTCCAGGCTTCATAGCTTCAATCATTTCCATTGTTACTATTCGAGGAGCAGGTCTTCCAAAAACTTGAGCAGTAGTAATCACAACATCGGATTGGGCACAGGCTTTTTTCATGCCTTCCCGTTGCATTTTAATTTGTTCTTTTGAGAGCTCTTTAGCATAACCTTGTTCTGTTTGTTCAGTTTCTCCAATATCAATTTGGACAAATCTAGCGCCCAAAGACTTAACTTGTTCTTCGACTTCAGGACGAGTATCAAAAGCTTCTACTCTGGCTCCTAATCTTTTAGCTGTTGCAATAGCTTGTAGACCGGCAACTCCAACTCCAATAATAAAAACCTTACATGGAGATATAGTTCCTGCTGCAGTCATCATCATTGGAAAAGATTTGCTTAAACAACTTGAGGCCTCAATAACTGCCGCATAGCCTCCTAAATTTGCTTGTGAACTTAAGGCATCCATCTTTTGTGCTCTTGCGATGCGTGGGATCAATTCCATGCTGATAGCACTGATATTAGATCTGGCAAACTCTTCAACCAATTCAATCTCATTAAAAGGGTCTAAAAAACTAATGTGAATAGAATTCTTTTTTATAAGTCTAATTTCTTCTTTTTCTGGTTTATTGATTCTGCAAATTACATCCGACGCGGATAAAGAAGAATCCCGGTCTTTGCTGATAGAAGCTCCAAGAGAAGCATATAAATCATCCGATATGTGAAGCGTTTTACCTATTGAAGCTTCAACTTCTACATCGATGCCTAATTCAACTAATTTATTTACAGTCTCCGGAAGAACGCTAACTCTGCTCTCAAACTCATTTTCTTTAGGAAAAAATATTTGCACTTTTGTGAACTGTTATTTAATGTTGGGGCGCATTTAAACATAATATAAAGTAAGTGGCCCTACTCTTTTATGACAATAAAACAAAATATAGATTCAGAAGAGATACAGAAGTTTGACGACCTCGCGAAGACTTGGTGGGATGAAGAAGGCGACTTTAAATCTCTTCATCAAATCAATCCTCTAAGAATAAATTTTATTAAAGAAAGAGTTAATTTAATTGGGAAAAAGGTTCTTGATGTAGGCTGCGGTGGGGGAATCTTGTCAGAATCATTAGCTGACTTGGGCGCTGAAGTAATGGCCATAGATGCTTCAGAGAAAACAATAAATATAGCAAAAGCACATGCAAAAGAAGTTAAAAGTAATGTCAAATACCTAAATACCACTACAGAGGAACTTTTAAATGATAAATCACATCTTAAGTTTGATTTGATTACTTGCCTTGAAATGCTTGAACATGTTCCTGAGCCCTCTCAAACTATCAATGAATTTTCATCCTTGTTGTCGCAAAATGGAGATCTCATCATATCGACTATTAATAGGAATCCTCGCTCCTACTTATTTGCTGTCTTAGGGGCAGAATACATTCTTAATCTGTTACCGAAAGGAACCCATGATTATTCAAAATTTATCAAACCTTCCGAAATTTCCAAATGGATTAGATCAGCTAATTTGATACTTAATGAAACCATAGGTCTTAGCTACAACCCAATTACTGATACGTATTGGTTAGGAAAAGACATTGCAGTTAACTATATGATGCACATTAAAAAAGACAATGAAAGCAATTGAATTTATCGCTTTTGATTTAGATGGCACTTTATTGGATACGGCTAAAGATTTCTTTATAGCTGTAAATGAACTCAGGTCCAAGTACAAATTAGAACCCTGCGAATTTGATGAAATTAGAAGTCGAGTTTCTGAAGGAGCAATTAGTTTAGCAAGATACGCTCTTGCCTTAGATGATAATGAAAAAGAAGATATAGAATTTCATCGACAAGAACTTTTAAAAATTTATGATTCTTGTTGTCTTAATGAGACCACTCCTTTTAAAGGAATAAATAAACTATTAAACCAAATCAACGATGCTGGATTGAAATGGGGAATAGTTACCAATAAACCAAAATCCTTTGCTGAAAAGATAGTAAATTATTTTTTTTCTTCATATGGGCCTTCGTGCCTAATTTGCCCGGAACATACTGGTGAAAGAAAGCCTAGCCCGAAAGGATTATTGAAAGCCTGCGAGTCAGTAGGGTCAGAGCCAAGTACCTCAATTTATATTGGGGATCATTCGATAGACATAGAAGCAGGCAGAAGAGCAAATATTAAAACGATAGCTGCAGCCTATGGTTATATACCTAAAGGACAAACTTGTTCAGACTGGAAAGCAGATTTCATAGCTGAATCTCCAAGTCACATCAAAGATTTCATTCTAAGTATTAAATGATTGAAGGCTCTCTTTACAATGCACCAAAGAATTTATTGAAGAGCAAGGTTATCCTTGTTACAGGTGGAGGATCTGGTATTGGAAGACAAGCAGGTCTTACTTTTGCAGCTTTTGGAGCTGAAGTTATTCTGCTTGGAAAAAATTCTTCAAATTTAAATGAGACTTATAGTCTTTTTGAAAAAAACAATCTAAAAAAACCAATATTACAAGCAATTGACTTTGAAACAGCTGAAGAAGAAGATTTCAAAAAGATTTCGGAAGCAGTGCTTAAAGAATTTGGAAAATTGGATGGTCTGCTTAATAACGCTAGCATTTTAGGGACTAAAACTTCAATCCAGAATTATGACATTAAAGAATGGAGACGCGTATCAAAGATTAATTTTGAATCGTCTCTATTGTTAACAAGATCTCTACTTCCTATATTGCTGATACCAGATAATTCTTCCATAGCTTTTACTTCTTCAGGCGTAGGAAGGAAAGGAAAGGCTTACTGGGGAGCTTATGCTATATCCAAGTTTGCAACTGAAGGATTGGTGCAGATTCTTAGTGAAGAGCTGGAAAAAACATCAGGTATTAGGGTGAATGCCATTAACCCAGGAGCTGTTCGAACTAAAATGAGGGCTGAAGCTTATCCAGCAGAAGACCCCAATACTCTCAAAAATCCAAAAGAAATAATGAATGCTTATTTATTTCTTATGGGAATAGATAGCTTAGGAATTACTGGGAAATCAATTGAGGCTCAATAGATTTAATTTCTTTCTCACTCAACTCCTTATAATTCCCTTGCTTGATATTTGCTGGAAGAAATAACCCACCAATTCTTACTCTTTTTAATCTGGAAACACTAAAGCCTAGGCTTTCCCACATCCTCCTTACTTCTCTTGTCCTACCTTCCATAATAACCATTGCAAACCATTGGTTAGTTTTTCCTTTTCTGCCAGGTTGTATATCAGAGAAACTGGCTTTCCCATCTTCTAGATTAACTCCCTCCAAAAGTTCTCTAATATGATCCGTTTCAACTTTGCCACGAATTCTAGCAACATATTCCCTTTCAATATTAGAAGAAGGATGCATTAATTTATTTGCAAATTTACCATCATTTGTAAATAACATTAGCCCTGAGGTGTTAATGTCTAATCGACCAACGGATATCCATTTTCCATTAATTATCTTAGGAAGAGATTGGAAAACTGAAGGCCTGTCTAGAGAGTCTTTTGTAGTAGAAATTTCCCCTATCTTTTTGTTATACATTAAAACCCTTAAAGCTTTCTTTCCTTCAGAAATCTCAATTTTTTTACCATCGATTTCTATTAAATCATGACGTGAAATAGACATGCCCAAAATTGCTTCTAGGCCATTTACCTTTATTCTTCCTTCTCTGATAAGGTTTTCAGCTTGCCTTCTAGAAGCAATACCTTCACTAGACAGGATTTTTTGAATCCTTTCTTTCATAGATAGTTAATTACGTATTAATGTGGAGCCTGTAGATCTGATTGAGATTCTACCTCTTTTTGCTCTTCTTCAAGGGGAAGTTCCATGTCTAAAGAATGTACATCAGGTAAGTCAGGAAGACCTGGTAACTCTCTAAGATGTTGAAGGCCAAAATAATCCAAGAATTCCTTGGTGGTAGCATAAAGTGATGGTCTTCCGGGCACATCTCTTTGCCCCACAATTTTGATCCACCCTCTCTCTAAAATTCCTCTAATTAATTGAGTTCCTACAGAGACACCTCTTATCTGCTCTATTTCTCCACGGGTTATAGGTTGTCTGTAAGCTATAAGAGCTAAAGTTTCAAGAGTTGCTTTTGAATATCTTTGAGGCTTTTCTTCCCAAAGTTTAGCTATATAAGCTGATAAAGACTGCTTCACTTGCATCCTGTAACCAGAAGAAACCCTTTTTAACTCTACACCTCTTTCAGCACATAAGTCTTCAATCTTATTTAGTGTTTCCTTGATATCTTCTTTAGGGGGAATTTGGTCTGTAGGGAAAAGCCTCTGGATTTCTTCTATGGATATAGGTCTAGAAGCTGATAAAAGAGCAGCTTCGATAATTTGTATCAATTTATTTTCCATTAGTGAACCTCCTCAATGCCCCTAATATGTATCGGTGCAAATTCTTCAGACTGAACAATTTCTATTAAAGAATCTTTTAATAATTCTAAAACAGCAAGAAATGTAACCACAACTCCCATCCTGCCTTCTTCGCTACTGAACAAACTATAAAATTCTATAAACGTCTCATTCCTCATTCTTTCAAGAATCTCTGTCATTCTTTCCCTTGTTGAAAGTTGTTCAAAATTAATCAGATGAGCTTTTGATTGATCAACGCGTCGCATTACTTCTGCTAAGGCAAAAGTTAGCTCTTCCATTGGTAATTCGGCTATAGGGGTCAGGGCTTCAAATTCTGGAAGTTTTGCTCCCGCTAAGTAGAAATCTCTATTTAGTCTTGGTAAAAGGTCAATTTTTGCAGCAGCTTCTTTAAATCGTTGGTATTCCTGTAATCTTCTCATCAGTTCAGCCCTTGGGTCTTCTTCTTCTTCATTTTCTTTAGGTCTAGGCAATAACATTCTAGATTTTAATTCTGCTAGATAAGCAGCCATAACAAGGTAATCACCTGCTAACTCAATCTCAAATGATTCCATCAAATCAATGTAAGAGATGTATTGTTCAGTTATTTTTGCTACATCAATGTCTAAAACATCAAGGTTTTGTTTTCTTATCAGGTATAGCAAAAGATCTAAAGGACCGGCGAAAGTATCTAAAAAAATCTTTAAGGAATTTGGTGGAACGTACAAGTCTTCCGGCAAAGAGGTTACCTCTTTACCTTGCACCGTAGCCAAGACTATCTCCTCTTGATGAGGTATTTTGCTTTCAGTCATCTTCCAACACGCCTGTATTGGATCATCATTATAGCCTAGGAGGTCTATTTACCAATAAAAATGGGGTTATTGAGAGTATTTGTTGGTAATTGGATACCTTCTATCTTTGCCAAAACCTCTATCAGTAATTCTGACACCTGGAGGTGCCTGCCTCCTTTTATACTCACTTTTATTAATTAAATTAACCACTCTTTTAACTGTTACTTCATCGAATCCTTTGTTTGCTATAGCAATAACACTCATGTCCTTCTCAACATATAGCTCTATAATTGCATCAAGTATTTTGTAATCGGGTAAGCTATCAGAATCTTTTTGGTTAGGAGCCAATTCAGCTGAAGGAGGTCTTTCTATAATTCTTTGAGGTATAACTCGAGAAATGGAATTTCTGTAATTTGCCAATTCATAAACCCATGTCTTGGGTACATCTTTAAGGACAGCAAAGCCACCCGCAGTGTCACCGTATAGAGTTGAATATCCAACTGCTGTTTCACTTTTATTTCCAGTAGTTAATACTAGATAACCAGATTTATTGGACATAGCCATTAGCAATACACCCCTGCTTCTGGATTGTAGATTTTCTTCAGTCTTATCCTTTTTCTTCCCCTTAAACTCTTTTTTAAGAGACTTTTCAAATGAATCATAAATACCTTTAATTTCTATTACCTCATGCTGAACTTTAAGATTGTCTGAAAGTTGCTCTGCATCCTCAATACTCATGTTCGAGGTATATTTAAAAGGCATCATGACTGTTTTGACTCTACCTGCCCCTAGGGCATCCACTGCTATAGCTGTAGTTAAAGCTGAATCAATGCCTCCAGAAGAACCAATCAGAGCACCGCTAAAGCCATTCTTTTCTATGTAATCATGAGTACCTAGAACGATAGCATCATATAAATTTTTTAAGTCTGAGGACTCAGCAACTTTTTTCTTATTAATAATCTGAAAGGTTCCATCTTTATTACAGAAATCCAGAGTAGCTGTTGCTGTCTTGAAGCTTGGTAACTGAAAATCAATTCCTGTTCCAGGAGAAACTACTAAAGAAGATCCATCAAAAACAAGCTCGTCTTGACCCCCAACCTGATTGACGTAAATAATAGGAACAGAAAACTTTTCAGCACGTTTAATCAACAAAGATTTTCTTTCTTCTAGTTTATATCGATGAAAAGGAGAGGCGTTTAAGTTAAGTATCAACTCCGCACCTCTTCTTGTGGCCTGCCTTATGGCTTTTGTATACCAAATATCTTCGCATATAGTTAAGGCTAGAACAGTACCTTTAACTGTTATCAAACAAGGGTTTTTGCCTGGGGAAAAATATCTTTTCTCATCAAATACTTTATAGTTTGGAAGTTCCTGCTTAAAGTATTCAGTTTTGATTTCACCCCCGTAAAGCAAACCTGCTGCATTGTAGATATTCTTATTTTTCTTCCTTGGATAGCCAATCACAACATTTAAATCAGGACTATGCTTGGCTAATTTTTCTAAAGCTGTTTCTAAAGAAAGGTATAGATCATCTCTCAAAAGCAAATCTTCAGGGGGATAGCCAGTTAAAAACATTTCTGAAAAAAGCACCACATCAGGTCCTTCTTTCCTCAATTTATCTAGTGCCTTAAGTGCTAAACGTAAGTTTCCCTCGACATCTCCAACTACGGGATTTTCTTGAACTATACTTACTTTCATTAAGTTAGACCCTTTTAATACGAAGTGAAATCATTAAATGCAAAAGAGTAAATAAAAAGGTGATCATTTTTTAAAAAACTTATAGTATTCTAATACTTCAAACTACTAATTATCTAGGTAAAGTGCACAACCCTTTTTAAAGAAGAAAGAAATGAGATATCAAACTGATAACTTAAGAATCTCTGGAATGCAGGAGTTATTGCCTGCAGAAAAGCTTATGGAGGAACAGCCTATTTCTGAAACTTCTTCAAAACTTGTATATGAATCCAGAAATAAGATATCTGAAATTATTGCTCAAAATGACGATCGATTAATGGTTGTTGTAGGTCCATGCTCTATACATGACCCTAAGGCAGCATTGGATTATGCTGGTAATTTAGTTGAAGCCTCTAAAAAATTTGAAGAAACTCTTCAAATTATCATGAGGGTTTATTTTGAGAAACCAAGAACTACTGTTGGTTGGAAAGGTTTAATTAATGACCCCGATCTTGATAACTCTTTTAATATCCATAAGGGAGTTTCCCTAGCACGACAACTTCTAAGAGATCTTAATGATTTAGGTATTTGCGCAGGAACAGAATTCCTGGACGTTATTACACCTCAATATATCGCAGATTTAGTTTCATGGGGAGCAATAGGAGCCAGAACAACTGAAAGCCAAGTTCATAGGGAATTAGCTTCAGGTTTATCTTGCCCAGTTGGGTTTAAGAACAGTACCGAAGGAGGTATTCAAGTTGCAGTTGATGCACTGAAATCAGCACAAAAGCCACATATTTTTTTATCTGTAACTAAGGAAGGTCGTTCGGCTGTTTTTTCTTCTTCTGGCAATGAAGATTGTCATGTAATCCTTAGGGGCGGGAAGGAACCTAATTACGAACCTAAGCATATAGATAGCACCTCTAACTTATTGACTCAATCAGGCCTGAAGCCTTCAGTCATGGTAGATATGAGTCATGGCAACAGCTCAAAACAACATAAGAAACAGATTGATGTGTGTAAAAATATATGCGATCAACTCAGTTTAGGAGAAAGACGAATCACAGGAGTTATGATTGAAAGTAACCTAATTGAAGGCAACCAATCTATAACAAATAAAAAAGATTTGGTTTACGGTCAAAGCATAACTGATGCTTGTTTAAGTTGGAAAGATACCGAAGGTTGCTTGGAATCTTTGTCCGAAGCTATATTAAAAAGAAGTCTATAATAAAAATATACAACTACTGCTTGTTAATAATTCAGAGATAATCTAATCTCAGACATCCGGTATAAAGATATGACGGATAACTTTCTTTCTTTTTCAAAAGACGCTGCTAAAACCCTAGGGCTCTCCGAAGCAGTAATGCTAGAGACAGTAAAAAAGGTAATAAACTCGCTGAATAATGAATTTATAGAAGTGAGATTGATACTTGAGGAAACCATTTTCTGGAGTGAAAATGAGGTAATAACTTTGCTCTCAAAGTTACAACTAAGGGGCTTAATCAACTTTGATAAAGGCGCTAAAAGAATTTCTTTGGCATCCTCTGGAAGCAAAGCCAGAAACGAAAATACGGGCACAAAAGCTTTTGAAGAAAGAAAGGAGTCTTTCATGGAAAAAAATTGGGAACCAGATGCTGCTTTAATAGATCAAGCCAGTGACTATGGAATTTCTAAATCTTTTGTATTGTCTCAATTAGATGACTTCGTACATCTTCATAGAGAGAAAAGTGACACCAGTTACTCATGGGGGGTTAAATTCCTAAGGTTCGTTATTAAGAAATGGCGTTCACAGGAAATTTCAGACTTTAAAAAATTAAAAAGAAAAGCTATAGATCAATCTTGGCTGCCTGATGAAGAAGCCATAGAGATACTAACCAAGGCTGGGGTTAGCGAAGAATTTATTAATGAAGAAACACCTGAGTTTATTTTGTACTGGAGCGAAAAGGGAGAAGAATCTGATACTTGGAACAGTAAATTTATTGCACAAGTTAGAAGGCAGTGGGCTAAAACCCAGCATTTAATTGATAATTCTGAACTTCCAGAACCTATTTCGCCAAGCTGGAAACCAAGCCAAGATTTCTATGAAGTTTTAGCTCTTACAGAAATAGATCGGGGTTTTGCGGATTCAACCTTAAGTGAGTTTATTCTCTATTGGCGAGAAACTGGCCAAGCTCATAATTCTTGGAATAGTAAATTTATTCAGCATGTGAAATATCAATGGCAAAAACAACAAGGATACAATCGGACTCAACCTTTAAAGGATATCGACCAAAGAATACAATCCAGTTGGGAAATCAAACCAACAGAGCAAAACCTAACTACTGAAGTGAGTTCGAAAGAAAAAATCCGATCTAAGTTAGAAGAACTGAAAAAGAAACATCTAATTTAGTTTTATTACTACTATTTTAGTGTTATAGTTAGGTATAACACCTACTTACACATGAAAATAAGACAAACATACATTACTTCATTTCTTACTTTGGTCTTAGCTATTGGCTGGATGTTGTCTGGAATGCTTTCAGACCAAGGCATTGAAGCTAAATCTAAGATTACACTTGAGACCATATCATCAGTAACTGTTCTAGATAGCAATGCCTTCGAAAGAGTAAAAAAAATAAAAGTGAGTGGAGTCACTGAGGCAGATAGATTAGTTAAGATAAGGGCTGAGGCAAGCGGAACAGTGGTGTCTAGACCAGTAAAGCAAGGTCAGTTTGTAAAAAAAGATCAATTGATCTGCCAACTATACAACGCAGGGAGAACTTCGTATCCAAAAGTAAATGCACCCTTTGATGGTTATTTAGAGACTTTTTCAGTGAAAGAAGGAGATTACCTTAATACCGGGGCTGTTTGTGCAACCATAATTGATCCAGACCCCATGAGGTTAATTGGTGAAGTTTCAGAAAAAGAAATTAACTTTGTTAACGTGGGTTCGAAGGCCAGGGCTGAATTAATTTCTGGGAAAAAAGTTGAAGGATTAGTTTCCTTTGTCAGCACGTCTGCCAATAAAGGAACAAGAACATTTAGAGTAGAAATAGATGTCAAAAACTCTGATAGATCTATAAGAGATGGAGTATCGGCTCAAATAGAAATCGAAGGAAATACAATCCTTGCACACAGAATATCACCTTCTATCTTAATGCTTGGTGAAGATGGTGAACTGGGTATAAGAACTGTAAATGAAGACAATCTGGTAGAGTTTAACCAAATAGAAATATTAGAAGATACTATTGATGGCATTTGGATATCAGGTCTTCCAAGAAATATAAAAATAATTACTATTGGTCAGGAGTATGTCTTCCAAGGCCAAACGGTTAATGTTAAGGAAGTATCACAATCTCCTGAAGTATGAAAAATATTGTTTTAGCTGCAATTAACAAATCTCGTGCTTCAGTAAGCGTTTTCATATTACTCAGTTTATGGGGCATCTATGCTTTAGGAACCTTACCAAAAGCTACTGAACCAGACGTTCAGTTTCCAGGAGTCGGAGTTTCAGTGGTTTACGAGGGTGTCTCCCCCCAAGATGCAGAAAGACTCCTCGCTAAACCACTTGAAACTGCATTAAGAACTATCGAGGGAGTCGAGGAAGTTAGAGCAACCGCTACTACGGGTTACGCATTTATCGTTATATTATTTGACCAAGATTGGGATATGGACAAGGGCCTTTACGATGTCAGAGTTAAGGTTGATGAGGTCAGACCTCTACTCCCTGCTGATACCAGAGAACCAAATGTTCTTGAATTTTCTACTAGCGATGAGCCAATTCTGACTGTTGGTCTACTGAGTGATTCTGTTTCTGAAAGAGTATTAAGAAAGCTTGCTGAAAACCTTAAAGATGAGATTCAAACTATTCCAGAAGTACTTGAAGCTGACCTTCAGGGGGTTCCTGAAGAGATGCTGGAAGCTTTAGTTCGTAAATCTGACCTTGAGTCTTACGGGATCTCGATGAGCGAGTTATATCAGGCAATTTCAAACGCTAACCGAGTAATCCCTGCAGGATCACAAGATACAGGTAAAGGAAGATTCCAAGTAAATGTTCCTAGCGTTTTTGACAGCTTAGAAGATATCAATAAGTTACCCATTAAGGTATCAGGAAATTCAGTGGTTACATTAGCTGATGTGGCTGAAATAAGGAGAACTTTTAAAGACAGATCAGGCTATTCAAGAATTAATGGGATGCCGGCTGTTTCTATAGACATTAAAAAGAGGAGTGGAACTAATGTCATAGACACCAATAAAAAGGTTAAAGCATTAGTTGCAGAAGAACAGAAGAGATTTCCTCCAGGAATCGAAGTTATTTACTCTAGAGACAATGCTGAATGGGCACTTGATATGATTTCTGAAACTGAAGGAAATGTTCTTACTGCTGTGGTTATAGTAATGATAGTTGTGCTTGCGGCACTAGGGTTCAGGACTTCAATGCTGGTTGGAATGGCTATTCCATTTAGTTATCTCTTTGCATTAATGATTATGTCTATATTAGGTAAAGAATTTAACTTCATGGTTATGTTTGGGATGTTAATTTCAATGGGAATGACCATTGATGGATCTATAGTTGTTACAGAATATGCTGATAGAAAAATGGCTGAAGGTATGGAAAGAGTTCAAGCCTATACCACTGCTGTGAGTAGAATGTTTTGGCCTGTTGTTACTTCTACGGCTACTACTTTAGTAGCCTTTACCCCATTGATGTTTTGGGGCGGTATGGGTGCTTTCATACGAGATATGCCTATGACTGTTTTCTTCGTTCTCACCGGCTCTCTTCTTTATGCATTATTTTTTGCTCCTGTATTGGGTGCGCTTTTTGGAGGTTTAGCTAAAGGAAGAGGCGCTGAGCTACAAATTGATCAAGTAAGAAGGTTGGAGTCTGATGAGCCTACCTCATTGCCAGGTTTTACCGGATTTTATGCGAGGAGAGTCTCTAATTTTCTGAAACACCCAGTACAAATAATATTTTTGATTACTTTCTCCATCTGTTTAATTATCTTTAAGATTTGGCCCGATCACGGCAAAGGAACCGTTTATTTTCCTGACGTAGCTCCTCAATATAGCAATATAAATATCTCTGCTAGAGGCAATTTCTCCGTAGATGAGGTACTGGCTTTGACTCTGGATGTTGAAAAAGAAGTGCTGCAAGTCGAAGATATTGAAACTTCTTATACTAGAACTGGTTCTGGCAGAAGTAGGTTTGGCAGAGGTTCGTCTCCTGATCGTATAGCTTCTATAACAACCGATTATTACGATAAAGATGAAAGAGCATCAGGCAAAGATGGTTACGCTATATTAAATGAAATTAGGGAGCTGACAAAAGGCCATTCTGGAATCCTAGTCCAAGTTGAATCTGAGAAGCATGGCCCGCCAATTGGTCGAGCCATAGATATTAATGTTCTTGGAGAAAATCCCAGGACTCTTATGGCAGCCACTCAAAAAATTACTAGGTTTATTGAAACTGAGATTGATGGACTTATAGATGTTGAAAATGATCTACCGAAGAGAGGCCTTGAATGGAAACTGGATATAGATAAAACAAAAGCCGCACAATTGGGTGCAAGCTTAAACGATGTGGGTGCTGCAGTTCAGATGATTACCGGTGGCATCAAAGTAGGAGAATATAGGCCTTTAGATGCTGACAGAGAATTAGATATCAGGGTTAGATTTCCCAAAGCAGAAAGAAATATTGACCAACTTGAAAAGCTTACAGTGAAAACTAATAAAGGGCTTGTTTCTGTTAGTAGTTTTCTAGAATCAAAGGCTGTGCCTGAAACCACAACAATACAAAGGATGAATGGAAAAAGGGTCTATAAAATTTCCGCTGAAAAAGAAAAAGGGGTAATCGTTTCGGAAAAGATGCGTCAAATCAAAGAATGGATGTCCACCGCTGATTTGGGTCCAGGAATTTCTATTAGTTATGGTGGATTTGAAAAATACAACGCTGAAGCAACGAACTATTTATACAATGCTTTTCTATTAACATTATTTTTAATGATGATAATGATGGTAGCTCAGTTTAATAGTTTCTATCAGGCTATAGTTATCCTTTCTGCAATAGTTCTCTCATTTGGAGGAGTTTTTCTTTCTCTATTAATCTTTAACCGACCCATAAGTACCATGCAAACTGGTATAGCTTTTATAGCTCTGACTGGAATTATTGTTAATAACAACATTGTTTTAGTGGATACCTTTAACGTACTAAGAAAAAACTATCCTGAAGCAACCGTAAAATCTGTAGCCCTTAGAACGGCTGTTTTAAGATTACGTCCTGTCTTCCTTACCTCATTTACCACTATTGCTGGCCTCCTTCCAATAGCCCTAGGTTACAGTGTCGACCTAATAGATAGAACTCTTAAGGCAGGATCATTTATATCTAGTTATTGGGAACAGATGGCAGGGGCACTGGCAGTAGGTTTAGCTGTAGGCACAGTACTTACTCTAGTTGTAACACCTTGTGCATTAGTAGTTCCTGAAGCTTTTAGAGATATTTTCTCCAAAATAAAGAGTTTCTTGATCAGGATTGAAAGAAGGATTTTCGGTAAAGAATCTACACTAAGTTAAAACTATATTAAAATTCTCTAATCAAACTAGAGTCTTTTAATTTTAATAACATCAATATTGAGAATTGGAGTATTTACCTGTGTTAAAGAGGAAAAGGAATATCCCTTATCTCCTAATTTTATTATTTTCTTTTTCACTTACAGCGGAAATTGAAGAAGAGATAATTGTAGAAGCTAAAAAGATAGATAGTATTTCGGATTGGAAAGCAGATGTTTCTTCCACAAACCTAAATTCTGAAGAGATTACTTTAATAGATGCGCAACACCCTAAACAGGTGTTCACTAGAGTTCCCGGGGTGTGGGTAAGCAGAGGATCAGGACAAGAACACCTAACTTCCATCAGATCTCCTGTACTTACAGGACCAGGAGCTTGCGGTTCTTTCCTGATACTAGAGGATGGTATTCCGGTTAGGCCAAACGGGTTTTGTAATGTTAATGGACTTTTTGAAACTCAGACTGAAATTGCTTCGAGTATTGAAGTGATTAGGGGTCCTGCAAGTGCTAGATATGGAAGCAATGCCATGCACGGAGTAATTAATGTTGTCTCAAAACCTCTAGAAGACATAAATACAATTTCTTCAAATATAGGCCCTAATGGATATACAAATTTCAAGTCATCAATTGGAAATTCTGATGACTGGAGAATTAACTCTTTCTTTTCTACAGATGATGGATTTAGAGAAGAATCTGGGTACCATCAACAAAAATTGCAAATAAAAAATAGGTTTAATCTATATAACTCAGATGCAATCTTTAACTTAAGACTAACTAATCTTAATCAAGAGACAGCTGGATATATATCAGGAAAAGATGTTTACAAAGACAGAAGACAAAGTAAGGAAAATCTTAATCCTGAAGCTTATAGGGATGCTTTCTCTTTAAAATCTAGTCTAAAATTCTCTTTGGACCCTAAGGATAAGATCGTTTCTTTTATACCTTATTTTAGAAAAACCAAAATGGAATTTCTTCAGCACTATCTTCCTGGAACACCTGTAGAAAAAAACTCTCATTCAAGTCTTGGGTTTATAGGATTGCACTCAGGTATATCAAAAAATATTGAAATAACTTCTGGCATTCAGGTTGAAATAGCTAAAGTTGAATTAGAAGAATTACAAGAATTCGCTTTAACTACTAGTTCAGCTTTTAACAATGCAGTTAGACCGCAAGGGTTTCACTACTTCTATGAAGTCGATTCAAGATTAATAGCATTATTTGTTGGGTTTAATGATTTCTCTCTTACAGAAAATTCGTTTCTCTTTGGAGATTTGAGACTAGAGCACAATGAGTACTCCTATAAGAATAAAATGTTGAGTGGAAATACCAGAGATGATGGCACCGTTTGCGGATTTGGTGGATGTTATTACTCGAGACCTGAAGATAGAGAAGATAATTTTGAAGAAGTAAGTTTTAGACTAGGAATAGAAAGAGAATTAGATTTTTTAACTTTATTTTCTCAGGTAAGTATGGGGTTTCGACCCCCCCAAATGACTGAATTATATAGGTTGCAGAAAAAACAGATTGTTGGGGATATAGATTCTGAGAAATTAGTGATGTTGGAAATCGGAAGTAGATTTTCAGCAGAATATTTTGAAGGCTCATTGAGCTTATATTCAGGTAAAAAAAGGGATTCCATATTTAGGGATGCAGAGAATTTTATTCAAGATCATGGGAAAACAAACCATAAAGGCTTAGAGCTATTCGTGAGATTAGAAATCAATGAAACAAATTCTCTTTTCTTAGCTGGAACTTTTCAAAACCATAAATACGATTTCTCTTCTGAGACCTCTATGAAAGAGAAGATAAACTCAGGTAATTATGTTGATACTTCACCTAGAACTTCCTTTAACCTTAGATGGGTTAATTTATTCTCAGATAATATGAAGTACGAAATTGAGGTTGAACGCATGGGTTCATACTATACGGATGCAGCGAATTTACATAAGTATGAAGGCCACACCTTAATACATTCAAGATTTGTTTATTTTTATCGAGACAAACTCACTCAATTTATCAGGGTTCATAATCTATTAGATGAGGATTATGCAGAACGTGCTGACTTTAATGCTTTTGGAGGAGATAGATATTTTCCTGGACTTCCTAGGCAAGTTTACTTTGGTTTGGAATACACCTTTTAAAATAAACATAAAACTTTATTAGAAAATTAGATAAACTCTAGTTCTTATGGCTGAAAAGAAAGTTGCAGTAAATTTTGAGAAAGCAATAAAAGACTTAGAAAAAATTGTAGAAGACTTAGAGTCTGGTGACTTAAGCTTAGAAGAATCTCTCAAGGCTTTTGAAAAAGGCATTAAGTTAACTCGCCAATGCCAAGGAGAACTTGAAAAAGCCGAACTCAAGGTACAAAAGTTAGTTGAAGAAAATGGAGAGCTTAAAACTACGCCTCTAAATAATGACTAATTCAGGAAGCTGGATAGTTCCTTACAAAGAAAGAATAAATTCCGCTCTGGAATCTTTGCTTCCTGATGATGACAGTATTCTTACTAAAGCTATACGTTATTCCGTTTTAAACGGAGGAAAAAGATTAAGACCTCTCTTAGTTTATTTATCTTCTGAATTAGGCAATTCCACTAGCGAAGCTCAAGATTTGGTGAGTAGCGCTGTTGAACTAATTCATTGCTATTCACTGATTCATGATGATCTCCCTTCAATGGATGATGATTCACTAAGAAGAGGCTTACCAACCTGTCATAAAAAGTTTGGAGAGGCTATAGCCATACTGGCAGGAGATGCTCTTCAGCCTATGGCATATTCTTTATTAACCCATTCGAATGAAATAGAAGATAAATTAAAAGTTAATTTAATTGCTTTGTTGAGTGAAGCTTGTGGTCAGAATGGAATGGTTGAGGGGCAAATATTGGATATTTCGGACCATAAGTCTCTTTCCCTTGAAGAACTAGACTATATGCACAATAAAAAAACCGGAAGTTTGATAAGAACTTGCCTTGAGATGGGTGGTTTGATCTCTTATTTACAAGAAAAAGAGATAGATCTCCTTAAAGAATATGGAGAAAAGATAGGCCTTGCTTTTCAGATTCGTGATGACATTATTGATCTTGAATCTCCTTCTGAAGTGAGTGGTAAAAATCAAGGTACTGATGTATTAAAACAAAAGGTAACTTATCCGAAGGTGATTGGAATGGAGGCTTCTAAGGAAAAGGCAATTGAGCTATGCAAAGAAGCACAAGAAATAGTAACAAACTTATCTGGAAATCCTGTCAAATTGATTAAACTTTCGAACTTTATATCAAACAGGCACTATTAATTTTGAAGATTTTTGAAGAAATACCAATTAAAGAACCTTCTGGGGAATTATTAGGGACGGTTAACTTTCCTTCAGACTTGAGAGAGTTGGACTTGAAAGATCTTCCAAAATTTTCAGATGAATTAAGAGAGTATCTTCTCTATAGCGTTGGTCAAACAGGAGGTCATTTCGGAGCAGGTCTAGGAGTAGTAGAACTGACAACTGCTCTTCATTATGTTTTTGATACACCTAAAGACAGAATTGTCTGGGATGTTGGTCATCAGGCCTATCCACACAAGCTAATTACTGGCAGGAAAGAGGCCATGGATACAATTAGACAAACCAATGGGCTAGCACCCTTCCCTTCTAGATCAGAAAGTGAGTACGATACTTATGGAGTTGGCCATTCAAGCACTTCGATAAGTGCTGCTCTAGGTATGGCAGCTGCTGCCAGATTAAAAGAAGAGGATAAACAAGTTGTAGCTGTTATTGGTGATGGGGCTATGACAGCCGGTATGGCTTATGAAGCTCTTTCGCACGCTGGTTCCATTGATGAGAATATTCTCGTTGTACTTAACGATAACCAGATGTCTATCTCCGAAAACGTGGGAGGTCTTAAAAATTATTTGGCTAAGGTTTGGGCAAGTCCTCTTTATAACCAAATAAGAAAAGGAGGAAAAACCGTTCTTCGCTTTATACCAGCTGCAACCAGGATAGCCAGAAAAGCCGAGATTCAAGCTAAAGGCCTGCTTACACCTGGAACATTGTTTGAAGAACTCGGACTATCTTATATTGGGCCTGTTAATGGTCATGATCCAGTTGCTATGGTAAAGATATTAAATGAACTGAAAAGTATGGAAGGGCCAAGACTTCTGCATGTCATTACTCAAAAAGGTAAAGGATTTCTACCTGCAGAACTAGATCCCATTGGCTATCATGCTATTAACAAAATAAAACCCCTAAAAAGACGAGAGGAGGAGGAGGAGGAGGGACAAAAACTTCCAACCTACTCTCAAATATTTGGTGAGTGGTTATGTTATAAGGCAGAAAAAGATAGTCTTCTGACAGTTATAACTCCAGCGATGAGAGAAGGATCTGGCTTGATTGAATTCTCAACAAAATACCCGGATAGATACTTCGATGTTGCTATAGCAGAACAACATAGCGTTTCCTTGGCGGCAGGAATGGCATGCGAAGGACTCAAACCAGTAGTAGCTATCTACAGTACTTTCCTACAGAGAGCTTACGACCAACTTATACATGATGTTGCCTTACAGAACCTTAATGTGCTGTTCGCAATTGATAGAGCTGGCTTAGTTGGCGCAGATGGCCCAACACATCAAGGAGTATTTGATATTTCCTATCTACGTTGCATTCCAAACATAATAGTCATGACACCCTCTGATGAAAACAATGCCTGGAAGATGTTAAATACCGGATTTGATTATCAGGGACCAGTAGCCATCAGATACCCTAGGGGTTCAGGGCCTGGAGCTAAAGTAGAAAAAAATGATTCAACTATTGAACTAGGCAAGAGTTCATTAATTAAAAATTCTCAGGGTAAGAAAATTGCAATTATGAATTTTGGCTCTACTTTAGATTTAGCAGCTGAATTAGCTGAAGATTTCAATTCCTGTCTAATCGATATGAATTTTGTTAAGCCTTTAGATCATAAAAGAATTAAAGAATTAGCTGAAGAATATAAACTCCTTATAACCATCGAAGAAAATGCCATTAAAGGAGGTGCAGGATCGGCTGTGTCTGAATTCTTAGCTGATAACAATCTAAATGTTTCTCTTTTAAATTTTGGTATTTCTGATGAGTTCGTCCAGCATGGGAGTCCAGATAGTCAGAAAGTGAGTTCTGGGTTAGGCAAAGAAGAGATAACAGAAAAGATCAGTAAGAGACTTGGAGAGTTATGACAATATAATCGCCGAGAGAGCAAAAGCGGAAATTAATCCAGCTAGAACATCATCCATCATCACTCCGTAAGAACTCTCTAGGCGGTCAAAATAACTTATAGGAAAAGGTTTCCAAATATCAAAAACACGAAATAAAACAAAAGACAAAACAATCCAAGGCCATGGAGATTGAGAAATAATTAATGGGAAACAAGCTATCCACATTCCAACAAACTCATCCCATACAAAGATTCGTGCGTCCTTTTCTTCTCCCATTGTTTTCTCATATATAAACAAGCCAAAAAAGAAGCCCGAAATAAGTAAAAATAAATAAAAAATGACAGTATAAATAAAGGCAAAAGGCTCAAGAAAAGGAACTATTAAAAAATAAAATAATAAACCAGCCATCAAAGTACCGAAAGTTCCTGGGGCCCATGGAGAAAGACCTGAACCAAAACCAACCGCAAACCAAGTTAAAGGGTTCTTATAATTCACTAATCGCATTTCTATTTTAAAAGTGCTGGTAACCCGAAGAAGCCTTTAAGAAAACTCCATCTGGGGAAAAAATATCTACTTCATCGCCTTCATTAATTGAACCGATTTCACAAATAGGGATATTTTCTTCTTTGGCGATCCTTTTAATTTTCTCTCTTTTTGATTTATCTGAAGTAAAAAGAATCTCGTAATCATCTCCTCTATTAATCTCATCTATTGTTAAGGAGTTAGATAAGAAAGTTGGAATTTTTTCGAGGCAAATTACTGCGCCAACTTTACTTGCTTTACAGATATGATCTAGATCTTGAAACAGACCATCAGAGATATCTATAGCCGAGGAGGCTATATCCAATAGTTTAGAACTCACCTCGAAACGTATTTTTGGTCTTAGATACCTATTTTTATCGAGTCTTGTTAAATTACCACCCCTTAAGTTATCAAGAGCAGAAGAAGCGGCACCAATGCATCCGGTGACATAAATCACATCACCAATTCTGGCACCTTCTCTAGTTAAAGCCTTTCCTGCTTCTACATATCCTCCGACTTGAACAGTGATAGATAAATTACCTTTAGTGGTATCACCTCCTATTAAAGGAATCTTTAGTTCCGCTGAAATGTCTTCTAAGCCTTTTTTAAAATCTGATAGCCATTTAGGATCATACTTCTTAAGAGAAAGGGCTAAAGTAAACCAGGCAGGAGTAGCCCCACATGCAGCTAAGTCACTTAGAGCTACTGAAACAGATCTATAAGCAATGTCAGAGGCATGCATAGATTCTAAAAAGTGCACCCCACCTATAGAGGTATCTACTGAAATTACACTTTCTTTTCCTTTTGGAGAAGAAATAACAGCTGCATCGTCACCAATAGGAACTCTGATTCCCTGTTCTACTAAAAAAGCAGAACCAATTTCAGAAAAATATTCCTGTATTAATTGGTGTTCGTTTAAAGTTTTAACACCTTTAACCAAATTGAACTTACTCAGGTATAGATTCGAATAAACCGGTAGCTCCCATGCCTCCACCAACACACATAGTTACTATTCCGTATTTACCGCCTCTTCTTCTAAGCTCCCTGGTTAGATGCCCTACTTGCCTAGATCCAGTCATTCCAAAAGGATGTCCTATTGCAATAGAGCCTCCGTTAACATTTAGTTTTTCAGTTGACAGGCCAAGTTGATCTCTGATGTAGACTACTTGAGAAGCAAAGGCTTCGTTAAGTTCCCAAAGATCAATATCATCTACAGTCAGGTTAGCCGACTTCAATAGTTTAGGTATTGAATAGAGGGGACCTATTCCCATTTCATCAGGCTGACACCCAACCACTGTAAATCCTCTAAAATAAGCTAGTGGTTTAACTCCTAGCTCATTTGCCTTTTCTTCACTCATAACCATAGTTACAGAGGCGCCATCTGATAATTGAGAAGAATTACCAGCTGTAACTGAACCTTCTTCAGGGTCAAAAACTGGATTAAGACTTGCTAGCCCTTCTAGTGTAGTCTCCGGTCTGTTGCAGTTATCTTTATCCACAACCGCATCAACTTCCTTTTCTGCACCTGTTTCTTTATTCACCAAAAGCATTTTAGTTTCCATGGGGATAATCTCATCATCAAAAAGACCTTGGTCCTGACCTTTAGCACACCTTTCTTGGCTTGACAGAGCGTACTCATCTTGTGATTCCCTGGAAACACCATATCTTTTTGCCACTGTTTCAGCTGTGGTACCCATGGCGTGGTATATTCCTGGAGCTTCTTCTGCCAGTTTTTCATTCACATACATGTGCATATTACCTTTTCCTTGAGTTGTACTAATTGACTCTACTCCACCAGCAATGATGCAATCTGCAAAACCACTCTGTACCTGAGTAGCTGCCATAGCAATGGTTTGAAGACCTGAGGAGCAGTATCTGTTTACTGTTGTCCCTCCAACCTCAATTGGAAGTTTTGATAGCACTGCCACATTTCTTGCTATGTTGTGACCCTGTGCTCCTTCGGGAGCGCCACAACCTAAAATCATATCTTCCACCGTTGAAGGATCTACTTCGGGATTCCTGTCCATTAAGGCATCAACAATATAGGCTGTCATGTTGTCTGCTCTGGTTTGATTAAAACCACCTCTGAAAGACTTTGCCAGACCAGTTCTGACACTATCTACTATTACTGCTTCAGCCATAATTTCTCCTAAAAAACTTTTTTATTAATATCGGGCGGCTGATGTTAGGTTAGAGCGCAAGAATTGGCAAGAAAATAACATATCTTCATAAGCATTATTTGTTTAAAGAGTCTTTAAACCAATCCGGAACAATATCAATGTCATACTTTCTTGCTAATTTGGCAACCAAAGGAATGGTAATAGGAGAAAAAGGTAACATAGTAAGAGCCCCAAAACCTAGCTCCTTTAGCACTATTTTTAGCTGCTTGTTGGCCTTTTCTAAATCTTCTTTTGTAATATTTCCTTGAGTAAAAGAATAATAAGTGTTCAGCATTTCTCTAGAGCTCTCAGTGTCATGTTTTAGGGTAGCTTTAAGTAAAGCTAAAGCCCTTCTTATATTCCTGCCTAACATTATCTTATTAAGTTTTTAGTCTCTTGTTTTTTATAAATATTCATTAGATACTAACAAAGAACACAAAGTATTAACAAAAACATTCGGAGCCGTAAAAATGAATAAATCTTTCCCAATATTTACCGTGGGTGCAATTGTAGTTGCAGTGCTAATTTACTTCTTTTATAACAGTGAAGAGGCTGCTCAAGAAAATGTTATTGAGGATGAAATCAGCTCTCCAATAACTTCTTCTTCATCTGTAGGGCTCATAGATGATAAAAGAATCATTGAAGCTGAAGGTGAACCTGAGAATTGGATTGCTCACGGAAGAACATATGAAGAGCAAAGATTTTCTCCCTTAACAAAAATCAATAAAGAAAGTGTCTCTGACTTAGGGCTTGCCTGGTATAAGGATATGGGAACTAACAGAGCTCTAGAAGCTACACCAATAGTTGTAGATGGAATTATGTTCTTTACAAGTACTTGGAGTCGAGTCTATGCGGTAGAAGCAAAAACAGGTGAAACACTATGGTCTTTTGATCCTGAAGTCCCTGGAGAATGGGCAAGAAAAGCCTGTTGCGACATAGTCAACAGGGGTGTGGCTGTTTATCAAGGGAAAGTATTCTTTGCGAGCTTAGATGGAAGATTGTTTTCACTCAACGCTGAAACAGGGGAAAAGATATGGGAAGTAGATACCATAACTGATCGTACAAGAGCCTACACAATTACAGGGGCACCAAGGGTAGCAAAAGGAAAGGTCTATATAGGCAATGGCGGTGCAGAGTACGGTGTTAGAGGATACGTCACTGCCTATGACACAGAGACTGGTGAACAAGTATGGAGATTTTTTACTGTTCCGGGAGATCCGTCATTGGGATTTGAAGATCCGGCCATGGAAATGGCTGCTAAAACTTGGAAAGGTACGAATTGGTGGGAATTTGGTGGAGGAGGAACTGTTTGGAACTCAATTGTCTACGACCCAGATTTTAATAATATCTATTTAGGAGTTGGCAATGGATCTCCTTGGACAAGGGAAATCCGATCTCCAGGTGGAGGAGATAACCTATTCCTTGCTTCGATAGTTGCTGTCGATGCAGATACAGGTAAGTACAAATGGCATTATCAGACGACTCCTGAAGACAATTGGGATTACACGGCCGTTCAAGACATGGCTTTAGCTGATATGGAAATAGATGGAGAAAAAAAGAAAGTCCTTTTGCAGGCCCCAAAAAATGGATTTTTCTACGTTATTGATAGATCTAACGGTAAAGTACTAAGAGCCCATCCATTTGCTGCTGTTACTTGGGCAACTCATGTTGACTTAGAAACAGGTAGACCAGTTGAAAACCCTGAAGTTGATTATTCTGAAAATGGAGCTTGGGTACTACCAGGACCTCTAGGAGCCCATAACTGGCAAGCAATGTCAGTAGACCTTGAAGCAGGCTTGGTATACATACCTACCCAAGAAAATGCATTCTTTTACGCAATTCAAGAGGATTATAAAAAAACAGGTATATACAAAAGAAACCCAGGTAGATGGAATATGGGGATAGAAATGAGTTCTCTAGCCCAAAATATCCTTGCTAATCTTGAGAGCCAGCCTACTCCCGGGGGTTTTCTTAAAGCATTTAATCCTTTAACTGGAGAGACTAAATGGTCTGTGCCTATTCCTCATTATTGGAACGGAGGTGTTCTAGCGACTGCTGGAGGATTAGTATTTCAAGGTGATGCTCTTGGTATATTCTCAGCTTACGATAAGGAAACGGGCGAAAGGTTATGGGAATTTAATACTTATACTTCTATGCTTGCTCCCCCAATTACTTTTGAAATTGACGGAGAACAGTATGTTTCAATCCTAACTGGGTCAGGCGGTGGAGACTTATTTGGAGGAGAACCTCTGCCACCTATAGAAATACAGGCTTCTCTCACCTATAACAATTTCGGAAGGTTGTTAGTTTTTAAACTAGATGGCCAAAAAAAGATACCCATACCTGACGTAAGAGATAAAACAGTTCCAGAACAGCAGCTTGCAGATGTGAGTGCTGATAAGATTCGCAATGGAGAAAGTAATTACAATGATTACTGTGCTGTATGTCATGGATTTATAGTTAAATCAGCCGGGGGGGTGCCCGATTTACGAAAGATGACTACAGGTACTCATGACCTATTTAACAAAATTGTTCTTGGGGGCATCTTAGGAAGTAATGGAATGGCTGGTTTTGCAGATGTGATCTCAGAAGAGGAAGTAGAGAACATTCATCATTACATTAGAGCCAGAGCACATGAAGACAGAGAGGTCGCTTTGGGGAATTTGGAAGCTCCTCAATACACTTGGTTTGGAGTAGAAGACTGATAGATTAACTTTCTAACTTGGTCTTAGGAGGTAAGCTTGGAGGAGCTACCTCTTGGAACTCAAAAGAAGGATTTCCTTCTTGAGAGTTACTTGAAGTCGACTCTTCGTACGGATTTGCTTGTTCATCAAACTTACTTGAGTCTAAAACTCCGTAAGTTTTCTTTCCATTTAGCTGAGTTCCATCTTGTAGCTTTAACAATGCCATTTGTGCAATTTTATGATTTTCTTCATTCCAAACTAGACTATAAGCTCTAGGTTTTCCAAATGGAATGCCCGCCTTATCCATATACCTAATCCAAAAATAAATTTTTCCTTCTCTTTTATTAAACTTATCGGGCTCGTCTATAGAAACCCAAATAAGTCTGAATTCCTCTGGTATTTCTTGTGTTGAAGGCCATCCTAATACCTGCTTGTATCCAATCCAGGTGAAGACATAAAAAGAAGCCATTACTACGACTACTACTGTTTTTAATTTATTTGAGAACTTGGAATAAAGGCAGAAGATTAAGAGTAAGGCCGTTATGGCTACGTAAGCAGAAACTAATAAAATCCTTTCTTCAATCACTTTTATTTTCTATTAAAGGAGATCTACCCAATGCTTTGGTAAGTAACCTTTTTTGTATTTGATTTACATTAGAAATATTTTTTTTAGCATCAACTGAGAATCTAACTGCAGTTTTTTCATCACCAACTCCTTCCAATTCATGACTTCCATAGTAAACAAGCTCGACTTCTGGATTGAGTTTTTCAACCTTAACGTTAACAGTTAAAGGTTCATCATAATTAGCCTGATAGTGTAGGAGGTTAACCACATATTCCCCCGATTGAAGCGCTCTAATAGTGACTGTTTCTTGGTTAATAGGATTTGAAATCCTCGCTCCATCAACATTCATCTTGTCCGCAAAGATTCCTCTATCGTCTCTATCCAAATGCATTAGTCCAGTATCTCGGTTGTGATACCAAACTAATTCCCCTTGAGGACTTTCTACTATGGCATCTACATCATCAGGGTGCTGGTCTGGCCATCTAACCGAAATAAGAATTTCTGCTTTCGAATCTATCTTACCTCCCTCACTTGGATCAGATATCAGCATGAATGCGATTGCAAACATGAAAGCAAAACCTAAAAGAGAATTGAAGAGCAAATCAGTAAAAGCATCTTGGCCTTCGCCATTACCAAGAATTCTATGTTTCATTTGAATCCTTTAATCAAGATCTCTTGAAGTAAGGCTATTTATTAACTTACTGAGTGATGAATCAAGCAAGAAGTATTGGAATTTGAGAATAGTACTAGTAACCAAGCCCGAAAGAGTTGTGTATAAAGCCACTGCCATACCTCCGGTCATAGCAGAGAGTAAAGGCTGTATTTTTTCTGGATCAAAATCTTTCATTTCGCCAATAGGCAAAAGCATTAGGATAAATCCTACAACCGTCCCGGTTAAGCCAAGTTTTAATAAAATATCAGAAATCATGTGACCCAGGGCATGCCTATTTGATAATTCATCTTCAAGTATCTTTAAAAGATTTTGTCTTCCAACTGGTGTCTTTGACTCTGCTGTCTTTAAGAAATCGGAAACCTTACCCGCTCCTTTCATTTCAGAATCTAAATTTCTGGCTATGTAGATCCAGTGCAGAGTGGCAACCAGATAAATTGCCAGGATGAGAAATGAAATCTTACTTTTATCTGATACCAAGATCAGATTTAAAAAATTGAGATCATAGAGGAGATAAAAAGCAAAAATAATTACAGTCAGCAAGACAATTGATCTTTGTAAAAGATATTGAGGTTTTTCTTCTTTTAACACTAAATGTAGTTACTAATAGTAAGTAAATAAAATGGATTTGCTTTTAGTAGAATAACTAATTATTGGTAAATATAACAGTTTCATAAATGAATAAAACCGAAAGAGCACTGGTGATATCAGAGTCTTTGGATGTACTGTATCCTGACCCCCCTATTCCACTGAATCATAAATCGATTTTTACTCTGCTGATAGCAGTTATCCTTTCAGCTCAATGCACTGACATCAGAGTTAATAAGATAACTCCTTTATTGTTCAAAAAGGCTAACGATCCACAGAGGATGATCAAACTCGGTACCGAAGAGATAAAGAAGATAATCAAACCATGCGGGTTATCCCCTCAAAAATCTAAATCTATTTTTGAACTATCAAAAATTCTAGTCAAACAACATCAAGGTAAAGTACCCAAATCTTTTGTAGAGCTTGAAGCTTTGCCCGGAGTTGGTCATAAGACAGCCTCAGTGGTTATGAGTCAGGGTTTTGGCTATCCTGCTTTTCCTGTTGACACCCACGTTCATCGCTTAGCCCAAAGGTGGAAATTAACTAATGGAAAAAATGTCCAGCAGACAGAGAAGGACCTCAAAAGAATTTTTCCAGAACCTGAATGGAATAGGTTACATATTCAAATTATTTTGTATGGAAGAGAGTTTTGTACCGCCAGAGGCTGTAACGGAACCTCTTGCAAAGAAAAGCCTTGCTCAATTTTAAACTCAAACAGAAAACGACCCATTAAAACCAAGAAGCCTTAAATTAAGTACTGAGATGCTGTGTGCCGTTAGGTATAATTAGACTTCTTAAAAAAAATTATGGTCTCAAATAATCAATCTATACAAGATTACGATCCTGATCTATGGAAGGCTCTTAAAGGAGAATTAGACCGACAAGAAGATCACATAGAGCTTATAGCCTCAGAAAACTATGCCTCTGTGAGTGTTCTTGAAGCGCAAGGCTCAGTTTTAACCAACAAGTATGCAGAAGGTTACCCAGGGAAAAGGTATTACGGTGGATGTGAATTTGTAGATGTTGCAGAAAGTCTTGCCATTGAACGAGCAAAAGAACTTTTTGAAGCTGACTTCGCTAATGTTCAACCCCATTCCGGATCTAGTGCAAATCTAGCTGTTTATTTGGCTTTGTGTGAACCGGGCGATGCGATACTCGGGATGAGTCTTGACCATGGAGGTCATTTAAGCCATGGAACAAGCGTAAATTATTCCGGCAAAATTTATAAGGCTTTTCAATATGGATTAGACGAGGAAACTGGAGATATAGATTATAAACAAGTTGAATCCTTAGCTAAAAAGCATAAACCTAAACTTATTATTGCTGGCTTTTCCGCTTTTTCAGGAATAGTTGATTGGAAAAAATTCAGATTAATTGCTGATGAAGTTGGAGCTTATTTACTGGTAGATATGGCACATATAGCTGGGCTAGTAGCCGTGAACCTTTACCCTACACCCATTCCATTTGCCGATGTAGTAACAACCACTACACATAAAACCTTAAGGGGTCCGAGAGGAGGCCTTATCCTAGCCAAGCATAATGAAGAAATACAAAAGAAAATAAATTCTTCGGTAATTCCGGGGTCTCAAGGAGGCCCTTTGATGCATGTTATAGCTGCAAAAGCAGTTTGCTTTAAGGAAGCAATGGAGCCTGAATTCAAATCGTATCAGGCTCAAATATTAAAAAATGCTAATACCATGTGCCAAGTTTTTCAGGAAAGAGGGGTTGAGATAGTCTCAAAAGGTACTAAAAATCATATGTTCCTTGTGGATCTAATTAACAAAAGTATCACGGGGAAAGATGTAGAAGAAACATTGGGTAGAGCTAATATAACTTTGAATAAGAATGCCGTACCTAATGACCCTCAATCGCGTTTTGTTACTAGCGGACTAAGAATCGGAACACCTGCAGTAACCACCAGAGGATTTAAGGAAGACGAAGTTTCTATAGTAGCTTCATGGATTTGTGACATTCTTAAAGATTTAGAAAATGAAGCTGAAATTAATAGAGTAAAATCTGAAGTTAAAAATCTTTGTGCACAGTTTCCAGTGTATTCTTTTAAAAACTAATTATGCATTGCCCTTTCTGTAGCCATACCGATACCAAAGTCATAGATTCCAGATTGATTGCTGAAGGATCACAAACTCGAAGAAGAAGAGAATGCCCTGCGTGCGGTGAGAGATTTACTACCTTTGAGTCTGCTGAATTATTGATGCCAAAAGTAATCAAGTCTAGGAATAATATGCGAGAACCTTTTAATGAACAAAAGTTAAGAGAAGGTCTGTATCGAGCATTGGAAAAAAGACCGGTAGGAGAAGAAGAGGTAGAGACCTTAATAGAAGACGTCAAAAAGGATATTAGATCATCTGGAGAAAGAGAGGTTAGATCCAGATTAATAGGCGAAGTAATTATGAAACGCTTGAGGCGTGTAGATGAAGTTGCCTTTATACGTTTTGCCTCTGTTTATAGAAGGTTTGAAGACATAACTGAATTCAGTGAAGAAGTTGATAAGCTAGCTAAAGATTAGTGAAGGATTTTCACCGTGAGCATATGCTGAGTGCTCTATCAGTAGCTGAAAAGGCAAGATACTTAGCCTCACCAAATCCCATGGTAGGTGCTGTCATAGTTAAAGATAACAAAATTATTGGAACCGGCTTCACGCATAAACCCGGAAAAGATCATGCTGAAATAGACGCCATCAAGAATGTCTATACCAAATTTAAAGACAAAGCTGCAAACAGGCTAAAAAATAGCTCTATTTATGTAACCTTAGAACCCTGTAGTAAACAAGGAAGAACTCCTGCTTGTACCAAATCCATAATTGAAGAAGGCATAAAAGAAGTTTATATAGGGTGTCAAGATCCTTCTCAGAAAGGAGTTGAAAAGCTAAAGAAAGCTGGGCTTAAAGTTAAATCTGGTTTACTAGAAAACGAGTCCTTAGAACTAAACCGAGGTTTCTTCTCAAGAATTAATCGTAAGCGCCCTTTTGTTACATGCAAGATAGCCTGCTCATTAGATGGGGGTATTGGGCTTAAAAATGGAGGGAGTAAATGGATAACTTCAAAGGAATCAAGAGCAGATGTGCACAAATTAAGAGCATACTCAGACGCAATTTTGACTGGTATTGGGACAGTTCTAACAGATAATCCAAAACTGACAGTTAGAAACAAAGAATTTAAAAGGCTGGGTAAGGGGATCCACCCCAAAAGATATGTCTTAGATAGCAAATTAAGATTAAAGGGTGACGAGAATCTGTTAACAGATGGATTAGAAACCACTATTTTTTGTCATAAATTGAGGAAGGTTGACTACCAAAATTCTCACGTAAAGATAGTTGAAGCTGGAGGAAAATCTAAACGAGTTTCATTAAAAAAAGTAATGGATTATCTTAATAAAGAGGAATGTAATTATCTTATGGTTGAAGCAGGCTCAAAAATAAACACCAGTTTTATAACTTCAAAATTAATAGATGAACTAATATTTTATGTTGCGCCTACAACACTAGGAAAGAACAAAATAAATTTCTCGGAATTCGAAAGTTCTTTTTCAAACATAGGTACAATCCGTCTGGAACTAAAGGAAATCAACGAAATAGGACCTGATTTTAAACTTATTACTAAACCAATATATTCGTAAAGATGGAACTTAATAAAATCCAAGAATTAATTTCAGACCTTTCTGAGGGAAAGATGATTATTCTCATGGACGATGAAGAAAGAGAGAACGAAGGAGATTTGATTCTTGCTGCTGAAAAAGTAACAGCTGTAGCCATAAATTTTATGGCTACACATGCTAGAGGATTAATTTGCTTGGCTTTAAGCCAAAAAAGATGTGAACAACTTAACCTCGAGCCAATGGTCAAAGATAATAGAACTCAGCAAGGAACCGCTTTCACAGTTTCCATCGAAGCAGCAAAGGGTGTAACAACAGGTATATCCGCTGCAGATAGAGCAACAACTATCTTAGCTGCAGTGAAAAAAAACGCCTCTCCAAAAGACATAGTTCAACCAGGACACGTGTTCCCTTTAAGATCGTCTGGTGGTGGTGTCTTAACTAGAGCAGGTCATACAGAGGCGGGACTGGATTTAACCAAATTAGCTGGACTTGAAGAAGCTGCTGTAATAGTTGAAATCATGAATGAAGATGGAAGTATGGCAAGAAGAAAAGATTTGGAGAAGTTTGCGAAGAAACATGATCTTAAGATTGGAACTATTGCAGACCTAATTCATTACAGGAATATTAATGAAAAAAGTATTGAAAAGATTGAATCAACAAAGGTTAAAAATGAATATGGAGAATTTGTTCTGATAGCTTATCAAGATACGATCTTTAACCAGATTCATTTGGCTTTAGTAAAAGGAAAAGTATCTGCAAATAAAGATACCTTAGTAAGAGTACAAACTCTTAATACTCTTCAAGATGTCATGGGCATAAATGAGTTTGGTAGCAGATTTTCGTATTCTCAATCTCTAGAGAAAATACAAGGGGAGGAAGCTGGTATTCTTCTTTTATTATCTGAAAGAGAAACTCCTCAAGAAATCCTTAAAAACATGAAATTTTTAAAAGGTGAGCGTAAGCATACGAGAACTGAGACTGTGGATAACAGGATAATTGGAATAGGTTCACAAATTCTAAGGGATTTAGGTGTAAAAAAGATGAAACTACTTGGCTCAGAAGTAAAATACCCACTGGCTGGATTTGATTTAGAAATAACGGAATTTATAAATTAAGAAAACTATGACTCCAAAAGGAAAAAAAGAATTTAAAGCGTCGAATGCTTCCATTAATGCCAAATATGGATTGCTCTCTACTCAGTGGAATAAGTTTGTTGTGGATGTAATGTTAGAAAGTGCTGAAAAAGAGCTGACTTCTCAAGGCGTGGAACCAAACAATATTGTGAAAATTGAAGTACCAGGAGCCTATGAGCTGCCTTTAGCGGCAAAAAGGATGCTCGAAAATGATATCGACGCAGTCATTGCTCTGGGTGCCGTCATTAAGGGGGAAACACCTCACTTTGATTTTGTTTCAAGTAGCTGTGCAAATGGATTAACTAGAGTCTCATTGGATGCAAATAAACCAGTTCTCTTTGGAGTTCTAACAACAGAGACCGAAGAGCAGGCCATTCAAAGAGCAGATCCAAAAGAAGGCAATAAAGGGGCAGAAGTAGCTCAAAGTGCTATGGAGTTACTTGAGCAATTAGCATCTCTATGACTAAGTCATCTAAGACTCATTCTCCAACAAGGTCAAGAGACAAGGTTCTGCAAACTTTATACGAATTAGAGTTGAGCGGAGAAGATTTAAAAGATGTACTCAAAAATCACCCTTCAGAGAAATCTAATACATTTTATAACGATATGCTAAAAGGAGTTTTAGACAACCAAGAGAATATTGACGAAATAATCCAAAATAATCTTGACCGACCTTTTCAACAACTTGACGTTATAGAAAAGAATGCGATCAGGATTGGATTATTTGAACTAATGAACAAAGAGCTAGACGCCGCAATAGTCATCAATGAATCTATCAGAATGACCAAGAAATATGGTTCGGTTGAAGGATATAAGCTGGTTAATGCAGTCTTAGATAAAATTATTAAAGCGAACTAGAGCTAAACTTTACAAATATTGGTGAAGACCAGGCTCTTTCTTCAGTTAAAGATAAGCAATCTCCTGTGCCTTTGCCCTTGGGATCTCCACAAAGATTAACTTTTATACATCTACCATTTTGATCTAACTCACAATCCAAGCCACTGGCATTAATGGCTTCAGTTGGTTCTTGCACCGCTCTGACGTAATAGACTATTTCTCTGCTGCTGCCTTCAAATTGTTCATCAATAAACTCAACCTGACAACCCTCTTGTGATGGCTCGCATTCAAATGTTCTCCATGGATCTTCTATCAATGCATTGATGGGTTCACCTTCATAAACTTGAGGCCTTATTCTTATTACTTCAATCCTAGAGATATTCTTTCTTTCATCAGAGGGATTGAAACATTCTCCCCTGCATAACCTCTCTAACACCTCAGAACCTAGATTGTCGTTATCCAAGGGGCTGCATCCAGGTAATTGTTTCTGGGCCCCCAGTGCTTTCACCTGGAATTTTGGAGAAGCAGACATTTCAGTTTCAGCACCCATGGGTATAGATAATCCACCAGGGTGATTTACTAAATCAAACCAGAGTAAGATTCTTTCTCCACTGGTTGCGTAAACCTCACGGCTACTTAAAGCCCCCCAAATCTCTTCCCTGTTCCTTGACTCGACATGCGCAGCCACCAATCCTCCTGTATAGAGAAAAGAAGAAGCTCTTTCAGACTGAAGAGGTAGGGTTACCTTGGAACACTGGATGCCATAGCACTCCAGTTTGGAGTCAGGACCAAGATCTAATTTTTGTGCTAAAGGCAATTTGGGATCGGACAATCTCGGATTCATAAAATTTCTGCCTGTTTCGCTTTCCATATCAACACGAGATTCAGTATTTAATTTCCTTTTACTTTCTTTATAGCCTGTCCCCGGTCTGGCCTGGTGGTTATCACTAGAACCTATAAAACCATATCTGAATCTTAAGGGCTCTTCAGTTGAAAAATCCGTTAGTGCTAAAGCGTATTGAGCTGACATTTTAGGTCGATAATCAAAAGCTGGTAAAAAGCAATCTTTGCATTGACCTGAGTCTTTCCACTCCATAGGATCGTATCCCGGTACAGTCAGCAACCCTAATGGATTGGAACTCACAAATATTTGCCTAGCTTCTATTGCTCTTTTATTACATTCTTCATCAGATCCTGCAGATACTCTACATCTCTCCCTGATAATTTCTCCAGCTTGGAAGCAATCTGGTACATAACTTTGACTG
>Ga0208391_1000091_pt1 | contig 44082 bp, 57 predicted proteins | sample Knorr_S23_td_Bot_FD_185612 | JGI IMG/M metagenome (GOLD analysis project Ga0208391, IMG submission 185612) | Marine microbial communities from Southern Atlantic Ocean transect - Knorr_S23_td_Bottom_ad_3770_LV_A (SPAdes) (version 2) | ecosystem: Environmental > Aquatic > Marine > Oceanic | place... | reverse complement strand
AAGAAAACTGCAGCTAAAAGAAAACCTGCAAAGAAAACTGCAGCTAAAAGAAAACCTGCAAAGAAAACTGCAGCTAAAAGAAAACCTGCAAAGAAAACTAAACGTTAAATTTTTCCAAATACATTGAAACCTTTTTTATGAATTAATAGTGGCTTTAATTTTATAATTTTTACAATGAATAAACGTGGACCTGTTGTTACACTTGTTGGTTTTGGTTTAATTATATTTTCTCTTTTAATTGCAATTTCTTCAGTTCCTTCCAGTATTTCAGAATCTGACACTTTTTTGGTATCTTCTCTTTTTGAAGGAATGTTTGATGATGTTTCTGAACCTTTTCAAATCATGCCTGGTAATGTGGTCTACACTTCTTACAGTACTTCATTATCTGATGTTCCTCTATTATGGGGAATTCAAATTATTGATTATCAATATGGGGATAAGTTATCAATACAAATTTCAAATATTTTTGGAAATTCTTATGGGGAATTCATTCAAGATGATTCTATTTTATTTGCAACCCTTTTAGTTGATCAATCTAATATACTAAATCTCCAAATTGAAAATACTGGTACTAGAACTGTTGACGTTGTAGTCCTGTTTTCAGAAGATCCTGAAAATTCTGATGCTCTTTCAAATCCTAATTCTCCTGTAATGGATATGGTTTTACCTCTTATTGTTTCTGGATTTTTATTCATTATTGGCATTATAATTACAATAATTGGTGTAATCATAATGATATTTGATTTAAAAAATAAATTAGAAAATAAAAGAAATTACTAAGGATTTATAGTCATCTTACCAAATTTTCCTTTGGTTAGAGATACTTCCCCTTTGAACTCATTAGTGTATCCATTTTCTATGACAACTTTATCTCCGACATTAACTGCTTTGATATCGTCACCCCACAATGTGAGTTTCATTTGGTTTTCTTCAGTTCCGTCTCCGTTAGCTATTGTTGCATCACAGACATCCACTGTTCCTCCAGTTTTGAGATTAACAGTTCTTGGTTCTCCTTTGCCAATAACTTCAGCTTCAACATTAACACCACTTCGCATTTTTTTTGCGTCTGAAATTGGTATTGATTCTGACATGTGAATTTCAATAATCCTTGCGATTATAAGCTTTGTTAAAAATTTTTCAAAAACATGGATCATTAATTGTAATAGTAATTGAAAAATATTGGCATTATCTAGTATTGTTGCAGAGGTATCGAAGCCCGGTCAACCGAGAGGGACTCAAGATCCATACATAGGAAATCCCTTCTCTTAGGAGTTCGTGGGTTCGAATCCCACCCTCTGCACTATTTCTTATTTTTGAGAATGAATTCTAAAAATTATGCAACTAATGTTTTTACTTTAGTTACTGAATGATTTGAAATATTTCTGTGTATTTCTGCTAAATCATCGTCTTTGAAAGAAAGATTACATCTAAAACACTTCCAAACTAACTCTGACATGCCTAAAATATGTCTAAATTCCTTATAAAGATATTGCATGATTGATCCAATTTCTTACAAAACATGATCATTGTTTGAAAAAATATGTAATTTTTTGAATTTTTCAATAAATTATAATATTATCTAGTGACTATGAATAGATCCAAGGGTTTAGAAATAAAATATCAGTAGAATCATAGAAAGATATTGGATATTTTAGAACTATTTAGTGAATTTTCCTATTTTGGAATTTTTTTAGTATTGATTGGAGTAAATGCATCTCCAATACTGATGCCACCTAGTTGGATAATTTTAACCTCCTTTTATCTTCTTGATCCTACTTTGAATATTGTAATTCTTGCTATGGTTGGTGCCACTGGTGCTACTATTGGTAGATTCTTTTTAAAAAGGATTAGTGGGTTATTTAGAAAATTTGTTGGAGAAGAACAAAAATCTAATCTTGATATGATTGGAGATTATTTGAATAAGAAAAAATATGGATATCTTATTGCATCTTTTTTGTTTGGGGCGACACCACTTCCAAGTAATGTGCTATTTATCACATATGGGTTGATGCGTGCAAAAAGTGTAAGTATCTACATTGGATTTTGGGCTGGTAGAACTATTTCGTATATTATCATGATTTATTTTGGCAATGCTGTTTTAACTCCCTTATTAGATATCTTTGAGGATCGTCTTACTGGAATTTTATTAATTGATGGTATTGGTATTGGATTAATTATTTTATTTGCATCTATTAATTGGACTGTATTGATTACTCAAAGAAAAATAAAATTTGTTAAACCCAAAATCTGGAGATTCTAAATGAAAGTTCTTGATTCCATTAAAAATGAAGTAATCAAAATAATGGATAACGATCCTGCCCATGATTTTGAACATGTAATGAGAGTCTATAATAATGCCCAAAAAATTGTAAAAAAAGAAAAAGCAAATCCAAAATTAGTTCTTAGTGCTGTGTTATTACATGATATTGTTTCATACCCTAAATCTGGTAAACGTTCTAAATTTTCTTCTATAGATAGTGCAAAAAAGTCCAAAATCATTTTAAAAAAATATGGTTTCACTGATGAAGAAATTATAATTATTTCTGGTGCCATTACTGATCATAGTTTTTCCCAAAATAAAGTTCCTGAAACTCTTGAAGGAAAAATATTACAAGATGCTGATAGACTTGATGCTTTAGGTGCTATAGGTATTGCAAGAGTTTTTGCTACTAGTGGTTCTCTAAATAGGCCTTTTTACAACATTGATGATCCTTTTTGTAATAAAAGAAATCCTGATGATAATCTTTGGGCAATTGATCATTTTTTTAATAAATTATTAAAACTAGAATCCCTGATGAATACAAAATCTGGTAAAATTGAAGCTAAAAAAAGAACTAAAGTGTTAAAGGAATTTCTAAAACAACTAAAAGATGAAGTTTAACCATAATCTACATATCTGTCATATCTAATTTCAATTTCATTATTTTCCCCTGAAATTATTTTTTGATATTCTTGTTTTTTTCTAAATTCTATATATTTACAAATTTCAGTAAATTCTTCATCTTTTGGATATGAGTTTAAGACAGGTTCTATCATCTTTAAATATTCTAGTGTTTTTTCTCTAAATTCTTCTCTTGTTGGTTTTCTAATTCCTTGCATTCGAAACCATACTGTTGTCCAACTTGCACCTATAACATGTGGCAATAAGTCAAACGCCCTTTGTATCTCAAAACGTTCGTCGTTTCTCATGATTCTTGAAGAAACCTTGAAGCTGATTTTGCAAAATACGTGACTATCATATCTGCACCTGCCCTTTTAATTGAATAGAGAATTTCTAATGTGATGTCTTTTTCATTTACATATCCTAATTGAGACGCAGCTTTTACCAATGCATATTCTCCTGAAACGCTATATGCTGAAACTGGGACATTGTATTTTCGTCTAGTCTCTGCAATTAAATCCAAATATGATAATGCTGGTTTTATCATCACAATATCTACTCCTTCATTTATGTCAGTTTCTACTTCCATCATTGCTTCTCTTGCATTTGTAAATGGAACTTGGTATGTTTTTCTATCTCCAAATTTTGGTGCACATTCTGCAGCATCTCTAAATGGTGAATAGAAATTTGAACGATGTTTAGCTGAATGTGACATTATTGAAACATCTGTAAATCCCTCTGTATCTAATGCCTTTCTTATTGCTGCAACTTGACCATCCATCATTGCAGATGGTGATACTGTATCTACTCCTGCTTTAGCTTGACTAACAGCAATTTTTGCAAGTGTATCTAAACTTGTATCATTGTCAATTTTATCTCCTTGAATAATTCCACAATGACCTGTAGATGTAAATTGACATAAACAAACATCTGCCATAATTACTATTTTATCTCCAAACTCTTTCCTGATTTGGGTTATTGCCTTTTGAACAATACCATTGTCATCAAAAGATGAACTTCCTACTTCATCTTTTTGTGTTGGAATACCAAATAACATTATCGCAGGAATTCCTAAATCTATAATTGTTTTAACCTCCTCATTTACATCTTCTAAAGGCAATCTTTCAATTTCTGACATTGATTCAATTTTAATTCTATTTTTAAGATCTTCTTGAACAAATACTGGACAAATGAAATCTTTAGGTGTTAATGTGGTTTCTTGAACTAATTCTCTCATTTTTTCTGAGATTCTTAATCTTCTGAGACGTTTGATGGGAAATGACATGTTTCAAATTATTTGGGCTAAAATATAATTCTAATCTGTCTGATTCTGTTTTTTATAGTCAAATAACTTACTGGCTAGCTCTATTATGTTTGGTTGGCCTTGTTCTGATGCTTTTCTGATGTTATTCATTGGAGTTGTAACAATACTCTCTACTACTGCTTTTGTTAATTCTTCAATAATTTTGATCTTTTTTTCATCTTTTTCCCCTAGCATTTGTAATGCTTTTTTTAATTCTTTTTCTCTGATATTTTCTATGCTTTTGAACACATCCGTTACAAGTGGTTCTGCGTCTAATCTTTTCATTGAGGCTTCTAATACAGATACTTCCTCTTTAATTATATTTTCAACGGTTTTTACCTTGTTTATTCTAGCATTGATATTTTTTTCAACCATTTCTGCAATTTGATCTAAATTCATTAATTTAACTCCGCCAATTGTTGCTACTTTTTCATCTACTGTTCTTGGATTTGATAAATCCAAAATCATTATTCCGTTAGTTTTGTTTTTCATGGCGTCTGCAATCCTTTCTTGAGATACAAGAAAATATGGTGCAGTTGTTGCAACAAATATTACGTCATATCTATTAAACCCTGAAAGGACTTCTTCAAATTTAATTGGGTTTCCTCCCATTGTTTCACAAAATATTTCTGATCTTCCGATGGTTCTACTTGTAACATTAAATGCATATCCTCTTCTTTGAAGTGATTTTGCAACTAGGGTTGACACTTCTCCAGTTCCAATCAATAGAACTTGTTTTGTTTTTAATTCATCAATATTTTCTTCTGCAAGCTTTACTGCCATTGAACCAACTGAAATACCGCCTTTACCAATTCCACTGGAATTTCTAATTCTAGTTCCCATTCTAATTGCTTTATCAAATAATGTATTGAGATGCTGACCTGATGCTTTTACTTTTCTAGCTGATGTTATAGAATTTTTTATTTGACCCAAAATTTGTTCTTCTCCCAATACCATTGAATCCAAGCCTGATGTTAGTTTCAATAGGTGGTGTAGGGCTTCCTTATTTTCTACAAATTCCAAATTTTCATTAATCATTTCTTCATCGAGTCCAGTAATACTTGCCCATGTTTTTTTAATTTTATCTGAATTATCTATTTTTGATTTTGCAAATAATTCAATTCTATTACAAGTTTGAATTATTACACATTCATCTAATCCTGAATGTTTTTTGAATTGTTCATATGCATTTTCAACATTTCTGATCGTAAATTGTTCGAGAATATGTATTGGTGAGTTACGAAAAGTTACACGTGCATTTATTATGTTTTGATTCATTTCCAATTTCTCAGTATTGATATGGCTCTGTTTTCAGCTTTTTTTAATTGACCGTCTTTTATTAACTGATCAATAGAATTATCGTTCATAATACTTCGTAAACACTTTTTTCGTTCTAATTGAGTAGGGATCATTTCTTTAGCTAGTTTTCTAGATATTTTTTGAATTTTAATTTGTGCAATGTCTTCTTTTGTAATTATTTTTTTAAGTACTGTTTCTAATTTCATTTTAATTTTTTTTGACATCGCTGGACTTTTACCTCCGGTAAAAATTGCAATTTGAATCATTTTTTCAAAATCAATAATTGCTGGATTTGAAAAATCACTCTCCTCTGGATTATCTGAACTATATGCAATTATTCTCTTCTTTTTTGAATGGTTAATAATTTTTTGATTTAATTTTTTATCATCTGTAGTTGTGATGATGATGTCTGGTTTTAGTTCTGAAATAAATTTCATATTTTCAACTTTTTGTTTTTTTAATTTGATCTTTTTTAATTTCACTAATTTCATAATTTGCATATTTACTGAATCACTAATTACTAAAATCTCACAATTTTGATTTATTAGTGACTTAATTCTCTTTTCTGCCTCATTTCCTGCACCAATAATGATAATTTTTTTATTTTCAAGATTTAGATCAATTATCATCGATCCAAAACAATCCAGTTTCTATTTATGTATTAAAAACCATTACGTGTTATTCTCGCTACATTTTTAATTGAATGTCCAAATAATTCATTTATTGTCTTCTTTAGATGAATCTGATAAAGAACTTCTTAATGAAATTCAATGGACGTTTCCATTAGTAACGAGACCATTTGATGCAATTGCTAAAAAATTTGATACTACTCCTGAAATAATTAAAGAAAATTTAAAAAATCTTAAAGAAATTGGTGTCTTGAGACAACTTAGTGCTATTTTTGATACTAGAAAACTAGGTTATACAAGTTCACTAGTTGCAATGGAAATTGAACATGATAAATTAGATGATGTTGCAAGTCAAATTAATCGTCATCCTGGGGTTAGTCATAATTATGAACGTGATCATCAGTTTAATCTTTGGTTTACTTTAGCAGTTCCTCCTGGAACTGATTTGAATACTGAACTTGAAAAATTTAATGTTTTAAAAGGAATTAAAAAAGTTAGAATGCTTCCAACTTTACAACTATTCAAAATTGGTGTTAAACTTGACTTAGTTGATGGTAAAAAACATGATGTTGCACCAACTGAAGAGAAAAAAGAAATTAAAAATATAAAATTTGAACCAACAGAACAAGACAAAGATTTCATCCGTGAATTACAAAAAGATATGGAGATCATTGATGAACCATTTGTAAAATCTGCAAAAAATCTTGGAATAACTGAAGAACAATTATTTGAAAAAATGAAACATTATGAAGAAATTGGTGTAATGCGAAGATTTGCAGCTATTTTGAGACATAGGCAAGTTGGATTTACTGCAAATGGTATGATTGTGTGGAAGGTTCCTGAGGATAGGATTACTTCTGTTGGTGAAACATTAGGTTCATTTCCTCAAGTTAGTCATTGTTATGAACGTCCTACATATGATGATTGGCCATACAATGTATTTTCAATGATTCATTGTAAAACACATGATGAAGCATATGACGTAGCTAAAACTATCCAAGGCCAAATTAATGTCGATGAATATAAAATTCTCTTTAGTTCTCGTGAATTCAAAAAAACTAGAGTTGAATATTTTGTTGAAAATTCATTTAGTTTAGATGATATTACTGCTTAAACTTCATTTTTATCATGCCCTACAACATGAATATTACAAAAATACTGATCATTCATGTTGCAATAATATAGAGAATCTTTTCCACATTCTTTACAAGGTGGTTTTTCATCTTCTATTGATAATTTTGTATGGTATATTTTGCTTCTACTTGTAACGCTTGAGTTTTTATAAATTCTAGTTAAATTTGAATAATATTCTAATTCCTCTGGATTTAATGTTTGATCATTTTTAATTTTTTTGATTATTAGTTCCCATTTTTTATATTTACCAATTTTGGCAAATTTCATTCTTTCAATAATATCTATGGTTTTTTCTGAATCTATTGGAATGACCATTTACAAATTAATTTGTTTGAGGTGTTGCTTTTAATTCATAAGATGGCCATGTATTATACAATTCTTCAATTTCTTTCATATCTGATGCAGAAACATATCCACCTTTTGTCATTTCAACATAATTTACAATTTCTTCTTCACTAACTACTGTTGGAAATACTGATGCAAATCCTTTTTTTGACATAATAAACTTCATTGCTAATTCTGTTATGGTTAATCCATTTCTTTCTGCAATTGGTTTGAGTATCTCAACTTTTGCTAGTGATGCTTTAATCCATTCTCCTTTTCTTACTGATCTGTGATCTTTTTCATCAATTTTGGTTTCAGCATTTACTTTTCCAGTTAATATTCCTGATGCTTCTGGAACTCTGACAAGAATTCCTACATCTTTTTCTAATGCTTTTCTCATTAACTCATTACCTGGGGTTTGTTCTAAAATATTGTATACTGTTTGAACTGCACTTACATTTGGTCTATCCATTGCCTCCATCCCCTCTTGTGTCCATCCAATTGCAGGACCTAAAGCCACTTGGTATGTCTTAATTGATTTATCTGCAATGAAACTGTCTAGAACATCAAAAATTGAATTATCTCTAATATGTGTTAATTTTGGATTATGTAGTCCATACATATCTACATGATCTGTTTGTAATCGTTCTAAACTATCTCTTAATGCTTTTCGAGTAAAATCTTCATCAAATTTTTGAGGAAGTTCCTTATGTCCAATTTGTTCTACTTCTGAGAAATCATATCCATATTTTGTAGATAATACTACTTCATCTCTCATATCTTTGAAAACTTCACCAATGAGTTTTTCACTTTTTCCTTTTCCATACATGTCCCCAGTTTCAAAAAAGTTAATTCCTAAATCATATGCTTTTTTGAGCATTCTTTTTGCTTCATCTTCTTCAATTTTTTTTCCCCACCAATCAAGTGCGATTGACCATGCACCAAATCCTAATTCTGAGACTTTGATGTCTGTTTTACCTAGTTTATTGTAATTCAATTTTTTCCCTTTCTTAACTCCATTATCTACAGTTCATTTACTTTGAATTTCATCATTTATGTTTATCCAAGATTTCTAGTGGTAATATTTTGTTTTAGACAGTTTATCCTAAACTTATAATTAATGGAATGATGTCTTTTTTTACACATACAATCATTGGAATATCATTTTTAACATATGTTGAAACTTGTGTTTCTCTTAAATCCATGATTAGATCTTGAAAATCTCTGATATCCTCTACTTCAAATGCTAACATGAAATCTTCATCATGAATTCCAAATGAATATGTTGTATTGAGCACTACTTGTGGGTATTTTTTACTAACTGCAATATGTTCATCCATGATTTCTTGACGTTTCTCTTTTGGTAATAGATACCATTCTCTTGTTTTTGTAAATGGGTAAACTATAACGTGCTTTTTTGGATTATTTCCGGTAACAAAACCATGAGTTTTTTGATCTTGTACATATAATGATGGTCTTGTACATGACAAATATGTCATTGATGGTATGATGTATTTCCCAAATACTGTTTTGTATAATTTTTCAATTACTATTTGAATTTCTTCAACTGTTTTTGCTGCAAACCAAAACAAAAAATCTGCATCATCTCTTAATCCTAAATTTGAATATGATCTAAACATTATTCCTGAATTAGAAATGATGTTTTCTACTTCTTTTGCAGATTCTTCTTTTGCTAAATCTGCCATCCATCTCCATTTTGGATCAACTTTAAAAAATGAGAAATTAAAATAATATTGTTCACTATTTTCTGACATGGTTTTTTATTTTTAGAACCCTATTTAAACAAAAAACATTATTTTCTATTATGATATTTCTATTATTTTTTCTTTAGATTTATGACCTGATTTAATTTGTATTGTTCCAGTTGATATTGAAAAATATTTTGCAATTTTTTTAATGATTTCTTTATTTGCTTCTCCTTTGATTTGGTTACTCTTAATTCCAATGTCGATTTGATCATCGTTTATTTTTAAGAAATCTTTGGAAAATTCAACTCGAACTTTGTAAATCAATAGTTATTTCAAAAAAATATTCTTTTTAAATTTGATTATGCTGCTTTTTCTAAAGCCCATTCGTAACCTTCGGCTTCTAATTTATCTGCAAGAGATGCATCACCTGTTTGTAATACTTTGCCATTTGCAAATACATGAACATAATCTAATTTATCTAAGAATTTTAAAATTCTTGCATAATGAGTAATTATAATTACTGTTGCATCTTTATTGGAAACCTTACTTATGGCTTGAGCTACTGACTGAACTGCATCAATATCTAATCCTGAATCTGGTTCATCTAAAATTGAGATCTTGGGTTTTAAAACTGCCATTTGTAATACTTCTGCACGTTTTTTCTCTCCTCCTGAAAATCCTTCATTGAGATATCTTGAAAGAAACTCTTCTTTTAATCCCACTTTTTCTAAATTCTCTTTAAGATATTTTTGAAATTCTCTTACTGTGATGAATACTTCTCTATCGTCTCCTTCCATTGCTTTACTTAGAGAATTATATGCTGTTCTTAGAAAGTGAGAAAATCCTACCCCTGAAACTTCAGTTGGATATTGAAATGCTAAAAATAATCCTTTTTTTGCTCTTTTATCTGCAGATAATTTTAAAATGCTTTCACCATCTAATAGAATATCTCCTTTAGTAACTTCATATTTTGGATGTGCAAGTAATGTGTAAGCTAATGTACTTTTTCCAGAACCGTTTGGTCCCATTATGGCATGTACCTCTCCAGGACCTGTCTTGAGATTTACCCCTTTGAGAATCTCTTTTCCACCTATTGATACGTGTAGGTCTTTGATTTCTAATACTACCATGTCTCAAAGGATTTTGATTCTCTATATAATGCAGACGAAATTTAGCTAATCCTAATACTTGTTTTTAATAACAAAATGAAAAGGGAGGGGGGATTTAATATTTGGCCAGAGATGGTCTCAAAGTAATTTTGAGTTTATAGCTTGTTAGAATCTCTTTACATCTATTTCTGATAGTGACTTCTGTAACTCCTGCGATACTTGAAACGTCTCTTTGTAGAACATTTTGTCCAAGTAACACTGATGATACATACAGATATGCTGCAGCAATCCCATTTGGAGATTTTCCATCTGAAATACTATTGTCTTTTGTTTTTTCAGCAATTTCTAAGGCTAGTCTTTCTACTCTAACCTCTGTTTGTGTCATATTTGCTATCTTTGAGATGTATCTATCCATAGTTAAGACTGGAGCCTTAATTGCGCCCATTTCCATTACCATGGTTCTATAGTACCTTGCTGCAAGTTTTGTTTTTGATTTAACATCTTTTGCAGGAACAATTCCTTGACAAATTTCTTCTAATGATCTTACTACGTTACATTGTTTGCATGCCATGTAGACTGTAGCTGCAGTGATGCAAGCTACTGATTTTCCTTTAACATCTATGTGTCCGTCTAAGTTTCTGTATATCATTGAAGTAGTTTCTAACACATTTTTTGAAAGATTAAGTGTTTCACATGTTTCGCCCATCTTTGCTAAAACATTTGCAAGTCGTCTTTCTTTTGGTGTTGATACTCTTACTCTTTGTTGCCATTTCCTGAGATGATTCATTTGGTTTGCAACTTCATGATTGATAGTTTTTCCACTGAAGTCTTTTGCACTAATTGAAATCTCAGTTGTTATTCCCAAATCATGTTGAGAATAGGTTGTTTGTCCTGTTGCTCTTGCAAGCTTCATTTTATCTTCGAGATTCGAACTTATTGTTTCTGGACCACTATCTGCAATCTGATCATCGACAACTACGCCACAACCAGAACAGATTATTTCACCATTCTGCATATCATCTACTAATGATGATCTACATTCAGGACAGTTTTGGGTTTGTAATATGTTCATCTTTTATTTCTCCTAAATTTTTTTGGTTTATTTGCAGGAGATTGCTCAAACATGAAAACACGTTTTCCAATAAATTTATTGATGTTGTTTGTTAATGGCGTTGCTGATGCAAACGGCCTTTTTATTGGACCAATCAGTTCCATTACTTTTGCAACTCTAGTTCCTTTGATGTCACAGAGTATCTGACCCTCAACTAATTCTTGTGATAGTTGAATGATTACCCTGCCACTTCCAGCTAGGTGCATTATTTCGCCTACCTCCTGCAATTAACAATAGTAGAAATGATTACACTATCATAGACTTCTGTCAACTTTACTTTAGCTAAGAGCTAGAATAGATTTTATTTTGTTTGCTTGGACCTTTTTGAAACAAGCTTTTGTGAAATTTTGTTAAGAATTATTGTCTTAGAGGATCCTTTTGGCAACACAATATACCCTGACCTCACAAATGGTCTCTTTGGAAACCTAACCTTATCCTCTGACTCTGTAATTTCAAATCCTGCTGATATTGTTGCATCCATTAATTCTTTTAATGACGGATCAAACACACATCTTTCTAATCCTAATCGCCTCCCTTTTGATTTTTTTAAATTTTTATTAAAATAATCCAACCAGATTACGACATGCTCGTAATCTTTCATTTTATTCCTTTAGTAATATTGCGTTAGCTATTCCGTTTTGTCCTGGTTTGGAAATAACTTTGCATTTACCTTCTTGTGTTTCAAGAATTGCACCTTTACTGATTATACCTCGTCTTCTATAATCATTATTTGTAGTGTTATCTAAAACTTTGATAATTTTTGATTTAACAACTTTAGCGTTTCCTGTTGCTAAATTAACAAAATCAATTGATTTTAAAGCTACTTTTCTATTATTTCCACGAACTCTTCTTGTTATTGTAACTTGAGCTCCATTGATTGCTTCATTTGGATATCTATCAGTTTCATATTTTCTTCTAATTCTAAGTGGTTTTCTTCGTCCTCCAGTAATTTTACTGGTTGCTAAATTTTCTACTGATTTTCTCACAAAATTTTACTGAACTACTCTAATTTATACAAAACGCCAAAAACTAGCCTTAAATTATTTTTTTAGTTTGTTCCTGTTGTGATTTGTGTAGTGTTTGTTTCTACTCTACTTGCAGTTTTTCTTACTTTTGAAAACAATCTTGATTTTAGATCTTCTACATCCCCTTTAATTCCAAAATATTTTTGGAATTTTTCTGTTGTTGTATAAATTTTCAATCTTCCTACATTTTGATGAGTTATGTAATCTAACTGTCGTAATTCTTTTAGATGTGCATAAACTCCTGATCCTCTAGTTTCAACAAGTTGTTTTGATGCAATTGGTTGCATATATGCAATATATGATAATGTCTTTAGAGTTGCATTTGGTAGAACTGGTTTTGAGGCATATCTCTTAATTGTTGAACTATATTCTGGTTTTAGTTGCATTACATATAACCCATCTGGCAGTATTGTAATTTCTAATGCTTTGAATGCTAATTTTGTTTTTTTCATAATGATATTTAGTAAATCTAATGTCTTTGTTCTTGATTCTGTGCCTGATGCCCTGATGATATCTTCTATTCTTAATGGACGTCCTGCTGAATATAGTGCTGCTTCGATTCTTGCTGTTGCTTCACCCATATTTTCAATTTTAGCCAAATCCTTTCTTCCTCTTTTAAATTTTAGTTAAAGAAACTTTTCTCCATTTTTATTCAGTTGTTGTCTCTTCTTTTATGAGTATTATTTTGATATTTTCATCAATTTGTTCTAAATCCACTTTTTGATCTCTTGCTAAAAATAATGCTGCAAAGAAACATCTGATTGAATCCACCTGATCTAGTTCTTTGATGATATCTTGAAGTAATCCAAACCCTGTACCTGAGATTTTTTTCATAATCAGATCTTCATATTTTCCAATAATACTTTCTAGTGAAATAAAAAATTCTTGAAAATTAGGGGCCTCTATTGGTTCTATTTCTAATTGTTTATTTCTTCTTGATTGTGGATTTGCAATTGTACCAATTAGATTTTGTAATAATCCTAACAAGTCATCTAATGAAACTGGATATGTTGATTCATGTCTATATGGCATGTCTATTAATTCAATATCTACATCGGTTCGTTGTGCTGTTGACTTTTTCTCCATAGCTGCTTTTTGTAATGCAAAAATACTTTCAACTTTCATTCTATAGATTAGTGACGATGATAATGCTGCCATTCCTGCAACTTTCAGATCCTTTTTACCTGTTTTCTCAAGAATTTTATTTAATAAATTTAAAATTTGAATTAGATCTATTTCCCAAACATCTTTTTTTACAACCGATGATGGATTGAATAGAATATTAACTGGTTCTTGAGAAATGCTGTTAGGATTTTGAGATTCACTCACAAGATGACTATTGTTTTATTCAATAATATCTAATTACTTTACTTTTTTCTTACTTCCAGTCAACTCTTATATTGTAAAGATGATTTTTTTTTGATATGAAATCTGCAAGAATTCTAGAACCTAATGAACCTCTTTCTATATCTGAATCTGAGACACCAAAACCTGAAGGAGATCAAGTTTTAGTTAAAGTAAATTCTGTAGGTGTTTGTCATAGTGATTTACACTTATTGGAAGGTGGATATGATCTTGGAGATGGACAATTTATGAAAGTCACTGATAGAGGAGTTAAGTATCCTGTAACACCTGGTCATGAAATTGTCGGTACTGTTGAGGATATTGGAAACAATGTTTCAAGTATTGAAAAAGGTGATCAAGTACTAGTTTTTCCTTGGATTGGATGTGGTGAATGCCCTGCATGTAAAGTTAAAAATGAAAATTTATGTGATACTCCAAAATCCATGGGTGTTTTTCAAGATGGTGGTTATTCTGATTATGCTTTAATTCCTAGTTTTAAATATTTGGCAAAACTTGATGGCGTTGATCCTGATGCTGCAACTTCACTTGCTTGTTCTGGATTAACTGCATTTACTGCAATTAAAAAAGCAAATCAAAATTCTCCTGAATTTCTTGTAATTATTGGTGCTGGTGGTTTAGGATTAATGGGCGTGCAAATTGCTAAAGCTATAACTGATGCTAAAATTATTTGTGTTGATTTGGATGATCAAAAATTAAACACTGCAAAAGAAATGGGGGCTGACTATATCATTAATTCTAAAGATTCTGAAACTTCTCAAAAAATTATGTCCATTTGTAATGATAAAGGTGCTGATAGTGTTGTTGATTTTGTTAATGCTCCACCTACTGTAAAACTTGATTTTGCTGTTTTGAGAAAAAGAGGTAACTTAGTTCTTGTAGGATTATTTGGTGGTTCTATTGAATTATCCTTGGTAACAATTCCTCTAAAATCCCTTACAATTCAAGGTGCATATACTGGAAACTATGATGATATGGTTGAATTACTTGCTCTAGCAAGAAAAGGAATTCTTAATCCTGTTATATCTAAAAGATATACTCTTGATGATGCAAATACTGCATTAGGAGATCTTAAAGCAAGAAAAATTATTGGTCGTGCTGTCATAAACCCTTAATCTAAATTAATTATAATTTCTATTTCTAAAATTATGTTTTACTTTATTCTTCTTCTAAAATCCAACCCGTTTTGATAATTTTCTTATCTTGTTTTTCTCCAACCCCTGTAGCATATCTCCAAATACACATTGCATCTGTTTGCATATTTTCTTTAATTTTTAAAAGAGACTCTGTTTCAAAATCTAAATTTTGATCTGCAGTTCCACATTCTTTACAAAATTTACATTTTTGATCTAGTATAATTGGATTTGATTCAATCAATGGATATGCACTGCATGCTAGTGGTTTATTTTTATAAATTTTACATGGAAATCCTCCATGTGTTGATTTCTTTCCACTTTTTGTATCTAAAAAAGGACAGGTGTTGCCATTTTCTTCAATTCCCATTAACTGATATGCCAAAATTTTTGTAGGTTCTTGATTCCTATTTTCAGAAATTCCTATTCTCGGTAAAATTTTTATTTTAATTTTATTTTCTATTGCTAATTTTTCAATCTGCTCTTTTTCTACAGGTAATATCAGTACACCTATTTTGCCAAATTGTTTCGTTGGGTAGTATTCCCTTTCAATACAACATTGAGAACATTCTTCAACACATCTAAACTCCATAGATTAATTTCCTTTTAGTAGATAAAATTTCTTTGTACTTTTATTTTTCAATCTGTTTTCAAAAACCTCATCAGTTATATGGTAACTTAATTTATCTATATTGTGGGTAAGCGTCAAGTAAAAAATGAAAGTGCACTAAAAGAAATTCGTCTTCCAGAAGAAGGTGAATTATTTGGAAGAGTATTGAAAATGATGGGCGGTGAAAATGTTATGATAAAATGTGATGATAATCTAACTAGAAGAGGAAGAATTAGAGGAAAATTAAAGAGAAGAGTTTGGATTCGTGATAATGATATTGTAATTCTTGCTCCTTGGGATTTTAAAGAAAAAGAACGTGGGGATATTGTTTGGAGATTCACTTTACCTCAAGTTGAATGGCTAAAAGATCAGGGTCATATTGCAAAAGATTTCTAATCTCTTGATACCTTAGTTAATATAGAGAATATATTATTCCAAAAAATATGGAACAAGGTACCGTAAAATGGTTCAACCGAACTAAGGGCTATGGTTTTATCGAAAGAGAAGGTGGCGACGACATGTTCGTTCACAAATCTGACGTTGATGGATTCATTAACGAAGGCGATAAAGTCGAGTTTGAAGTAGGTGAAGGCCAAAAAGGCCCAGCAGCACAAAAAGTCAAAAAAACAGAATAGACCCTAGATTTTTAATTTAAGATTTCTTCTTTGTTTTCTTAAACTAGTCTATTTTTTTATTATTTTTAAAATTATTTTTTTATATATCTACAAAAATCTGTGGTCCCGCGGGGCGGAATTGAACCACCGACAACCCGGTTTCTGTATGCCTGATATGCTGTTTTTCGGTCAGCCATCTAAAGCCAACAACTACAGCCGGAAGCTCTACCAGGCTGAGCTACCACGGGACAAGAAAAATGAAGATTATTGCTCTTAAAAAACCATCGTAGGTTTTTTCTTACTACTCTTTAATCTATAATATATGGATAAATAGGCATAAAATTCCTAAACAATGTGAACTCTGAGCAACAATTATCTTACTCGGGGTATGTATGTGCTCCATATTTACACAATCATACTTCTCTTGAACTAAAAGAATTCTTAACTAATTCACGAAATATTGAAAAATTATATTTTGTAACAGGTACATATTCTAGTGAGAGTAAACCTTACTTTTCAACTTCTGCCAATCATTATCTATTAGCAAAATTCAAAGATAATGCCATTATGCAAAAAGACCTATCTAAATATATTCAGGACAAAACTACTTTTATTTTTAATATCCGAGATGAACTTTTTGAAAGAGAAGTTTTAGGTGTTACCAATTTTATTTCAATATACTATCTAGAATATGTTGATGATGCTGATCAACAAGAAATTGCACATCTACTACTAAGAAGAGAAAAAATTGAAGTGGCTGGGTTAGGAAATATGAATACCTATTGTTCAATTGCTTCAAAATTTACATTTCCATATTCTGAAAATATGGTTGTAATTGAAGTTGCAAGCGAAAAAAGTCATCAAAGTGTGAAAAAATATTGTGATCAAACTCAACGCGATGTTAATCGAAAAGGATTCACATTAACTAATTTATTGAGTCTTTCAATTCTTGATCAGTTAAAGTAGAATAGTTAAATATTCGACCAAAAACTGTTTTTTATGAGTAAACCATCTGATCTAGGTTCTTTGAAAATTGGATCATACATTCTACTACCACACTCTGATCAACCAAGTGGGGAACCATGTAGAATTATTGAATATGATACATCAAAACCTGGAAAACACGGTGCAGCAAAAGCTAGAATAGTTGGTCAAGGGATTTTTGATGGAAAAAATAGACCACATGTTGGTCCAGTCAGTATGCAAATTCACATTCCAATGATTAACAAGAAAATTGGACAAATTATTTCAATTAACGGTGACACAGTACAAGTTATGGACTCTGAATCATTTGAAACCATCGACATTGCAATGATTGATGATGAAGTAAAAGGAAAATTAGAAAATGGACAAAATGTTGAATATTGGGTTGTAATGGAAAATACCAAAATTATGACTATCAAAAATAGTTAGACTAATAATTTTATAAAAACACTTTATTTATTTAATTATACTGTTGATAATTGCATTTTAATCATAGCACTAAAATCATGTGTATTCAGACCTATTGTAGATGCTGATGATTGTTGGAAAAGCCGTCTGATTTATGATGACGATTATGAGTATTGAAGCATCTCTTTCAATAAATTTTAGAATTTTATTAGACTGATTTTTTATAAAATTGTGAAATTAGCTTGTCTTTTTTCTGGTGGAAAGGATAGTACATATGCAATTCATCTTGCTCAAAAACAAGGTCATGACGTTGTTTGTTTATTGAGTATATTTCCAAAATCTGAAGAAAGTCATCTTTTACATTATCCTAATTTAAGATGGACTAAATTACAATCTGAATCTATGAAAATTCCACAATTAACTACTCGTTCTAATTCTGATGATATTGATGATGAATTAATTGCAATGGAAAATTTATTACAAAATGCAAAAGATCAATTTCAAATTGATGGATTAGTTCATGGGGGAATTAAAAGTAAATTTCAAAAAGAAAAATTTGAAACTTTATGTCTGAAATTAAATCTAGTTTCTATTGCACCCTTATGGGAAACTGAACCAAAAAAATACATGAATGAATTACTTGATTCTGACTTTAATTTTATGATGATGACTGTATCTTCTGATGGCTTAGATGAACAGTGGTTGGGGAAGTTAATTTCGAAATCTGATATTGAAATTTTGAATAATCTATCTAATAAATTTGGATTTAATTTAAATTTTGAAGGTGGTGAGGCTGAAACTTTTGTAATTGATTGTCCTCTCTTTTCTAATCCTATCAAAATTAATCAATTTACAAAAAATTGGGATGGGTATAGAGGAAGGTTTGAAATAGTGGATGCGGAGTTAAATTACAATGCTTGATGGATTAAAAAATAGTTTAGGTGATGCAATCAAAAAAATTGTTAAATCATCAGGTATTGATGAGGAATTAATCAAGGATCTTTGTAAGGACGTTCAACGTGCACTATTAACATCAGACGTTAATGTGAGATTAGTTCTTGATATTACAAAAAGACTAGAAGAACGTTCATTAAATGAAACTCCTCCCCCTGGACTTTCACGTAAAGATCATATTGTAAAAATTCTATATGATGAATTATCAAAATTACTAGGCAATGAATCTGATTTTGATTTTAAATCTGGAAAACAAAATAAAATAATCTTATTGGGGATTCAAGGAAGTGGTAAAACTACTGTAGCATCAAAACTTGCAAAATTTTTGACTGGACAGGGTCATAAAGTTGGAGTTGTTGGTGCTGATACTTATCGACCAGGCGCTTTGGTTCAGCTTAAAATGATGTGTGAAAAATCAAATGTTGAAGTTTATGGTGAGGAAAATAACAAGGATTCTCCGAATATTGTAAAAAATGGATTAAAATATTTTGAAAATCAACCTCTTGATGTAATTATAATTGATACTGCTGGTCGCCATAAGGAAGAGCATGATTTATTTGAAGAAATGAGCAGGATTAACAAAGTTGCAGAACCTGATTTAGCTTTACTTGTAATTGATGGTACTATTGGACAGCAATGTTTCAATCAAGCAGAAGCATTTCATAAAACAATCCCCGTAGGCGGTGTAGTTATTACTAAATTAGATAGTTCTGCAAAAGGTGGAGGTGCACTTGCAGCATCTGCAGCAACTGGTGCACAAATTATGTACATTGGTACTGGTGAACGAATTGATGATTTAGAAAAATTCTCACCAACTAGATTTGTTGGCAGATTACTTGGAATGGGTGATATTCAAGCTGTATTGGATTTAGCAAAAAGATTAGAAGATGAAGGTGATGATGTTAGAATGAAACGAATTTCTAGTGGAAAAATGAACATGGATGATTTCTTTTACCAATTAGAAGAAGTTACTAAAGTTGGTTCTTTGAAGGGTCTTCTTGATAGTATGCCTGGAATGTCTGGAATGTTAAAAGAAGATCAAGTTGATCAAATGGAAGGTAGGGTTTCAAAATGGCGATACATAATTCAAAGTATGAATAAAGATGAAAAAGCTGATCCATCTTTACTTAATTCTTCTAGAATTAAACGAATTGCACGTGGTTCTGGATGGCCTGAAGGTGAAGTTAAAGAATTACTCAAAAATTATAAAAATTCTAAAAATTTAATGAAAGCTTCAAAAGGTCGTCAAATGCAAGGCACTCTTAGAAAAATGGGATTAGGATAATTTTTTCTAAACCTATGTTTAAAAATGTCTGAATATCAAAAAATTATTCCGATTGCCAATAAAATTTTAAAAAATCATGAATTATGTGATCATTGCTTAGGTAGATTATTTTCTAAACGATTACATCTTTCTTCAAATAAACTTCTTGGCCAAAAATTAAAAAAAAATTTCAAATCTTCTCAAAAATGTTTTATCTGTAAGAATCTGTTTGATAATTTAAATTATTTTCTTAAAATAATGATTGATTCCACATCAAATTATTCTTATCGAACATTTAGTGTTGGTGCTACCATTAAACCTTCTATTGTTGATAGAGATGATTATGTTAGATCTCAATACAAACTAATGGGAATCGATAGTATCAAAAGTGATATTACAAAAGAATTGGGAAAATCTTTTTCTAAAAAAACAAAAAAAATTGTAGATTTTTTGGATCCTGAAATTAATTTTATAATAAATTTTAAGGATGAGTCTTGCAAATTACGTTCTAAATCTATAACTCTTTCTGGAAGATATGTGAAAATTCTGCGAGGAATCACTCAAAAACAAAAACCTTGTATGAATTGTAATGGTAAGGGATGTAGAACTTGTTTATTTCATGGTATTTCTGAATTTGATAGTATTGAAGGAATAATCTCACAATATCTCTTTAAAAAATTTGGAGGTACCACTACGAAATTTACCTGGATTGGTGGGGAGGATAAATCTAGTCTTGTTTTAGGTACTGGTAGACCATTTTTTGTTAAAATCCAAAATCCAAATAGGAGAAAATCAAAACCAATTTCAATTAATCTTAATTCTCTTAAACTTACAAATCTCAAAGTAATTGATGAATTTCCTAAAAAACCTGTAAAATTCACTTCATCTATTGAAATCAAAATTTCTTCTAAAAATACTATTGATTCAAAATATCTCAAAAAACTAAAACATCTTGTTAATACCCCTGTTGTAGTTTATGATAAATCTGGAAAACGTTCTGAAAAACAAATTTTTTCTGTAAATTATAAAAAACATTCATTGCATAATTTTTCTTTATTTCTGAAAGTTGAAGGAGGATTACCTATACGTCGATTTATAGAAGGTGGAGATATTGTTCCTGAAATCTCAAAACTTCTAAACTGTGAATGTAGATGTGATGAATTTGATTTTCATGAAATTGAGGTAATGAAATAATCGTTTAATCTAAAACTACCTTTGAAAATACTAAATCTTATATCATTTAGATGATATAGTATTATGATGATTTTATCTACAGATAATGAAAAGATTGTCATAGACTTTCACAAGGAAATTGATTCCTTTAGTAAAGTAAAACAACTAACTTTTCTAAAGAAAAAAGAATTGATGGTGAGAGGAAATGATGATTTGAAACGACCTAGTTACCATTTGTAACGATAATTAATTTCTAGGATTGAAATAATCGTTAAACTAACTAATGTTGATAGAATGATAACAATTAACTACTGCTAAATATCCTAAATTTACATGCCAATGAGAAAAACAGGTAAACATCAAAGACGCGCAGATCAAAGCGAAAATAGACGTAAAGTTAAAAAGGCAAAATCTGGAAAGCCTAGATCTTCATAAATCAACATTTTTACATTAAAATTTTTAACAATTATTGTTGGATCCTTTAGTACGTTTTAGAGATGCACATTCTAATGGTCTGATACCTGACGATATTTATGATTTAACCTTGAAGCGTTTTCCTATCACTGTTGCTGGAATAAATAGAATTGAAAAAGCATCTGGAATTCAATATCCTGTTGCATATGTTGAACCTTCCCTTGTACTTTCATCATCTGATTCAAATTCATATGAGTATGGTATTCTTTTTGCTAGAACTATTCCTGTTATGTTTGAAGAAAAATTTCAAGTTGTAATTCAAATTTCTGCCCCTCTTGTTGCTTATGGATTAAAGGGAACAATTCATGCTATTTTGGCTCATGAATTTTTACATTTTTTAGAACTGATTCGAAAAATTTCAAAAATGGAATTACTTTCTGACGAAATATCTGGAAACTTATTTGAAAATGTCTACAGTGATGAAACTAGATTGTTTGAACCTAAAGTTGTTTTTAAAGATAGAACTCTATTGAATCATATTACAAAAAAATTCCCTGCTGGATTTCGTGATTATAAACTTGAAGATAAAGTAATAAAATTTTGGTCTGATAGGGATTTGCCAAAAACAAATATTTCTTTAGATGCTAATAATGTAAAATTATCTGCAGAATCTTTGTCTAAAATAAAACTTGATCCTGCATTAATCACAAAAATTGAACAATTAGAAGAAAAGAGCTCAAAAATCCATAAGAAAAGATTGTATTGATTATTAATTTATTTTAAATATTTTTTTACAGTTTGAATTCAGTTAATCCACATTTTCCACAGGTCTTTCTATCTTTGTGCTCTGACATGAATGTTCCTTTTCCGCATCTTGAACAAACTTTTCTAAGTCTTGAAGTTTTGTCTCCATCAACTTTGTAATATTGGTAAACCTTTGGACTAAAACCTTTACTGCCTTTTTTTTCCACAGGCATTATTCTGTTTTCTCCTCTTCTTTTGGTGCTTCTTCTTCAGATGGTGCTGCTGCTTCTGTGGCTGCTTTTTCAGCTTCAGCTATTTTTGCTTTAGTTTTTTCTAATCTTGAGAAAATAGTTGGATTGATGTGTTTTTTTGCCAATCCTTCATCATCATAAACATAGAAAACTCCTGATACTTTTGACATACCTACATGAGTTTTTAATCCCATTGGTATCACAATTTTTCCATCTAACTTGAATTCTTTTGTAACCATGTCTACTGCTTCCATTTTCTTTAATTTGCCACCTAAGCCTGTAAAATCGCAAGTTAGTTCTCTTCTTGATAAGAAGGCGTTATTGACATCTGAAAGCGTCTGAATAATTGACATGTATCAAAAATCCTTTAGATATTTCATATAAACCTAGTTGAATTTACACAAGAAATTTAAGAATATGCTATGAATTAATGATATGGAACGATATTTGATTCATTTAAAAAATGAAAAACACATTCCCATAAATTCTCGTGAAATACTTTATCGATCTAAAGATCTGATATCTGGAATGTCTGCACATATCAGACTAGCTAGAGTTGCTACAACCTTTATTGAATTTGATGTGGCAATTGAAACAAAAGATGTGGACACACTTGTTGAAAAATTATCCCCTATTGGCGATTTAGATAATATCCGACATGTAATTGAAGAAGAAATTGAAATAGATCAAGGGATCAAAGATGGTATTTTTTATTTTAACAATGAAAGATTTTGGGAGTGCCATGAAGCATTTGAAGGTGTTTGGAAACAATGTTTTGGTCGTGAAAAGGAATTAGTTCAAGGAATTATTCTTGTGGCTGTTGCATTTGCACATGCTCAAGAAAATGAATTAAGTATTGGTGTTGCAATGTTAACTAGAGCTTTACAAAAATTGGGAAGTTCACCATCAATGTATCATTCAATTGATGTAGAAAGAATAAGAAAAAAATCTGTTGAAATGCAACAGATTAATGATTTGGTTCTATTTGAGATCTAATTAATTCTAAAGATTTTGTAACTACTTCTGCACCTTGAAGTAATCCTATACTGCCTTTCTTTGCTTGCTCTTCAGTCATTCTTGTTGTTCCATCATTTTTAATAAAATCAGCTGAAACTACTACTGGCACTGGATCATCACTGTGACCTTTGTTAATACATGGTGTTGAATGATCTGCAGAGATAATTATTGCTACTTTACTTGAATCAATATTTTCCACAAGTGTTTTGAAAAATCGTTGATCAATCTCTTCTATGTTTTTCATTTTGCCTATGGCATCTCCATCATGACCAAATTCATCTGGTCCTTTAAGGTGAACGTAAATTGCATTTTGTGTTTCCATTGCTTTAGCTGCAACCTTTGCTTTTTCTTCATAATCTGTTAAACCTCCTGCTTCAAATGCTTTCATTTTAAGAACTTCAGAAATTCCAAGCTCCACTGGCATATCTACTATACATGAAAATTTCATACCATGTTTTTCATTAATTGGTGCTACATCTGGATATTTGTTTCCTGCATCTCTAAGTAAGATACAACTGAGTTGTTTTTTGTTTTGCTCTTGGCGTTTTTTGTTTATCTCACTTTCTCTCATAATTTTTATTGATTGTTCTGAAAATTCGTTTACTAAATTTGATGTAAGTTTTGCATCTTCTGAGTCTTCTAAAGGTAAGCATTTTTCAATTTTTAAAAAGTCTCCTACAGCTTTTGCTACTCCCATTCCTCCAATATTGCTATATGCTGGATCTGTATTTGTAATTCTTGATGATAATTTTTGATATGGTGTTCTAATTCTAACTGTTACTCTATGTCCTATTGTAGGCGCAACTATTAATTTTGTATCTGGAATCGAAAATTTTATTTTTTCTTCTAATTCTTTTGCAATTCCATCAGCATCTTCTTTTTCAATTTGTCTGCCTGCCCTTCTATCTATGATCACGTCTTCTTCATTTAATGTTGAATAATTTCCTCTTAATGCTAAATCTCCATCTTTAAAATCAATTCCAACTCCTATTGCTTCTATGACTCCTCTACCCGCATAATCTGCATGTTCAAATTTGTAACCTAACATATTGAAAACTGCAATATCTGATTCAGGAGCTATTCCTTTTCCTACTGAAATTACTTCCCCAATTGTACCATTACTTGCAATTTTATCTAATGTTGGTGTATTTGCAGCTTCTAATGGTGTCTTTCCATCCAAATCTGGATGTGGTAGATCTCCTACTCCGTCTAAAAGAACATAAATCATATGTACGTCAGAATTATCCATTTAAACTCTGTTTATCCAAATTTTTGATCTATGTTTTAAATCTTACAATTTTCTATACGATCATTTTTCAATTTTTCATTTTAAGAATCTATTTCAAAATAAAAAATCCATTTTTTTAACCCACTGTTGAATTATTTTTTTACCTTTAAATTTAATCTCAGAAAACATTTTAACATACAATTACTTTCAATTACCATTATGGGGGATATGCGCAAAGACTATGTTTCTGAGCGTTTTATGATTGTCTCTAAAAAAAATGATAAAGTAGTTGATCCTAAAAAATCTCCTTTTGCCCCTGGTAATGAATCGATGACAAATCCATCTGTTTTATCTCTTGTTGAAAAAGATGGTATGTTACAACGTCTTCAAGATAGTGAAGATGACTATGTTGAAGATTGGTCTATTCGTGTTTTTGAAAGTAAAAACCCTATTGTTTCAACTGACTCTGAAAATTCTTACAGTGAAAAACCATTTTACAGTGAACCTGCATATGGATATCATTACGTAATTGTTGCCTCTCCAAATCCTAAAGATACGTTTGCAACAATTCCTCCTGAACAATGGTCAAATGTCTTAGTTGTTGTACAAGATAGACTACGATGGCTTTATACCCAAAAAGGTGTAACATATGTTTCAATTTATGGTGATCATGGTGCCCTTGCTGGAAATGTTAATCCTCATCCTCATCTGAATATTCTTACTTTTTCTACAATCCCACCAATTATTGATGCTGAGGCTGAAGCATCTCATAAAATTTTGAATGAAAAAGGTGTTTGTCATATGTGTCAAACCATAAATGAAGAACTTAGCGGACCACGACAAATTCTTCAAACTGATGGATTCATTGCTTTTTCTCCATGGGCTCCATCATACCCTTATGAATTTTGGATTTCTCCAAAAAAACATACTACTAGTTTTTCAAAAATTACTCAAAAAGAAATTAACGATTTATCTTTAATTTTACGATCAACTTTAGGCGGATTATCTAACACTGTGAAAAATGTTTCATATAATTTGGTTTTTCATCTTTCTCCTGAAAAGAAAAATACTCGACAAATTCATTGGCATATTGAAATTTATCCAATTACTAAATCATGGTCCGGTCTAGAACGTGGATATGGTATTTTCTTAAACAATGTTTCTCCTGAGGAAGCTGCTGAAAAACTTGGAGCTGCATGTAGGAAAGAATTAGCCAATCTTGTTGGTATTATTTGATTTTCTGAATGGTTTATTTATCAACCATAATTAGTTCAAATTATGGCAGTTGAAAAATGGCTTGCAATTACTAGTGTAGGTCTTTTTGCAATGTTTGCAGGTGAGATGATTTCTGTTTATTATTTTATGATGACTGTTCCTTTAGATTCTGTAGTTGCACAAGGTTTTTCACCTGATCCAAAATTAATTCAATTTGTCTCTATTGGTGTTGCACCTGCTGGTATTTTAGCTGCAGTTGCTTTTATTATGTCTAGAAATTATGGTTCAAAACAAATTGGAACTTTAATTATTGTTGGAGGAATAATTTTACTGGCAGGTAATATTATTGCATATTCTATGATAGATTCTTTTCCTGAGATTTATGTTACCGATGCAGTAGTATTTGTTCCATTATTATTTGTGATATTATCTGCACCTGTAATGGGCGTTGGAGCATCTTTAATTCTAAAACGAAAAAAACGTCCAAAGAAAGAATTTTTTTAGATGTGATTAAACCTTAACTCGTTTGAATTATGTTTAAAACCTAATTTTTCATAAAATGGTTTCACATTATCTGAACAATCCAAAATTGTCTTGTAACATCCATAATTTTTTGAAAATTCTAATACATATTTGATAATTTTTTCACCAATTTTTTTACCTTGAAAATTTTTATCCACTACTACATCTTCTATATGTCCTACAAGTCCCCCTTGATGAATAAATTTAGGCTCAATTAGAAGTGTAGTGGTTCCTATTATCTTTCCATTTATTTCTGCAACTATTATGTGATGTTCTGGATTTGATTTGATTTTCTTAAAAATTTCTACTACTTTATCATTATTCATACTACTAGTCTCTCTTAATGAATCCAGTGTAGTAAGAAACCCATTTGCCAAATCTTTTTCCTCTAGTTCTCTTATAATTAGATCATCCATTTCTAAATTCTACCTACTTTTTTATTATATTCTTCACATGCATTTTTGTATGATTCTTTATTGCCAATATCTGTAAATCCTTTTTTTGTAATGAAACTATTTACTATGTTTTTTCTTTTCATTACTTTTTTTATAACATCATCCATTCCATATGGTTTATTTTTTGGTATTAAACTGAAAATTTTTGCATTCATGATATAACAACCCATGTTTACATTTGCTTTAATTTCTGGTTTTTCATTCCAACTTGTGACTCTGCCATTTTTAGAAGTTTCAATTACTCCATATGGTAAATTTGTTTTATATTCATTTAAACTCATTGTAATGAATGCCTTTTTTACTGAATGCTGTTTTATCATATTTCTTAGACTAAAATTAAAAATTGAATCTCCATACATACAAACAAAATCGTCATCAATGAATTTTTCTGCTGTTTTAAGCTGCCCTGCAGTAGCTAATGGTTTCTTTGATACTGCATATTCAATCTTGACACCAAATTTTTCTCCATCTTCAAAATAATCTTCGATTGTTTTTCTAAGATAACTAACACACAGAACTACTGATTTAATGCCACTTTTCTTTGTCCAATTTATCAGATGCTCTAAAATTGGTTTTTCTCCTATTGGTAGCATAGGTTTAGGTTTATCATTTGTTAATGGCCTCAGTCTTGTTCCTAATCCTCCAGCAAGAATTACTGCTTTCACAAACTTTATTTCAAATTTGAGTATTTATGTTCAAGGATAAATTTGTCTGTTTATTTTAAATAATTTTCATAATTTTTTTTATCACTTTGTCTGGTGTTTCTCCAAATAATATGATCATTGGTTCTTTTCCAAAATCTCCTTTATGATAGATAATATCTGGTGATTTTTTAGAATCTTTGATTGCCGTTTTAATTCCCCATTCTATAGTTGATCCTTTAATTTTTACATTTTTTGGCTCTAACTTTCTATCATAACCATAAATCGTTAATTTCAATTTTTTAATTTTGGATATCGTTTCTTTTTGATATTTTAAATTTATTGCAGAATAAATTTTAGGAAATTTTTTATTCACTATAAGTAATGCTGTTGCAACATGTTTTGAACCTCCATACGATAAACCCCCTGCAATAATTACTTCTTTTTCAGATTTAACTATTCTTCCAGAAATTCCTAATATGTCTTTAATTGATTTAGGTTTTTGTTGTGCATAGACAAAATTTGTTTGACATTCTGGAATATTTTTATAAATATTTTTTATTTTAGTAAATTCATTAATTGCATTTGATAATTTTATTTTTATTTGATCTTGTTCATTTATTCTTGTAATTACAATTCCATTTCCTATTTTTCTTGAATTTTTGATTGAATCAAAAGTAATTTGTTTAGCAAATTCTAATGATTCTTTAATGCTTTTATTTTTTGCAAGTGCATATAACAATCCTGCTGAATGAATACCTCCGCTTCCATGATTTATTTTTGAAATTTTTTCTCCTAAAATAAAATATTTCTTATTTTTTTCTAAAACAAGATCTGACACTTTATTTTTTTTAATGTTCATTCCAGTAATTACTACATTTCTTGCTCCCATTTTTTGTAATATTTTGGCAATTTTTTCAGGCGTATTTTTTGAATTAATCTTGGTTTTTGTCAAAATTTCAGCCTCAAATCTATTTGGAGTAATAATTGTTGCAAGTGGTATAATGAATTTTTGAAAATCACCAATTGCTAATTTTTCTATTAACATTCCTCCTGTAGTTGATTTGATAACTGGATCCACTACAATTGGTATTTTTAATTTTTTTAATTGTTGATATATTATTTTAATAATTTCTGAATTGTATACCATCCCAATTTTTATACCGTCAATTTTAAAATCTGAAATTATTGATTCTAATTGATTTTTTAAAATTTTTTTTGATACTGGTTCAACCATCCCAAAATTTGAAGTATTTTGTCCTGTAATAGCTGTAATTACTGTTAAACCATATGCATTAAGTGATGAAAATGTTTTAACATCACTTTGAATTCCTGCACCTGATGATGGATCCGAACCTCCAATTGATAATAAATTCACATAATCTACTAATTTTTAACACTAATCTGCTTTTCCATTAATATTAAACCCTTCAATCAAAAATTATGTTATCTATTTTATACTTGAATACCTTTTTTTATTATGTGAGTAAAATTCCTATGGTTGATGATTCAATTCCTGATCAATTACAATGCACAACTTGTTTACTCCCTATGCAATACCAATTAAAAATAGATGGAAAATTTCTTTGGCAGTGTTTTAAATGTGGAAAAAAATACTTTGTATCTAAAAATATTAATGATAGTATTGAAGAAAGTTGGAGTCCTCCTAGATGATGGAATCTTCTAAAAATAAACCTCTAAACTCTGAAAATATCAACGTTGATTACTACAAATTATTAGTTTCTGCAGAAATTGAATTAATTCAAAGAGTTAAAGAAATAAGGGAAAATTTTTCTAACTCTCCTGACTCTGAGCGTATTGTTGAGCCTATTTTACAACGTATTTCAAAAATAAACTCTGAAAAATCAATTTTGGGAAAAAAATTAAATTTAATTTAATTATTTTTATGAACTGCTGAATTTTTAAAAATATACAATTTTATTATTTTATTAATAGTGTCATTTTTAGTGCGATCATAGTTTTAAAATAATTTTCACGATTGTTTAAATCAGGTAAAAACTATATTGATTTATGACTACTCAAATGACTTCTGCACGTCGTGGTGTTGCAACTGATGAGATGAAACAAGTTGCAAAAGATGAGGATGTTTCACTTGAATGGTTAATCCCTAAAATTGCAAAGGGCTCAATAATTATTCCCAGCAATAACGTAAGACCACAAAAAATTCACAATGTTGGAATTGGTAAAGGTCTAAAAACTAAAGTTAATGTTAACATTGGAACTTCTACATTAAATGTAAACATTGAGGAAGAAGTAGAAAAAGCTAAAGTTGCAATAAAATATCATGCTGATACTATCATGGACCTCAGCGATGGTGGTGATGTTAAAAAAATACGTCAAACACTAATGGATGCTGCCCCAATTACTTTTGGAACTGTTCCAATTTACGAAGCTTACAACTATGGTGTTGAAGTTCACAAGAATCCTTTGAATTTAACCGAAGATGATTACATTAAAGCATTTGAAAATAATGCAAAAGATGGGGTTGATTATACCACTGTTCACTGTGGAATCACAAAAGATATTGCAAAAAGAATTCTCAAAGTTCAACGATATGGTGGCGTTGTGAGTAAAGGTGGTACAATCACTGCTGCTTGGATGTTAAAACATGATAAAGAAAATCCATACATCACTCATTATGATTACATGATGGAAATTGCTAAAAAATATGATGTTACATTTAGTCTTGGAGATGCATTAAGACCTGGCTCGATTTTAGATTCTCATGATGAACTTCAAGTTCAAGAGATGATTAACATTTCTAGATTAACAAAGCGAGCACATGAACATGATATTCAAGTAATGGTTGAAGGACCTGGACATGTACCATTAAACGAAGTTGCTGCAAATGTTAGGTTAGCAAAATCTCTAATTGGAGATGTTCCATATTATGTTCTAGGCCCATTGGTTACAGATGTTGCATCTGGACATGATCATATTGCAAGTGCAATTGGTGCTGCAGTCTCTGCCAGTGAAGGTGTAGATCTTTTGTGTTATCTAACACCATCAGAACATTTGGCTTTACCAAATGCTGAAGAAGTAAAGGCTGGATTAATTGCATATAGAATTGCAGCTCATGCAGGTGATCTTGTAAAAATTCGTGATAAAGTTATCAAATGGGATATAGAAATGACTGAAGCTAGACGTACACTGGATTGGGAAAAACAACTTGCTTTATCTATTGATCCTGAAAAAGCTGCAAAAATCCATAGTAGAACTGGACAACATCCTGGAAATAATGTTCCATGTACTATGTGTGGTGGTGCATGTGTTTACATGATGTTGCCTCAACAAAAAAAATATGATAAAGAAAATAAAAATTTACAACAAATTGACTAATACTTTTTGAAGACTAGGTACTGTTTCATAATTTTTTAATTGATTAGATTCTATCCATTTAAAATCTGAATTTTCCCAATTGAGATTAATTTTCATTTCTTTTGTTTGAAACAGAAATGGGAATATTATCCATTCCTGATTCTCATATTGTGGTGAATGCACTTGCATTTTTTCTATGGCTTTAACAAGTGTAATTTTGTTCTCTGTTATTCCAACTTCTTCAAAAATTTCAATTTTTGCTCTATCTAATGGGGTTTCATTTTTTTCAATAATGCCACTAATTCCTGACCACAAACCTTTCATCGATTTAACTTTATCACTTCTTTTTAGAATTAATAATTTATTATTATTTTTAATGAAAGATGTAACTATTTTTGTTGAACGCATTCTGTTTATTTTTCAACTGCTTTTACCATCTTTGTGAGTTTTTTATATGACTCATTAAGATCTGTGTGCTTGGATAGTCTCTCTTGACAATTTTTAATATATTCAACCACTTCTTCTGTTTTTGATTCTTGGACCGATGTTAATAATCGTCCAACATCTTTCCACAGTTCTTCTGCAACTCTTCTAATTTCAGGATTTGCAATAATTGTTTCAATTAGTTCTGGAGTTTCTGTCATGATACTTTCTGCTAATGTTTTTTGAACTCTAAATGTTGTACCTGACATTTTTTCTGTTAGTAACATTTTTTCATCTTTTGATATTATGTTTGCAAAAACCACATTGATCAAATGAGTTAAACCTAGAATGACTGCAATTTTTTTATCATGTTCAATTGCATCAATTGTAACAAAATTTGCTCCCTCGAATAGTTCTTTTGCAACTGTTAATTCTTTTTTAGCATCTTTGATAGGAACTGAAATTATGTTTTGACCTTTAACTGATTTAATTCCTGGACCAAACATTGGATGAATACAAATTGGATTAATTTTATCTGGCATTTTGGATAGTGATGTAACAACTTTTGATTTTTCTGATGAAATTTCAATAAGATATGTTCCTCTTTTCATCTCTTTTGCAATCAATCTAATAATTTCTGGAGTTCTTCTTGTTGGTGTGCATAATACAACATAATCTGCTTTTAAAATTGCACCTACTAATGATTCTGAAACTATGACATTTTTTCCAAAATTATCATTTTCTGAATCATATCCTGTTATTTCATAATCTGGACCTGAAAAATATTTTGTAAACCATTGTCCCATTTGGCCCCCTGCGCCAATTACTGTTAATTTTTTCACTATACAACCTTCATAATGTTACCTAGTATAACCATTCCTTCCATTAGTGTTTTTTCGTCTTGACATGCCGATATTCTGATGAAATTCTTATAATTGCCGAACCCTTCTCCTGGTGCTACTGCTAGTCCTTTATCTAAGGAATCATTGGCAAATTGTACTCCATCAAATCCTTCTTTGTTTACTCTTGCAAAAATGTACATTGCACCATCTGGAATAATGAATTCTAATTCCATTTCTTTTGCTTTTATTGCCAGCATATCTAGTCTTTTTTGCACTATATTGGAATTGTTGGATGTATCTGCTTCTAATGCTTTCATTGCAACATATTGAATTGGCTCTGAAACATTTGTTAAACACAATGCTTCTAATTTTGACATTTTTTCTACAATTTGTTTAGATGCTATTGCATATCCTACTCTAAACCCTGTCATGGCATGTGATTTTGAAAATGATTGAGTTACAATACTTTTTTCATAATTATAACTTAGAATGCTTTTCCAATTTGTTTTTGCATATTGTGAATAAATTTCATCACTTAACACATACAGATTATTTTCTTTTGCTATTTTTATTATCTTGTCTTGTAATTCAATTGGTAAAATTTTACCAGTTGGGTTATTTGGATAATTAAGAACAATCATTTTTGTGTTTAAATTAATTATATTTTCAATTTGTTCAATTGATGGTTCCCAATTTTTTTCTAGTGTTGTATTGATTGTTCTAACCTTAATTCCTGCATTAAGTGCACAATCTTTGTATGCTGGCCATGCTGGTTCAATTATGATCATCTCATCTCCTGGATTTAGTAATGTCGTAATTGCTGTAAAAATTGAAAATCTTGCACCTGGACTAACTATTATATTCTCTTGTGTAATGTTTACATTAAATTTCTTTGAAACATACTTTGCAAGCGAATCTCTAAAAATTGGCATTCCTTTTGCTTGACCATATTTGATAAATCCTTTTTCAAAAACTTCTGATAGAGATTTTTTTACAATCTCTGGTGGTAAAAAGTCTGGCTCACCTACTTCCATGTGTATTATTTTTTTTCCTTTTTGTTCAAGTGATTTTGCTTTTAAGAAAATTGAAAGATGTGTCTGCTTATTTTCTGATTGTACTTTTATTGATTCATTTAATAAAAAATTTAAAAATTTTACTGCTAATGTTTCGTCTAATCCTATTTCTTTGGATGTATTGATTACTTTTCCACGTAAATTACCTTCTCTCTCTTCATCTGTAATGCCTTTACCAATATTTTTTTTAACTTCGCCAATCTCTTTTGCAATATCTGTTCTAGTTTTTAGCAACTTGATCATTTCTAAGGTAACTGAATCCATTCTATTTCTGAGATCATTAATGTCAGACATTTTTTATAAAGTGGGCTTAATTGTGCCTGCCATAAGTGCATGATCTGCTATGGTTAAGGCTACTAGTGAATCTACTACTGGTGGTGCTCTTGGTACTACGCATGGATCATGTCTTCCTTTTACTTGAAGTATAGTTTCTGTTTTATTTTTAATATCTACTGTACTTTGTTTTTGAGCAATTGATGATGCAGGTTTAAATGCAATTCTCATAGTGATTGGCATTCCGTTAGAAATTCCTCCTAATATGCCTCCTGAATTATTTGTCTTTGTAATTATTTTTCCTTTTTTAATTGTATACAAATCATTATTTTCTGAACCAAATAACTCTGACCCTTTAAACCCTGAACCAAATTCTATTCCCTTTACTGAAGGAATTGAAAAAATCGCTTTACTTAAGTCTGATTCTAATGAACTAAAAATTGGTTCTCCAAGTCCAACTGGTACATTTGTTGTAATTGATTCAATTATTCCTCCTAAAGAATCTCCTTTCTTTTTTGCATCTAATATTGCTTCTCTCATATTTTTTGCTGTTTTTTCTTCAGGACATCTTACTTCATTTTTATAAATTAATTTTGACATTTTTTCATTGAATTCTTTCTCCATCTTTATTTTTCCAATCTGAGATGTAAATGAATTTGTTTTAATTCCTAATGTAACTTTGAGTAGTTTTCTTGCAATCGCTCCACCCATTACGTGTGTTGCAGTTAATCTGCCTGAAAATCTTCCGCCCCCTCTATGATCATTATATTGATTATATTTCATCATTGCAGGGTAATCTGAATGACCTGGTCTTAATTTTGTTCTTAAATCTTCATAATCTTTTGATTTTTGATCAGCATTCCAGATTAACATAGTAATTGGTGCACCTGTAGTAAACCCTCTAAAAATACCTGAAATTATTTCAACAACATCTTCCTCTTTTCTTTGTGTTGAAATTATATTTTGACCTGGTTTTCTTTGATTTAACATTTCTTGAATTTCTTTTTCATCTATTTCTAATCCTGCAGGACATCCATCTAATACTGTCCCAATTGATCTTCCATGACTTTCACCAAAACTTGTTAAAACAAGACGTTGGCCAATAGAACTTCCAGGCAACATATTATCTATGTTAAGTGATGTTTATAATTCCTCATTATAATTTATTAAAAAAATGCTTTTTTGATTTAATTTTTTTTCTTATTCTTTTTAATTTTTTTATTAATAATTCAAATAAAATCTATTTTTTATGAAATAATTATAATATCTTTTTAAATATAATGATAACTTATATGATATATGCAAAAACATGTAATTTTTATCACATAACTGGCGCGGCTCTGCGAAAAATAACATGTTATCGCCATAAAATGGTGAGAGTGAGGAGAATGCTTTCCACTCTATACGGGGTCGCGCCTTTAGATCTTATTAGTTGATTTTTTTAGTAATATTTTATAAAACTTGAATTTTTGCACCTAACCTATTCATTTCTTGAATGAAATTTGGATATGATACTTCTACTGATTCTGAATCTGTTACGATGCAATCTCCAATGTATGTTCCAGCAATACAAAATGCCATAAATAATCTATGATCATTTTCTGAATTTAGTTTTGCTCCGATAAGATTTTTTGAAGATTCTAAAATTAATCCATCTTCTTTTTCTTCTACATTAATTCCTAATTTAGATAACTCTCTTGCAAGAATTGCAATTCTATCTGTTTCTTTTAATCTTGCATGTTTTACATTTACAATTTCAATTGGTTCTGATGATATTAATGATAAAATTGAAAGAGGTGGTAAAAGATCTGGTGAATTTCTTAAATCAAACTTTCCACCTTTTAATTTTTTAGGTGATTTAATTTTGATTTGATTTTCTTCAATTATGACTGACACTCCTAACTGTTCTAGAAAATCAATGAATGCTTCATCCCCTTGTGGTAAGTTACCAATATTCCCTTTGACTATTACTTCTTCTCCATTAAGAACTATAAACGACAGAAGTAATGCTAAACTTGAAAAATCAATTGGCACTGTAAATGTAGTTTTTTTATAAATTTGTGGTGATATGTTATATTTCTTATATGGAATTAATGTTTGAACTGAAACTCCGAATTTCCTCATTGTTGCAATTGTTGCATCTAAGTAAGGTTTTGAAACTAGATCCCCTTCAATGGTTAAATTAATTCCATTTTTTGTTAAAGGGGCTGTAATTAATAATGATGATATAAATTGACTAGATAAATTTCCTGGAATTGTTACATCCCCTCCTGTGATGCAACCTTTAATTTTGATTGGAGGTTTTCCATCTATTGAGGTACACTGTGCACCTAAACTTGATAGTGCATCTAATAATGGCTGCATTGGTCTTTTTTGTAGACTTGCATCTCCTGTTAGAATAATTTCTTCTGAAAATAAACTGGCTATTCCTATTGCAATTCTGATAGTTGTTCCTGAATTCTCGGTATTGATTTCCGATACATTTGTGCCTATTTTTATTGATTCTTTTACAATAATTGACGAATTATTCACTTTTATGTTTGCTCCAAATTTTTTACATGCTTCGATTGTCGCTTTTGTATCTGCTGACAATAGAATATTTTCTATTTTACTATCATTTCCTGCAAGTGATGCTAGAAAAATCCCTCTATGTGTATAGCTTTTATTTGAAGGACAATCAATTTCTCCTTTGATTTTTGATTTTTCTACTTTACAGTTCATACACTTCTGCCTTCTTATTGTTAATTTTTGAAACAATTATGTTTCCTTCTAACAATTCAAATATTTTTTTAATATTTGATATGTTTTCTTTTTTTACAATTGCTGCTATTGAAGGACCATTTCCAGAAATTGATGCACCCAGTGCCCCTTTCTCAATTAAAGATACAATAATTTTAGGATCTGAATCTAAAATAACTGATGTTGATAACCCATTAATCGTCATGGCTTCCCAATACTTTTTTTCTTTTGCTAATTCCCATGCATTATTAAAAATCGATGATAATATTTTTAAATTTTTTAACTTTCCCCGTTTTCTATTTTTTGGAATAAAAATAACTGCAGTTAAATTCGATGGTATCTTTTGAAAATGTATTCTATTTCTTTTTGCATTATCTGTTACATTAAATCCTCCATAGTAGCATGAACATGCATCATCATATGCTCCTGTGATGCTTACTTTGGATTCAATTGATGCATCAACACCTGCTAGCAAAATTTGCCTATCTGTTAATTTTGGTTTGAATATTTTTGCACATGCTAATGCAATAACTGATGATATTGCACTTGAACTTTTTAACCCATAACCGGTTGGTATTTCTGAATTTAGAGTGATTACTATTTTATTTTTCTCTAAATCTTTTTTTGATACGATTTTTTCAATTGTTTTATTAATTAGACGTGAACTTAGACTTTTATTTTCTGATTGAATTGTAACCCCTTTACCTTCAGATGTCTCCACTATGGCTTCAACTTTTAATGAAATCCCTAACGTTGCACCTTTTTTATTTGCAATTGCACTGACTAAAGAGACTGCACCATGGACAGTAGCCTTTACTTTTGCCATCAAAATCCTCCTAACAATGCTTTTTTCATTGCATTATAAGGTGCTTTCATCTCATGCCAAATTTCAAATGCTCTAACTGCTTGTCCTAGAAGCATTTCATATCCATAAATTATTACTGCATTTTTTTCTTTTGCTTTTTTAATAAAATCTGTATTCATTGGTGTGTATACAATATCATAAACAGTTGTTTTTTCATTTACCCCTTCAAATGAAATTGGACTTGTCTCATTTTTTAATCCAATAGATGTTGCATTAATGATTATGTCATAATTTTCTATTGAAGTATCTATGTCTTCTATTTTTTTTACATTTGCATGTAATCCAATTTTTTTTGCAAATTCAGATAAATTATTTGCATTTTCTATTGTTCTGTTTGCTATGTCTATACTTTTTGCTTTTTCTTTTGTAATTCCTGCAACAATTGCTCTTGCTGCTCCCCCTGCACCAATAAGTAATACCTTACTATTTTGAATTGATGTATTTCTTTTTTTAAGAGGTTCCAAAAAACCATCCATATCTGTATTGTACCCTTTCAATACCCCGTCATTATTTACAACAGTATTAACTGCACCAATTATACTGCATGATTCATCTATTCTATCTAAATATTTCATCATTTCAATTTTGTGTGGTATGGTAATGTTGAAACCATCTATCTTAATTTTTTTAAGCCCTTCAATTCCTCCTTCCAATTCCCCTTTTGGAATTCTGTATCCTATGTATGATGCGTCTAAATTTAATTCTCTAAATGCTGCACTGTGAATATTTGGAGATAAAGAGTGATCAATAGGATCGCCGATTACTGCAAAACTTTTCCCCATATTATTTTCTTGAATACTATGATTGATTTAAACTCTCAATTTTCTATTTACTTCTTTTTTAGATTAATTATTTTTTTAACTTCATCTACGCTAAATTGTCCTGGAGCGACAGCTTTTCCTAATGATACATAGGTATATGGACTTCCAAGATATAGGCATAAAATTCTAGAGATTCTACCAAAATCCCCCATTGCAAATGAAATTAAATTATTTTTTCCTTTGTTATTGTATAATTCTAACATTCTAGTTGAATCTTCTGTTGATTTTGCTGTACTGACAATTTTTACATTAGTTGAAAATTTACTCATTTGATTTATTTTATTTTTTAATTCTGAAGATTTTGGTGTCTTTTTAAAATCATGCCAAGAAACTAATAATTTAGTTTTTGTTGATTTTAAATATTTGAATAATTCTTTATTTTTATTTAATGTATTAAATTCAACATCTAGTAAAAATGGATTATATTCTGCAATTAATTTTAGTATGGATATTCTTTCTTTTTCATTACCTGTAAATTTACCCCCTTCTATTTTTGGTCTTAATGTACAAACAATTTTGTTCATATCTTTTTTTATTATTTCTAATGCTTTTGGAATTTGTTCAATTTTTAAAAAATCTAGTCTAACTTCAACATAGTCTGATTTTTTTAATGCAACTTTTAATTTAATCTTTATTTTATTTGGAGAATTTTCTGCAATTGAGACACAAGTTTTGTATTTCATTTTACTTTTCTAATATGTATTCATCTGATACTTCCATTCCAAAATGTCTGCCCGTTGCAGGTTTTGCATGTGCCATTACCATATCCCCTTTTTTTAGATGTGTCACTGAGATTAGTTGTCCATTTGGTTTGATAAATCTAATAGTTTCTGCATCTTGTGCAATAATTCCTCCTATTTCATTTCCTACAGAAGCCTTGATCATTAACATTGGTCTTCGTTCTATTTTTGCTCTTCCTACTGTTGCTCTTCTTGCTTTTCCTTTAGAATTTAGAATTAATACTTCGGATCCTGTCTCTACTTCTGAAAGATAGCTTGTTGTGCCATCAGGTGATAATGTATAACAATGAACCGCCCCTGCATTTACTCTAAATGGTCTCGGTGATGTAAATGATGATCCAACTGATTCATTATGAACAAGAAACAAGAAATTTGATCTACTTCCAATTAACATTCCTTCCCCTTTATGTAATATTGATGCTGTATCTACACATACTCGTTCCCCATCTCCAACTTCTTTAATTTCAATAATTTTAGCAGGCTTCATCTCAAAATTTCTGGTTCCAAGATATACCATGGCCTCTCTTACTTCATTAATTGATGATGTACTAAATATCACTCCATCAACACCTACTTCTAAGATTGAGAACATTTTTCTCACTTCTTCTGGAGTTCTTGCAATTGCAAAAATCTTAGTATGTATTTTATGCAGTTTTGCAATTATATTTTCTAAAGGAATTATTTTCCAATCTTTTACTTCTATTATTACAAAATCTAATCCTTTTTTTGAAACTGTTAATACATCTTCAATATCTGAATTTGATAATACCTCAAATTTAATTCCAATTTTTTTACCTTTTGGTTTAGATGTCCCTTCTTTTTCTAATACTACATAGTTTGAAGAATTTGATGTAGAAATTGTTTTTAATTTTGTTTTTTTCTTACCTAGTTTTTTTGGATCCAAATATACTGTTTTAATTCCTTCATCTTCTAACTGAGGCAAAAATTTTGTTAATTGTCTTTGATTTACTTTTGGTAAAATAATTAATTCCCTTGTCTTACTCAATTCTTTTCATTGCTTCCTTTGCGGTTCCTTTTTTGAAAATAATTTCTGCTAATGCTTCAACCATTTTTTCAGGTGCTTTATGTGCAAAGATGTTTCTACCATATGTTACTCCTTTAGCTCCTGCGGTTATGGCATCTTCAGTCATTTGAAGAATATCTAAATCTGTTTTTGCTTTAGGTCCGCCCGCAATAACAATTGGAACTGGTGTACTTTTTACAATTTTTGTAAATGAGTCTATGTCTCCTGTGTATAATGTTTTAACAATATCTGCACCACACTCTGCACCAATTCTTGCAACATGTCCTACTATTTCTGGATCATGTGGATTTGTAATATTTTCACCCCTTGGATACATCATTGCTAAAAGTGGCATTCCCCATCTATGACATTGATCTGATGTCATTCCAAGTTGTTCTAACATTTCTGGTTCTTCTTTGCCTCCGATATTGATGTGAAGTGAAACCCCATCAGCTCCTAATGCCATTGCTTCTTTGACTGTACCTGTTAGCATTTTTCGATTAGGTGATAATGAAAGTGCTGTACTACTTGAGAAATGAACTAAAGTTCCAATTTTTAGTGGTTTTGGTAATGCTTTGAGAATGCCTTTGTTAATAATGACACTAGTAAGTCCATGACCTTCACACTTGTAAATTGTAGATGCTGGATCTTCAAGACCTTCAATAGGGCCATTTGAAATACCGTGATCCATAGGAATGCAAAGCATTTTCCCTTTTCGCATAATTCGATTTAATCTAATTTGATTTCCTGATACCATGTTTTGTTTTGATCTTTCAGCCCTACTTAAAAATAACGTGTATTTCATGCTTAGATTTATTTGAAATTAAGCATAAATTCTTCATTTATTTTTAATTTGTACTTTCTGTCAAGAATTAAATAGAAATTCTAAAGGATTACTGATAATTGAGTCAGACTACTGAACAAATACAAAAAAGTGATATTAGAGATATTTTAGAAAATTCTCTTCAGGGCGTTAGACCTGGACCTAGAGATATTCTAAGACTTTTAGAATCTAATGATGTTCATTTAATGGGGCTAGTATCTGGATATTTAACAAAAAAACAGTTTGGCAATAAAGCATCTTTTGTAAATAATATAATTTTGAATTATACTAATGTCTGCATCACTGATTGTAAATTTTGTGCATTTTATAGATCTCCTGGTGCTGAAGACTCTTACACTTTATCCCTTGACGAAATTGAAACTCGTGTAAAAACATCTTATGACATGTTTAAGATTCGTCAAGTTTTGATTCAAGGTGGGCATAACCCAAATTTAAAAATTGAATATTATGAAGATGCATTCAAAATGATTCGTGAAAAGTTTCCTACTGTGGGAGTTCATGGATTATCTACATCTGAAATTGATATGATTGCGCGAGTTGAAAAATCTTCTACAAAAGAAATTTTATCTCGATTAAAAGATGCTGGTTTACAATCTATTCCTGGTGCGGGTGCTGAAATTTTAACTGATTCTGTTAAAGACATTATTAGTCCAAAGAAAATTTCTAGTGCTGATTGGATTAGAATCATGGATGAGGCACATTCTTTGGGAATTCCTGGTTCTGCAACAATGATGTATGGTAGTGTTGAAAACAATAATGATATTGTTGAACACTTTTCTAAAATTGTAAAATTACAAGAAAAAACTAATGGATTTATGGCTTTTATCCCTTGGAACTTTGAACCAAATAATACTTTGATGCAAGATGAAGGTATTGTTGAATATGGAACTGGAGGAACTCAACTTTTGAAAATGATTGCAATATCTAGACTTGTTCTAAATGGATTAATTTCTCACATTCAATCATCATGGCTAACTAATGGAGTGGGAATGGCGCAACTTGCTTTGCAATATGGTGCTGATGATTTTGGTGGAACTTTGATTGGTGAAGAAGTAGTTTCATGTACTGGTGCACGTTCAACTGAATTAACTGATAAAATTATTATTGATGCTATTCATCAAATTGGCTACCAAGTTGAAGAACGAGATAATTTCTATAATCCTATTCGTGTTCTATAGTCCATAATCAGACCATTTAGAATCAACAAGATTCTTTGTTTTATCATCCACTTTTACTTGTTGTTGGATTTCTCTCATATACCCTTCTTCTCTTGTTTTTTGAGTTGCATCTATTCCCATTTTAGATCCTAAATTAACAAGTGGTGATGCTGGATCTAATGTATCTGTGGGAGTATTATTGATAATTATTGTATCTCTTGCAGCATCAGATCTTGTAGTGATGGCCCATATCACATCATCCATATCATGCACATTGATATCCTCATCTACAACAACGAACATTTTTGTAAGTGAAAGTTGCCCCATTCCCCACAACCCCATCATAACTTTTTTTGCTTGACCTGGGTATCTTTTCTTAATTGAGATAACTGCAAAACCTTGGAACCATCCTGCAGCGGGCATACTAAAATCTATTACTTCTGGATGAAACATTTGAATAAGTGGTAAAAATGAACGTTCAATGACTTTGCCAATATATGCATCTTCAAGAATTGGTTTTCCTACTACTGTTGTGAGGTAAACTGGTTTCTTTCTTCTCATAATCCCTGTTAATGTAAATGTTGGATATGGTTCAACGGGAGTGTAGTATCCAGTATGATCTCCAAATGGTCCTTCATCTCTAATGTCTTCTGGATCAACATATCCTTCTAAAACAATTTCTGCATTTGCTGGAACATCTAAGTCGATTGTTTTACATTTTACCGTCTTAATTCCTTCTTTTCTTGTAATTCCTGCAAATAGGTATTTGTCTAATCCTTCAGGAACTGGTGCTATTGACGAAAATACTGTTGCAGGTTCTCCTCCAATAATTATTGCAGTTGGTATTTTTTCCCCTTTATCTTTTGAAATATCTCCATGATTTGCACCCCTCTTGTGTTTTTGCCAGTGCATAGATGCATGTGTTTTATCTATAATTTGCATTCTGAAAACACCTAAATTTCTAACTCCTGTTTCTGGATGTTTTGTTGCAACTAATCCTAATGTTATGAATCGTCCTGCATCATTAGGCCATGATTTTATTATTGGTAAATCATCGAAAGATGCATCTGTAGATGTTATTTCAGTTACTAATCCCTTTGATTCTAATTTGGGAAATGATGCTGTCATTTTTGAAAGCTCTGGAAGTTTTTTAATTTTATTTAAGAATCCTGATGGCATATCCATTTTTGTCATATCTGTAATACGTTGACCAATTTCTGTAAAATCCGTCATTTCAAGTCCTATCTCTAATCTTTTCATTGAACCAAATGCATTTCCTAAAACTGGAATGTCATGCCCTTTTACATTCTCAAAAAGTATTGCAGATCCCTCTGAATACATTTCTCTTCGTAAAATTTCTGCAATTTCTAAATCTGTGTCTACTTCAATTTCAACTCTTTTTAATTCCCCTTGTTTTTCAAGTTCTGCGATGAATTCTTGAGTATCTTGAATTGTCATATTCACCTTTTTCTTAAATCAGGTATAAGCTTAACTGGATTTTTTTAATATTTACATTGGTGGTAATTCTGTCTTTTTATCATGTCCCCCAGACCCAAATTTACAGTAAAAACATAATTCTGACTCCATGTATTTTAATTGCTCAATTTGAATTGCACCTAATTTTAATGCAATTTTTGTTAAAATTCTATATTTTAACGGCATTGCTGGAATTACTTCGTCTAAATACACTCTGTAATGATCTGGACAGAACTTTAGTGTAACTTTGGATGGTTCTTTTCCTTTTTCATTTACTTGTTTTGTAAAATTGATCTGTTCTCTAATGTATTCATGTTTTGGACATGGACAATTTCTACCTCCTGGATGTTTGTATGCTGGTATATTTTTCCAATCAAAATCTGGGTATTCTTTTTCAAAATCATCCATATAGTACATAGTACTTAATTTAACATATAAAATTTATCACATTTTCACATATTATTCAAACCAAATGTAAATAAACCCCGAATTGTGCATGCAAATTAATGGCAGCTGCTAAAAAGCAAACAAAAAAAGATCTTGAAAACAAGATTGCCGAATTAGAAGCAAAGCTAAATCAATTATCTGATCAGCTACAAACAAAACCCGCAGAAACTAAACCTGCTGAGGTTAAACCAGCTGAAACAGCAAAACCAAAACCAACTTTACCTAAAGGTTCTGCTTCAAAACCATCTGAGGTTAAACCATCTGAAACCGCAAAACCAAAAGGTACATTGCCAAAAGGATTTGATAAAGCAAAAGAAGCTCCAAAACCAGCTGAAACAACAAAACCAAAGGCCACATTGCCAAAAGGATTTGAGCAGTCTACAGAGACTCCAAAACTAAAAGATGTGCCAAAACCAGCTGAGACAACATCACAACAACCAGCAACTTTGCAAGAAGCATTAGAAGATGCATACATGAATGCAGCTATGACTGATTTCCATCAGTAC
>Ga0208391_1000088_pt1 | contig 44564 bp, 40 predicted proteins | sample Knorr_S23_td_Bot_FD_185612 | JGI IMG/M metagenome (GOLD analysis project Ga0208391, IMG submission 185612) | Marine microbial communities from Southern Atlantic Ocean transect - Knorr_S23_td_Bottom_ad_3770_LV_A (SPAdes) (version 2) | ecosystem: Environmental > Aquatic > Marine > Oceanic | place... | reverse complement strand
CCTCAACGCCATGGACTGGTTTTCCTACGACCCGTTCACCGTGTTCGACCGGGCCGACTGCACGGTGGGTGCGCTGCGGGCCCGGGCCGGGGACCACGATGTGTCGATCCAATCTCGGGACACCGGTCGCCATGGCGAGGCCAAAGACGTGTCGCTGAAGGACTTGGCCGACCTGGCGGCGGGCCAGCCCGGGGAGTGATGACTACCCCGGCCGGAAGGTGACCACCGTGGAGCGCAGGACCGTCGATTTTCCCGTCTTCGACTCTGACAACCACATGTATGAGACCCAGGAGGCCTTCACCCGGTACCTCCCGTCCGAGTACCGCAGCGCCATCACCTATGTGCAGGTGAACGGCCGGACCAAGATCGCCATCAAGGGCAAAATCTCCGAGTACATCCCGAATCCGACGTTCGAAGTTGTCGCCCCGCCCGGCGCCCAGGAGGACTTCTATCGGAGAGGCAACCCGGACGGCAAGAGCCTCCGTGAGATCTTCGGCAAACCGATCCCCTGCCCGGACTGGGCCCGTACCGCCGAAGCCCGCCTGCCTCACCTGGACGAGTTGGGTCTCGACGGGGCGCTCATGTTTCCCACCCTGGCCAGCCTCCTCGAGGAGCGAATGCGGGACGACCCTGACCTAACCCACGCGGTAGTCCACTCTCTCAACGAGTGGATCTACGATGAGTGGACCTTCGACTACCAGAACCGGATCTTCGCAACACCGATCATCACCCTGCCCATCGTTGACAAGGCGATTGTCGAACTGGAGTGGTGCCTCGACCGTGGGGTGCGCTGCATCCTGATCCGTCCCGCCCCGGCGTGGGGGCTTCGAGGCCCTCGCTCCCCGGGCCTCCCAGAGTTCGACCCGTTCTGGGCCCGGGTCCAGGAAGCGGGCGTTCTGGTTGGCATGCACTCTTCGGACTCCGGCTACGCGGACCTGGTGTCGATCTGGGAAGGATCCACCGAGTTTTTGCCCTTCCAACTCAACCCCTTCCGGTCCCTCGCCATGGCCAACCGGGCCATCACCGACATGATGAACGCCATGGTCTGCCATGGCGCCTTTACCCGATTCCCGGATCTGCGAATCGCCACGATCGAAAACGGCGGGACCTGGGTGAAGCCCCTAGTCGACGGGCTGGAGTCGATCTACAAGAAGATGCCTCAAGAGTTCGACGAACATCCTGTCGAGACCTTCCGCCGCAACGTTTACGTGAACCCGTTCTGGGAGGACGCCCTGGAGGGTCTGGTGGACATCATGGGGCCCGAACGTCTGCTCTTCGGGTCCGACTACCCGCACCCGGAGGGATTAGGCGATCCGGTGAGTTTCGTCGACGACCTCCCCGAGTCGCTGTCCTGGGAGGACACAGCGCGCATCATGGGCGGCAACCTCCGGGAACTGCTCCACCTGGAATCCTGAGATTCTTCTTGCGACCGGCCGGGTTCTATCCTAATTGCCGGTCTATCGGGTGCCCCGATTGTCAACCGACCGGTATTGGGGTAAGCCATGGGCGTGCAAGTGCGACTCGATCAGGAACGCTGCCAGGGTCACGGGCGCTGCTACATCCTGGCCTCAGGTGTGTTCGAATGCGACGACGACGGTCGTGGGATGGTTATCGCCGAGACGGTGCCACGAGTGCTGGCGGAGTCGGCCCGCCTGGGGTCCGATAACTGCCCTGAGGACGCGATCACCGTGATCGACGACTGATCCGAGGACGAATGGCGACAAGCGTGGACGACACAGGACCCGAGTCGGAGAACGGGTTCGACATGGGTGACCCGGAGTTGAACCGCCACCCTCAGCCGGGATACCGGATGTTGCGGGACAGCGGACCAGTGGTGAGGCTGCCCGGGGTGATCCCCTCACGGGCCAACGCCGACGCCCACCTGGTGGGCCGCCATGCCGACGTGGTGACCGTCCTAAGAAGCCCGGACGTTTTCTCGTCGAGGTTCGACGCGGTACATATCGGGCAGGTCCGCCCGCTCATCCCCCTTCAGATCGATCCCCCGGACCACGCCAAATACCGGAAACTGCTTGATCCGTTGTTCGCGCCACGTCGGATCGCCCTCCTAGAGGATCGGACCCGAGCGCTGGTCTCTGACCTCGTCGAGGCCGTAGCCGACGACGGAGGGTGCAACTATCACGCCGCGGTGTCCGAGCCGCTCCCCTCCACCGTGTTCCTGGAACTACTGGGCCTCCCGGTTTCACGGGCCGCCGAGTTCATCGCCCTCAAAGACGGCATCATCCGACCGCCAGCCCGAACCCCCGAAGAACGCTCAGCCATGGTCGACGCCGCAGGTGCCCGGATCTACGCAGTGCTCCAGGAAGTGCTCGACCAAAGGCTGGAAGCCCGTCAGGAGGACTTCATCTCCGATTTTCTCGACGCTGAGGTCGACGGAGAGCGCCTCACCCCCGAAGAGGTCATCGACATCTGCTACCTGTTCTTCCTGGCAGGTCTCGACACGGTGACCGCCTCCCTGGACTGCATGATGGCCCGCCTGGCCCTACATCCCGCCGAACGGCGTCGACTGGCCGACGACCCGTCCGTTATCCCACACGCGGTTGAAGAAATGCTCCGCTGGGAAACCCCGGTGACCGCGGTAGTCCGGGTCACCACCCAGGACACCGAACTGTCAGGTTGTCCGATCGCCGCCGACCAGGTGGTATCGGTGATGCTGGGATCGGCCAACACCGACGAACGGGCCTGGGACGAGGCGGAGTCGGTGGACATTGACCGCCGGGTGAACAAACACCTGGCCTTCGGCGGCGGGGTCCACCGGTGCCTGGGGTCCCACCTGGCCCGAATGGAACTACGGGTGGTCCTTGAGGAGTGGCACGCCCGAATCCCCGAATACCGGGTCCCGGAAGGCGTCGAACTCGACTACTCCCCAGGCCTGCGCCAGATCGCCGATCTCCCGTTGGTCTGGTAGACGGGCCACGACGAGGAACGAGAGGAGATCCGCCGTGGGCGAGAGCCGGATGCTCATCGACGGGAGGTTGGTCGACGCCGAGAGTGGTGCCACCTTCGACAACGTCAACCCGGCCACCGAGGAGGTCCTCGGACCGGTGGCCGACGGTTCGCCGGCCGACATGGCCCGGGCGGTCGACGCGGCACGCCGAGCCTTCGAAACAACCGGATGGGCCTCCGACACTGAGGCCCGGAAAGCCTGCTTGGACCAGCTCCAGGCGGCCATCGAATCCGAACAGGAGGACCTGCGACAGGAATTGATCGCCGAAGTGGGCACCCCGGCCCTGATCACCTACGGACCCCAGTTGGACGCCCCGCTGCGTGAGGCGCTGCGGTGGCCTAGGGACATGATCGACGAGTTCGAATGGACACGATCACTTGGCCCCAAGGACGCCATGGGTGTGGGCTACCAGACCGAACGGGAGGTTTGGAAGGAGCCGGTGGGGGTGGTCGGGGTGATCGTGCCGTGGAATTTCCCGATAGAGATCATCCTCAACAAACTGGGCCCCCTGCTGGCCATGGGAAACACCTGCGTCCTCAAACCCGCCCCAGATACGCCATGGAACGCCACACGGCTCGGTCGACTGATCGCCGAGCAGACCGACATTCCGCCCGGGGTGGTCAACATCGTCACCTCAGCCGACCACCTGGTCGGTGAGGTGCTCTCCACATCGGCCGAGGTCGACATGGTGGCCTTCACGGGTTCCACGGCAACCGGCCGACGGATCCTGGAAGCCGCGGCCCCCACTCTCAAACGGGTGTTCCTGGAACTGGGTGGCAAGTCAGTCAACCTGGTCTTAGACGACGCTGACCTGGAAGCCACCTTGGCCGGATCAGCCGTGTGCTGCATGCACGGCGGCCAAGGATGTGCCATCCCGACCCGCCTGCTGGTCCCCCGGAGCCACTATGACGAGGCGGTCGAGATGGCCCGTACGGCCTTCGAGAACTGGGCCTACGGCGACCCGACCGACCTCTCAGTGCTCCAGGGCCCCCAGATCTCCCGTCGCCAGCAGGAGCGGGTGCTCGACTACATACAACAAGGGAGAGCCGAAGGGGCGACCCTGGTGACCGGCGGTGGCCGTCCCGACCACCTCGACCGGGGGTGGTACGTGGAGCCGACCCTGTTCGCCGACGTGGACAATGCCATGGTGATCGCCCAGGAAGAGATCTTTGGCCCCGTACTGGTGGTAATCGGGTTTGACGACGATGATGATGCGGTGCGTATCGCCAACGAGTCGACCTACGGCCTCAGTGGCATGATCACCTCGGCCGACCTGGATCGAGCTAAGGCAGTGGCCCGCCGGATCCGCACCGGCACCCTGGGTATCAATGGCGGAATCTGGTACGGGGCCGACGCACCGTTTGGCGGCTACAAGGGCTCTGGCCTCGGCCGGCAGTGCGGGATAGAGGGACTCGAGATCTTCACCGAAACCAAGACCGTGGGTTGGCCAGCGGAGAGTTGACCGGAGCCTCCCACGGGAGACAAACAGGCAGAAAAGGAACAGCAGGAGGAACCATGTCTGGTCCATTGGAAGGTATTCGAGTCGTCGAGATGGCCAGTTGGATGTTCGTCCCGTCGGGCGCCTCTGTGCTGGTCGACTGGGGGGCCGATGTCCTAAAGGTCGAGAGCCCAGATGGAGGCGACCCCCAGCGCGGGCTGATCTCGTCCGGTCTGCTTCCCGGAGGGGCCGGGGGCGTCAACTTCATGGTCGAGCAACCCAACCGGGGCAAACGATCACTGGCCATCAACGTGGCCCATCCCGACGGCCACGAGGCGTTCATGAAGGTCATCGAAACGGCCGACGTGCTCCTCACCAACTACCTGCCCGCGGTCCGTCGCCGGTTGAAAATCGACGTAGCCGACCTCCGGGACCGGAACCCCTCGCTCATAATCGCCCGAGGTTCCGGCCAGGGACCGAAGGGCCCCGACGCTGAAAAAGGCGGTTACGACGGGGCGTCCTTCTGGGCCCGCGGCGGGTTGAGTGCTGTCTTTCCGGAGGGACCGGATGGCTGGCCGCAGGGCCAGCCATCGCCCGGCTTCGGAGACGTAATGGGGGGGCTGGCCATAGCCGGAGCCGTCTCGGCAGCACTGGTGAGACGGGAACGCACCGGCGAGCCCAGCGTGGTCGACGTTTCCTTGCTGGCCACCGCGATGTGGCAGGTCTCGCCGTTGGTGGTGGCAGCCAAACTGTTCGGATTCGGTCGACTACCGGCCGGGGATCGCACCCAGATCCCGAACCCCGGCGTGAACACCTATAGGACCTCCGACGACCGGTTCATAAGCCTGATCCTCCTGCAGTCCGACAAGCACTGGGACGAACTCTGCGAACGGCTCGACCGGCCGGATCTGGCCACCGACCCGAAGTTTGCCGATTCGACGGTTCGGGCTGAGAACACAAGCGAGTGCATCGCCCAACTTGACGAGGCATTCGGCTCCCAGACCCTGGAGTACTGGAGGGAGCGGCTCGAGGACTTCTCCGGCGTCTGGACGCCCTTCCAGACCCTCACCGAGCTCTACGAAGACGTCCAGGCGGTGGCTAACGTCTACCTCCCGACCATGGAGACCGCCAACGGCGACCAGGTGCAGTTGGTGGCCAGCCCGGCACAGTTCGACGAGACCCCGGTAGCCGTCGAACGGGCCCCCGAACTTGGCGAGCACACCGAGGTGCTGCTCAACGAACTGGGAATCGGTTGGGATGAACTGGCGACCATGAAGGAGAGCGGCGCCATCCTCTAGTTGCCGGGCCCGAGGCCGGCCATCGGTCCTACTCGGGTGGCATGAGCACCGTTGGGTCGATGCCACCGGTGAACAGGCCCCCGGTGAAGCCACCGTCGGCAAAGACCGACGTGGCGACCACGTAGCTGGACCGGGGGCTGTTCAGCATCACCAGGCACCAGGCCTGCTCCTCGGCCGTCGAATTGCGGCCGATTGGCTTGGGGAAGTTGTCGAAGAACTCCTGGCCCTGCGACTCGATGAACGCTGGCATCATCGGCGTATCGGTGGGCCCGGGGTTCAGGCTGTTGAGTCGGATGCCCTGCGGGGCGAGTTGGAATCCTCGCCAGGCCACATAGGTGTTGATGGCCTCCTTGGAGCAGGCGTAGCCGTTTCCAGTCCACGGATCGGGGTTGGCGTCCAGCCAGGTCTCCCCGGCGGCAAAGTCGGGTTGGGCCACGAAGGCCAACATGGATGCCGCGTTGACGATCCACCCCATACCGGCCACCGAGGAGATGAAGGCGATCGAACCGCCGGGGGCCATCAACGGTATGACCCTCTCGGTGAGGTGCCGGTGTCCGCAGAAGTTGACCAGCATCACCTGGCGGTCGGGCGCGGTGGTGGGAAGTCCGGCGCAGTTGAACAGACTGTCAATGGGCCCGCCCACCACCTCTACCACCGAGTCGATGGCCTCCGGGTCGCCGAGGTCGCATCGGTGGAGGTTGTCAAGCGATCCGTCGCCATCCTGGATGTCGAGGCCGTGGACCTCAGCTCCCAACTCGGCAAGGATCGACGCAGTAGCCGCCCCCATACCGGATGCCGCGCCGGTGACCAGAGCCCTCGTACCTTCGTAACGGAGGACGTCGTCCATGTCGATTCTCCTTGCCTGGTCAGAGTGCGCTCATTGCGCACCGGGTGATCCTGCGTCGATGACTCGAACTGCTGCCGAAGTGCAGTTCCCCAATCTTGGCCCGTCGGAGGAACAAATGGAGTTCGTGCTCCCACGTGTAGCCGATCCCACCAAAGAGTTGGAGGCCATCTCGAACACAGCGCTGTTGACACTCGCCCGCCCCAGCCTTGGCCATCGAGGTGGCGATGACCCGTCGATCATCATCCGAATCAAACACCAAGGCGGCGAAGTAGACCAGCACCCGGGCCCGTTCGATCAGGCAATACATGTCGGCCATCTTGTGCTTGACGGCCTGGAACGACCCGATGGGCACACCGAACTGTCGCCGTTCCCTAGCGTGGTCGAGGTTCAACTCGAGGATCCGCTGGCATGCGCCCAGCGTCGAGGCAGCCGTCCCGACGGTGGCCTCCTGCACGGCTCGGACCACCGCATCGTCAGAATCAGAACCCACGAGTAGTCGGTCCGAATCCACCCTGACGTCCTCCAGGTCGATGGTGGCGTGTCGGGTGGTGGCATCGATCGGGTCCAACTCTCGGGCCACCACCGCCTCACCGGGGACGACGACGACCCGGAGTCCGCCGTCTATGCGGACGACCACCGCGATCTCTTCTGCGGTGGCCCCATCCACCACGAAACACTTGATCCCCGACAGGACTAACGAATCACCATCCCGGGTGGCTGAGGCCCCGATCTGGTCCAGATCCCAGGTTCCGGCCCCCTCGTCGACGGCCAGGGTTCCAGTGGCTCCAGCAGCAGCCACCGGGGCGAGGAAGCGCTCCTGCTGATCCGGGGTGCCAGCATGGCGAACTGTTGGGGCGAACTGGGCGGCGGTGGCCGCGAAGGGTCCCGGTGCTACGTGTCGACCCATCTCCTCGAGCAGGACAGCCAGTTCGACCCAACCGCGGCCGAGTCCTCCGACCGATTCCGGGAGGCACAGCGCCGGCCAGTCCAGACTGGTCAGCGTGGCCCATAGTTCATCTGCTGAGCCGGATCCCTCGGCGATGTCCCGGGCCAGGGAGGCGGGTGCCTCACGGTCCAGGACGTCTCGAACTGTCCGCTGCAGCTCGAGTTGGTCGTCGGTCAGTTCGAAGTCCACGGACTCATCCTCGAGGGAGGTCGAGCACTCGCTCGGCGACGATGTTCCGCTGGATCTCGCTGGTTCCGCCGCTGATTGTTCCGGCGAACGTGAAGAGGTAGCGGTCCGACCACGACACGGCACCCCGGTCGGTCTCGTAAGGGAAGCGCACCGTTGTGTCGATGGTCTGGTCAAGGGCGGCCGCTCCGAGGGTCTCCAGCGCCAGGGAGGCCAGATCCCGCTGGGCTTCTGATCCCATCAACTTGAGGATCGACTGTTCTGCCGGGAGCAGTCCCCGCTGCTGTTTGGCCAGTTGGCGGTAGCCCAGCAGTCTGATGGCGTGGGAGTCCATGATCGATCGTCCCAACCCGTCGAGGACGACGTCGTCGTCGGCGTGGGGGGTGTTGCGGAGCGCTTCGAGGACGTCGTCGAGCATGTTGTCGAGGCTCTGAGACCACATCACCCACAACATTGCCCGCTCGTGGGCTAGAGCTCCGTTGCAGATCCGCCAGCCATCGTTGAGTTCCCCGACGAGGTTGGTCGAAGGGACAAGCACATCGTCGAAGAACACCTCGTTGAAGTCGGTGTGATCGGGCCCCCCCAGGTCGGGGAACGGTCGCCGTTCAAGGCCCGGGGTGTCGGTCTCGACGATCAGGGCGGAGATCCCCTTGTGCTTCGGAACGTCCGGATTGGTCCGGACGAAGACCAGGAGGACATCGGCGTCGTGGGCTCCGGAGGTCCAGACCTTCTGGCCGTTGACGACGAATTGGTCTCCGTCTAGCACCGCCCTGGTGGCGAGGGCGGCCAGGTCGCTTCCGGCATCGGGCTCGCTCATCCCGAGGGCGGCGGTCTTCTCGGCCCGCATGATGGGCACGGCCCAGTCCCTTATCTGGTCGTCGCTGCCGAACGAGACGATGGTCGCACTGACAATGCCAAGGCCCTGAGGGTTGAAGCTTCGGGTGACGTGTCGTCGTCCGAGTTCCTCCAAGTACACCATCTGTTCGAACAGGCTGGCGTTTCGACCGCCGAGTTCTGGGGGGAAGGCGGGCGACAACCAACCGTCGTCAAACATGCGGCGTTGGAACTGCCGGGCCCATGCCGGGATGTCGGCACTCGACGTCGGCCTATCGACGGTCAGCGCAGGGTCGGGAAGATTGGCCTCCAGCCAGGTTACGAACTGGGCGCGGAAGGTTTCGGTCTCGTCGTCGTAATCGAGTCGCACCCTAAAGGCTCCCTTCTGGTGTTCGGATGGGCAGAACGGTACGAATTGGATGGGCCTCCGGTCAAACGGCTCCTTCAGGCATCCCGGCTACCAGATGGAGCCGAGTACCAGCATCGCGCTACTCTCGCCCTATGGGACATACGGACGGCCCGCGCGGCTGAATCGAGGGGGAATGGAGTCGAAAGTGAAAACACGGTTCATTATGGCGGTGACGATCCTCGCACTTGTGGCCGCTGGGTGCGGGAACTCTGGTGGGCAAGGGACTGCCCCGGCCACCACGACGGCTGCCCCGGCCACCACGACGGCTGCCCCGGCCACCACGACGACGACCTCCACCACCGAGCCTCCGGATCCCCGTTTCACCTTCGTACCGCTCGAAGGAGTGCCCGGCGTGGACGACGAGGAGATTGCCTTCGCGGTCATCGGCATTCGGACCAACAACCCCTTGGGGACGTGCATTCTGGACTGCTACCTCGACGGCATCGAGGCGTACTTCGCTTTCCGGAACGCCGAAGGCGGGCTGTTCGGGCGTGAGTTGGGCGTCGGTTATGTGCTCGACGACGAGTTGTTCTCCAACCAGGTTCGGGCCCTGGAGGTCATCTCCGCCGACGACGTTTTCGGCGTGTTCAACGCCACCCTGATCGCCAGCGGTTGGGGGGACCTGAACGACAGTGGGATCCCCACCTTCGCGTGGAACATCCACGCCACAGAATCAGCCAACCGGACCAACGTCTTCGGACACATCGCGGCAATGTGCGCCACTTGCACCCAACGGGCCGTGCCCTACACGGTGAAGCTCGCCGGTGCCACCAAGGTGGCATCACTGGGCTACGGGGTCAGTGAGAACTCGAAGGTGTGCACCCAGGCAGTCGCCGACTCGATCGACCTCTACTCGGCCGAGATCGGCGCCGAGATGGCCTACTTCAACGACAGCCTGGGCTACGGGCTCCCAAACGGAATCGCCCCTGAAGTGACCCGGATGAAGGAATTGGGCGTCGACTTCATCTCCACCTGTATGGACCTGAACGCCATGAAGACCATGGCCCAGGAGTTGGCCCGCCAGGGCATGGGTGACGTGGTGCTCTACCACCCCAACACCTACAACCATCTGTTCGTGGCTGAAGCCGGCGACCTCTTCGACGGGGACTTCGTGACCCCACAGTTCATGCCCTTCGAGGCCGCTGCCGACAACGCCATGCAGACAGCGTTCACCGGCACCATGGCCGAACTGGGCCGGGAACTCTCAGAGTTGGCGATGGTCGGATGGATCAACGCCGACGCGGCCTATACGGCCATCCTTTCCGCGGGACCCGTCTTCGACCAGAAGTCGGCTATCGATGCTCTCAACAGCCAAACCGATTACGACGCGGGAGGGCTGATCGTTCCGGTTGACTGGAGCCGACAACACGTCCCACCGGTCGAAGGCGACGCGGCCAACGATTACGCGCTCGAGTGCTTCGCCCCGGTTCGCATGAGCGAAGGCGCCTTCGAAACAGTGGCCGATCCGGCAACGCCCTGGTTCTGCTGGGACAACACCACCCTTGATTGGGCCGAGCCCACCCAAACCGTCTTCGGCGGCTGACCTCAACGTCCACTGACCGTGTTCCTTGCCGCTAGCACGGGTGAGGATCTACTCAGGGCGATTCTCCAGGGGGCGCCACCGGGCAGCGTCTATGCGCTGATCGCCCTTGGATTCGTCCTCACCTACAAGACATCAGGGGTCTTCAACCTGGCCTTCGGTGCCCAGGCCTACGTGTCGGCGGCCATGTACTTCCAGGCCCGAACAGAATGGGGATGGCAGATCGTCCCGGCGCTGATCCTGGCGGTATTCATCCTTGCTCCGCTCATCGGGCTTGTCTTGGAGCGGCTGATATTTCGGTACTTGGGCAACTCGTCGGCGGTGGCCAAACTCGTGGTTGCTATCGGGTTGACCGTGGCCCTGCCCAGCCTGTTCGAGTTGGTGACCGGATTCTCGGCCGTGGCCGGTCGGACTCCGACGGGCATCATCCCCGGTGGTTCGTCGGTCTTCTACGACCCATTCGGCATCTACCCGATCAGCCGGGACGAACTGGCCCAGATGGCGGTGGCCATGGTCGGTATGGTCGCTCTAGGTGCCCTGTTCCGCTTCAGTTCACTTGGATTGGCACTGCGGGCCGTGGTGGAAAGCCCGCGGATGACCGAATTGAGCGGTATCAACGCCGACCGGGTGTCGGCCTTCGCGTGGGCGTTGTCCAGTCTGTTCGCGGGAATGGCCGGGGTGCTGATCGCCCCCCGTTTCAACACCCTCATGGCTCCGGACTTCTTCCACCTGGTCATCGTGGCCATCGCTGCGGCGGCCATCGGCCGCCTGGCCAGCCTTCCTGGCGCGCTCCTAGGCGGGCTCGGACTGGGCGTCTTCATCGCCATCTTCAACACGTTCCTTCCCCGCTGGACAGCGGATCATGGGTGGCTGCGGCCCTTCCAGGAGAACCTGACCCCGTCGATGCCCTTTGTGATCCTGTTCGGCGTGCTGGTGTGCTGGCCGGCGATCCGGAGGGAGCGCAGAGTGGTCGACCCTCTGGGAGGGGTCGACCCGCCGCCCCCCGCTCTTGCCGCCTCGACCCGGAACCGGCGTCTGACCCTGGCCACCCGCGTGTTCTCCGTCGCTTTCCTCTGCGTGGTCGGAGCGACCGTCCTCCTCCGAGCGGATGTCCGCTGGCTGTTCCTTGTCACCCAGGCCGTGATCCTGGCCATCATCTACCTCTCCATCACGGTGATCACCGGGTTCGCCGGACAGATCTCCCTCTGTCAGGGAGCTTTCGCCGCGGTGGGCGCCTTCACGGTGTTCCAACTAGCCGATCGGTACGACCTGTCGGTGCTCTCCGCCGCCCTGGTAGGCGCCGCCCTGGCTGCTGCTGTCGGCGCTGTCCTGTCGCTGCCCGTCCTCCGACTCGGCGGCGTCTGGCTAGCCATCGCCACGCTGGCCTTCGCCTTCTTCTTCGACGCGGTGATGGTCAAGTTCTCCTGGATCGGCGGCGGCGGAACCTCGCTCCTCCAGGGGACGCGGGTTCCCCGCCCGACTATCGGCCCATGGGACTTTGCCGACGATCGCCTGTTTCTGGTCCTGGCCGTGGCGGCCTTCACCGTGGTCTCAGTCCTGGTGATCCAACTGCGCGAGGGCACCACTGGCCGGGTGCTGCGCGCCCTTCGAGGCAGTGAAATGGCTGCCGAGTCGATCGGCATCTCACCGGTCCGGGCCCGGGTCACCGCTTTTGCCGTTTCTGCGGCCATCGCCGGTTTCGGCGGTGCCCTGTTGGCCATCCACCAAGAGAACGTGAACTACCAGAATAACTTCTCACCCACCGCTGCCCTCTTCTGGCTGGTTCTGGTGGTCTCCCTGAGCGCTCGGACCATTGAAGGTGCCGCATATTCCGGGGCTGCCTTCTCCCTTTTCGACTCGCTGGTCCTCCGGGGCGAGGTGTTCCGCTGGGTCTTCCGGGGTTGGGTGCCCGGCATATTTCCGATCTCCCCGAAGTGGAGGTTCGTGCTCTTCGGCCTGGCCTCCATCCAGTTCTCCCGTCACCCCGAGGGGCTGGTCGAGTACGGGAAGCGTCGGGCCGCCCGCCGCTTCAACGAACGTTTTGACCCACGGGAGCGTGAGCGGGCCCCCCAGGAGACGTCGCCGTGAACGTTCTCCTCGACGCTGTGGGAATCACCAAGTCGTTTTCGGGTATCCGCGCCCTCGACGACGTCACCCTCCGGGTCGCCGAAGGCGAGCGGGTCGGTCTCATCGGCCCCAACGGCGCCGGCAAGACCACGCTGTTCAACTGCATTCTGGGCAGCCTCCGCCCGGACGCTGGTTCAGTGAGCCTCAATGGGGTCGACCTGGGCTCCACGCCGGTGTACCGACGGGCCCGCATGGGCATGGGGCGCACATTCCAGAGGATCGAACTGTTCGGCGACACGACCGTTGCCGAGCACCTGCTAATCGCCGAGCGGGTCCGCCGTGGCGACGGTGCCCTCTGGAAGGACCTGCTGGGACGGGGTCGTCCCACCCCAGATGAGATCCGCCGATGTGGTGAGGTCCTGGACCTCCTGGGGCTGACCGACCTGGCCGAGGAGCCCATCGAAGCCCTCAGCCTGGGTCAGGGTCGCCTGGTCGAGGTCGGTAGGGCGCTGGTGACAGGACCGAGGTTGCTCCTCCTAGATGAACCGTCGTCCGGCCTCGACCGGACAGAGACTGACGCCCTGGCCGCCACCCTGGCTGAGATCCAGCGAGAGAAGGGGTTCGCCGTTCTACTCGTCGAACACGACGTAGAGCTGGTAGCCGCCTTCACCGAGCGGACTTACGTCCTCGACTTCGGCCACCTGATCGCCGACGGGCCGACCGGGGAGATGATGGCCAACGACCGGGTCCGTACCGCCTACCTAGGCGACCTGGAGGTCGGTACGTGAACCCGGTTCTGGAACTCCGCGAGGTGAACGTCTCATATGGTCCGTTCCGAGCCCTGTTCGGAGTGTCGCTCACCGTGGTCGCCGGTGGATCGGTCGCCCTGCTGGGAGCCAACGGCGCTGGCAAGACCACCGTGGCCCGGGTGGCCAGCGGCCTGGTCGCCCCGACTTCCGGTTCAGTACTGGTAGACGGCGAAGACCTGACCGGCGTCCGACCCCACCAATACGCACGCGCCGGAGTGGCCCACGCCCCGGAGGGTCGCTCCGTGTTCGCCACACTGACCGTTGCCGAGAACCTGAGACTGTCCTTCCATCGAACCCACGGTGCTTCGGGGCTGACCCGGGCTCTGGACCGGGCCTACGACCTGTTCCCGCAGTTGGGTGACCGTCGGTCCCAGATAGCCGGCACCCTCTCAGGTGGGGAGCAACGGATGCTCTCCATAGCCCGAGTCCTAGTGGACCCACCCAAGGTGCTGATCGCCGACGAACTGTCGTTGGGGCTGGCCCCTATCATCATCGACGAGGTCTACCGGACGCTGCGGGCCATCCGCGAGGCAGGAACGGCGATGCTCATCGTTGAACAGCAGGTCGGACAGGCCCTCCAACTCTGTGACCGGGTAGCCGTGCTGGCCCATGGTGCTGTGGAGTGGGAAGGCCCCGCGGACGAAGCGGGCGACGTGATGGTCGGCCGGATGTTCACTACCGGTGGGGACGGGTGATGGACGAACCGCTGGAGAGAAGAGCAGTCATCTCCGGAGCCGCGCAGTCCGACATCGGCCGTCGGCTCCACCGGTCAGGCCTGGACCTCACCATCGAAGCCGCCCTCCGGGCCATAGACGATGCCGGCCTGACGGTCGACGACATCGACGGCCTCTCCACCTACCCGGGCTCGGGCGGCCCCTTCGGCGGCGCCTCAGGTGCCGAACTCCACGATGCCCTGCGGCTGTCACTGAACTGGCGGGATGGAGGCCTCGAAACCAGCGGACAACTAGGGGCCGTGCACAAGGCGGTGTTGGCCGTGGGTGCTGGCCTGGCCCGCCACGTGCTCGTCTTCCGGACCGTCGTCGAAGGCAGCGGCGGGCCGGTACGAGCCTCAGCCGCCGGTGGTGGCATGCCGCCGGCCTTCCGGTACCTGATCCCCTACGGCGCCGCCTCGGCGGCCAACTGGGTCGCCTGCTACGCAAACCGCCACATGCACGACTACGGAACGACCCGGGAACAACTCGGAGCGGTCGCCATCAACGCCCGCAATCACGCGGCGTCCAACCCGAAGGCGATCTACACCGAACCCATGACCATGGAGGATTACCTAGAAGCCCGACTGGTATCCGAGCCGTTCGGCCTCTACGACTGTGACGTGCCCTGCGACGGGTCCACCGCGGTTGTCGTGTCGCACCGCGACCACGCCGGAGATGCCCCCGAGGTCCCGATCCAGGTCAACGCGCTGGGGACCGCCCACCGAGGCCGTCCATCCTGGGACCAGTTCGATGACCTGACCACCATGGGCATGCGCGACTCGGCGGCGTCACTCTGGGAGCGGACCGAACTCACGCCGGAGGACGTCGACACCGCGCAGCTCTACGACGGGTTCAGTTGGTTGACCCTTGCCTGGATCGAGGCCATGGGCTTCTGTCAAAGAGGTGAAGGGGGTCCATTCGTGGAGGACGGCACCCGGATCGCCCACGGAGGTGCCCTGCCTCTCAACACCTGGGGAGGACAGCTCTCCGGGGGGCGCCTGCACGGCTTCGGGTTCCTCCACGAGGCGGTGATGCAGCTACGCGGCCAAGCCCACTTACAGGTTGAGGATGCTGAGGTGGCAGTGGTCGGAGCAGGCGGTGGTCCGGAGTGCGGAGCGTTGTTGCTCACCCGGGGGCTGACGTGACCGGGACCCCGACCCGTGTTGTCGACCCGGGGCCGGAGGACGGGTTCTACTGGACGTCGGGGGCCGACGGGCACCTGCGGATTGCCGGGTGCAACGACTGTGAGCGACTGCACCATCCGCCGGCACCGGTGTGCCCCTACTGCCACGGCCGGGGACTCGAACCGAAGGTGGTGAGCGGTCAGGGAACGGTGGCCGCGTTCACCATCAACCACCAACCGTTCATGCCCGGTTTCGACCCGCCCTACGCCTTCGGTTTCGTCGAAATCGACGAGGACCCCACCATCAGGCTGGGCACCAACATCGTCGGTTGCGAGCTTGACGCCATCCGCGTAGGCATGACGGTCGAGGTGACCTTCGAGGAAAGCGGCGACTACTTCGTACCGCTGTTCAAACCGACCGGCTCGACCTGATCCGATGGCCGCCATAGACCTGGCCGGGCTCCTCCGTTGCCTGGAAGTGACCGAAACTACTCCCGGCTCATGGACTGCCCCCAACCTCGAAATGGACTACCACCGCATCTTTGGTGGGCAACTCCTCGCCCAGGCCATCATGCTGGCCACGGCGACGACTGAGGACCGGACAATCCGCTCCCTCGGTTGCCTGTTCCCCCGTGAAGGATCGCCGGACAAACCGTTCTCGTTCGAAATCGAGTCATCCCAGACAGGGCGGACGTTCGCCACGCGACGCATCTCCGCCGAGCAGGACGGCCGGCCGTTCTTCCTGGCCCAGGCCTCACTCCACGTCCCCGAAGGCGGTCCAGAGCATCAGGAGCCGGCTCCCGACGTGGGAGATCCGGCCGATGCCGAACCGGAAGAGATGGCCATGATCCCCTGGGAGACCCGTGTGGTCGGCGCTGTTGACCTTCGGGACCGGGCTGCCGGCCCGGCCGAGTACGCCTTCTGGACCCGGGTCGGCGGCGTCGACCTGGACGACAGGACGGCCTCCCACCAGGCGTTGCTGGCCTACGCCACCGACCTTACGGTGATCGGTACGGCCCTCCGCCCCCTGGAGGGGATCAGCCAGGCCGACGCCGGGGAGGCCCTGCACACTGCGGTCACCGGCCACTCGGTCTGGTTCCACCGGCCCTTCCGGATCGACGACTGGTGCCTGATAAGCCAGCGGGTCCCAGTGGTCGCCGGGGCCCGAGCCTTCGGGTACGGCAACGCCTTCGACCGGGACGGAATGTTGGTGGCCAGTTTCGCCCAGGAATCGATGATCCGGCCCGTAACGGCCTGAGGAAGCCATGGCCAGCGTCGACTTCGACCCTTTCAGCCGGGAGTTCTTCGACGACCCGTTAGCCACCTACGCCCGTATGCGCGAGGAGGCGCCCTGCTTCCACAGCGACCGATGGGACTTCTACGCCTTCAGCCGCTTCGAGGACATCGTGGCCGTGCACCTCGATACCGAAAACTTCACCTCAACCCATGGTCTGACCTACGAGCACCTCACCGACCCCGACTTCGACCCGGGCATCAACCGCAGCATGATCATGATGGACCCGCCCGAGCACAACCGCTACCGCAGACTGGTGAGCCGGAGCTTCACCCCCCGGGCCATGGCCAGCTACCGACACAAGGTCAAGGTCCTCATCCGGAGCTACCTCGACCCGCTAATGGACCGAGACGGATTCGACATGGTGGAGGACTTTGCCGCGCCCTTCCCGGTGGAGATCATCTGCGCCATCCTCGGCGTCCCGGAGACCGATCGGCAGATGATCCGACTCCAAACCGACGCAATGCTTCGCCGGGAGGAGGGACAGTCGGCGGCCAGCCCGGCCCAGATCGAGGCGGCCATCGGCCAGGCCGTCTACTTCCTCGATTTCGTAGCAGCCAAGAGGAAAAAGCCTGCTGAGGACATGTGCAGTGCCCTGATCGAGGCCCGGGTCGAGACTGAGGACGGCGACCTCGTTTCGTTGACCGACCACGAGATCGCGGGGTTCTGCTCCCTGCTGGGAGCCGCGGGAAGCGAAACGGTTACCAAGGCTTTGGGCAATGCAACCGTCCTGTTCCACCGGAATCCCGCCGAATGGCAGAAGGTCCGCGCCGACCCATCCAAGATCGACGATGCGGTGGAGGAGGTTCTCCGCTACTGGGCCCCGTCCCAGTACCAGGGAAGGCTGTCGGTCAACGAGACCCATTGGCACGGGGTGCGGGTCCCGCCGGGAAAGCCGGTCTTCCTGGTAACCGGGGCGGCCAACCACGACCCCCGCGAGTTCGTCAATCCTGAGGTGTTCGACATCGAACGCCGGCAGCGTCTGGCGCTGAGTTTCGGCCACGGCATCCACGCCTGTATAGGAGCCGCCCTGGCCCGCATGGAGTGCGCGGTGGCTCTGGAAGAGATCCGGAACCGGTGGCCCGATTTCACCGTGGTGGAGGACGGTCTGGAACGGGTCCAGATGACCAACGTGGCTGGATTCAGCCGAGTACCGGTGATCGTCTGAGGACGGGTACGACCGGGAGCCGGCTCAGTCCCGGTTGGCGTTCTTCATCTGGTCCAGGTTGACCAGGATGGGGTAGCCACCGACGCTCATGGCATTGCCGTGCCCCGTCTGGTGAATGTCGAACACCGACTGGAGGGCGCTATAGAAGCCCTGCACGTCCAGGGTCTGGTTGACGGCCCGCTTGGCCTGGGCGAGGGCGAACGGGTGCATCTCGGCGATCTGGCCGGCCAGGTCCATGGTCTCGGACAGCAGGTCGTCGAGCGGCACGACCCGGTTGACCATCCCGAGTTCCAATGCTTGCTGCGCGGTAATCGGCTGGGCGGTGAACAGCATCTCCTTGGCTTTCCGGGCACCCACCTCCCAGGTGTGGGCGTGGTATTCCACCCCGCCGATGCCCATTCGCACGACGGGGTCGGAGAACCGGGCGTTGTCGGCGGCCACAATCAGGTCACAGGGCCAGCACAGCATCAAGCCACCGGCGATGCACTGTCCCTGCACAGCGGCGATTGTCGGCTTGGGAATGTCGCGCCACCGGCGGCTATAGCCCAGGTAGTGGATTGTCTCCCACTCGTAGATGGCCTGAAGGCCCCGGACATCCCAGTCAACCCCAGGCGGGGGCGTGGCCTCCCCGGCCTCCCGACCGACCGCCGCGTTGCTGGCCGTGATGTCATGGCCCGAGCAGAAATGCTTGCCCTCAGCTCGAAGGACGATGACTCGGACCTCACGGTCAGCCGCCGCCGCCTCGAACGCGGCGTTCAACTCGTCCAGCGCCTGTTGATCGACCGCGTTGGCCTTCTCGGTCCGGTCGAGGGTTATCACCCCGATCGGACCGTCCACCTCGTAGCGGATGTGTTCCATGGCGACCTGCGATCTTCGGTGTGTGCGCCAGCCAACACTAGTGGGGGGCACAGGGTGGCGTCGCAGCCGTCCGCAGTCTTCGGGCCTGAGAGGACACGGGAGTACGCTCGCCGAATGGCCCGACTGGACTTCCGTGCGTTCGACGCAGACAACCACTACTACGAAGCCGAAGATGCTTTCACCAGGCACATCGATCCCTCGATGGCCAAGCGCTGCATGCAGTGGGCGGAGGTGGGCGGAAAGAAGCGCCTATTGGTCGGCGGCCGGGTCAACAAGTTCATCCCGAATCCCACCTTCGACCCGATCGCCCGCCCGGGGAGCCTCGAGGACTATTTCAGGGGTCGCAACACCGAGGGCTTGGACCTGGCCACCATGTTCGGCGACCTCGACCCGATCTCCGAGCATCCAGAGTTCCGGAACCCGACCGCCCGACTCGCCGTCATGGACGACCAGGGCCTGGAGTCGGCCTTCCTCTTCCCCACCCTCGGGGTTGGTATGCAGGAGGCACTCAAGCACGACATCCCGGCCCTCCAAGCGGCGTTTACTGCCTTCAACTCCTGGCTCGACGAGGACTGGGGATTCGACCGGGACGGTCGGCTGTTCGCTGCGCCCATGCTCACCTTGGCCGACCCAGACAGCGCCGTGGCCGAGATCGATCGGGTTCTCTCCATGGGGGCCCGGATCGTGGTGATGGTGCCCGGTCCCGTACCGACCGACGACGGCTACCGCTCTCCGGGAATGGCCGACTACGACCCAGCCTGGGCCAGGCTGCAGGAAGCCCGAGTCCCAGTGGCCTTCCACGCCGGCCTCAGCGGCACCGGCCAGTACGCCAAGGTCTGGGAGTCGGGTACCGGCCAGTTCGAGGCCTTCCGGCACTCGGCATTCCCCCTGGTGGCCTTCACCGACCGCAGTATCTCCGACACCTTCGCGGCACTGATCTGCCACGGGGTCCTGGACCGCTTCCCGGAACTCCAGTTGGTATCGATCGAGAACGGCGGCATGTGGGTGCCCGAGTTGTTCCGGCATCTGACAGCCGCCCACGGGAAGATGCCCTTCGCCTTCCCCAGTCATCCCGTCGAACGTTTCCTGGCCAGCGTGTGGGTGTCTCCGTACTTCGAGGACGACATGCCCCTCCTAAAGGACCTACTGGGTGTCGACCGGTTGCTGTTCGGGTCGGACTTTCCCCACGCCGAAGGCCTTCCCGAACCGTTGAACTTCGTCGACGAATTGGAAGGGTTCAGCGACGACGAGGTGCGGAAGGTGATGCGTGACAACGCCTACCGCCTCGTCGGGGCCAACTGAGGCCTGGCCCCACCCCCGGAACGTGACTGATTCTCCGGCCCCGGACGAACGACGGATCCAGTTCCCGGACCACGAGGCGACGGCTGCGGGCCTGATTCGTGAGGCGGCCAATCGCTGGGGAGATCGGATCCTGGTCGTTCTCGACGACCAACGAGTCGCCTACCAAGAGGTGGAGCGGCGGTCAGCCGAGATGGCCCGCTCTCTTCTGGCCAGTGGTGTAGTCCGGGGAAGCCGGCTGGGTCTCCTCGCCCCGAACAGTCCACACTGGGTGGTGGCCTGGCTGGCCGCTACCCGTATCGGAGCGGTAACCACCCTGCTCAGTACCTACGCTCGGCCGAGGGAACTCGGCTGGGCTCTAGGTCACTCGGGGGTCGAAGTTCTGCTCACCGCCAACGGTTACCTGGGTCGCCACTACCCCGTGGAACTCGAAACCGCGATCCCCGGTCTGGTCGGCCAGCGCCATGGCGAGATCGAAGTGGCCAGCCATCCGGACCTCACCGCGGTCTACGTGTGGAACGGCACCGACCGGGGGTGGGCATCGACCGTCGAGGACCTGGTAGCTGATGCCTCGGGCACCACCGACACCGAGCTGGCAGTCGCAGAGGCCGCGGTCGGTCCCGATGACCCGATGGTGATCATGTACACCTCGGGTAGCACCGCAGAGCCGAAGGGGGTGATCCATGGCCACGGCGCCGTCGTACGGCACCCCTACAACCTTCTGCCCTTCCGCGACCTAGTCCCCGGTGACGTCCTCTACACGCCGATGCCGCTGTTCTGGGTAGGCGGTCTGACCTACACCCTTGTTTCGGCGATGCACGCCGGGGCGACTGTCGTGTTCGAGGAGCGCTTCGAGGCTGGCGCGACCCTCGACCTCATCGAGGCGGAGAGGGTCACCCACGTGGTCGGCTGGCCCCACATGAGCCGGGTCCTCACCGAACACCCGTCGTTCCCGGACCGGGACCTGTCGGCGGTCCGGGGCGGCAGCCTCGACGCGCTCCTCCCTCCACACCTACGGGTCGGCGACCCGGAACTGCGAGCCAACTCCCTCGGCATGACCGAATCGCTCGGCCCTCACTCCATCGAACTGATTGGCAGTGCCCTCCCTGAGAACAAGCGGGGTTCGTTCGGCCGGGCCGTGCCGGGCATCGAACACCGGATCGTGGAGCCATCCACCGGGGAGGAGGCCCCCGAGGGCGAACTGGGGGAGATCTGGATCCGTGGCTATCCCCTGATGCTGGGGCTGGTGGGGGTGGCCGAGCACGAGGTCTTCACGCCTGACGGCTGGTATCGGACCGGCGATGTAGGCCACCTTGACGCTGACGGACACCTGTACTTCAAGGGGCGCATGGGCGACCAGATCAAGACCTCGGGGATGAACGTCATGCCTCGCGAAGTCGAGTTGGTCATCGAGGAGCAGCCCGAGGTGATGCACGCCTTTGTGGCTGGAGTAGCCCATGGCGAACGAGGCCAAGACGTGGTCGCTGCAGTGGTCCTCCGCCCCGGTATGTCCGTTGACCCGGAGGAGATACTGGAGCGCCTACGGGGAGACCTGTCCTCCTACAAAGTGCCCCGACACGTGGCCATCTACGCCAGCCCGGACGACCTGCCCTGGTTGGCGAGCGGCAAGGTCGACCTGCGAAAGCTGGCCGGGATGCTGGCCGAGCGCTACGCCCCCTGACCTGCTGGGGCTCGAGGAAGGCCGAGGAGCCGCTCGGCCACAATCGTTCGCTGCACCTCGGTAGTCCCGCCGGCGATACCTGCGGCCTTGCTCCATAGCCACTGGCGCTGCCAGGTCCCGGCGGCCAGATCACCCCCGGGGGTCGGCCACAGCGGAGCCTGGTCTCCGAGCACAACCATTGCCGCGGTGGACAAGCGTTGGGTCATCTCGGTCCAGGCCAACTTGACCAGACTCGACTCGGGACCGGGTTCGATTCCGCGGGCCAACCGCGACAAGGTTCTCCAGTTGTGGAGGCGCAGGATCCTCACAAGGACCAGGGCGTCGACCAGGGCGTCGTCGACGGCCGGCTCGCCGAGGCGTCCGCTGCGGGAGGCCAGGGCGACCAGGTCCTCCAGATAGACCTCGTGGACGGCCTGTTCCTTGAAGGGGAACCCGACACCCCGCTCGTGGGCCAGCGTGGTATTGGCTACCGCCCAACCCTGGTGGAGGCCGCCGATGAGCTGGTCCTCGGGGACGAACACCTCGTCGAGGAACACCTCGTTGAATTCCGACTCACCGGTGATCTGACGCAAGGGTCGGACGTCGACGCCCGGAGCGTCCATGGCGATCGCCATGCATGAGATGCCGCTGTGTCGGGGCGCGTCGGAAGCCGTGCGGACCAGGGCGATGCCCCACGTCGCGTGCCGGGCGTAGGAGGTCCAGACCTTCTGGCCGCTGACCCGCCAACCACCGTCGGTCGGCTCGGCCCGGGTCCGCAGGGCCGCCAGGTCGGAGCCGGCGTCGGGCTCGCTGAACAGCTGGCACCAGATCTCGGAGGCGTCCAGGATCGCCGGCATCCACCGCTGCTGCTGCTGGACAGTGCCCCGGGCCAGCAGGGTCGGACCGACATGGCTGATCCCTACGCGGTTGATCGGTTGGGGCGCCCCGGCCCGGGCGTACGCCATGGTGTAGAGGGCGACCTCCACAGGACTCGCGTCTCGTCCACCGACGGATTCCGGCCATGAAATGGCCACCATGCGAGCGGCGGCCAGCGTGGCCTGCCAGGACCGGCCCCAATCGACCTCCTCGTCGACCGAGCCGAACGGCCCGGGGTGCTCCACGTGCTCGGCCAGCCAACTCCGGACCTCAGCGGCGAACGCCTCCTCAGAGGCTGTGAGGGTGAGATCCATGATCCTGTCGTAGCACGTGAGGCCGGTCCGTGCCGGTTGGCAGGCGACCCCGGTCCTGGAGGATCATGTCTGCCAGGAGGGCACCGAGGATGAGCGATGACGAGTCGGCGATCCGCAGGCTGCTGGCCGACTACTGCCACCTTCTCGACGACGGCCGGTTCGACGAGTGGATTGCCCTCTTCGACGAGGACGTAGTGTTCGTCGTCATGGGCAACCGCCTCCGGGGCCGGGATGACGTCCGGAGTTTCATCGAGCCCACGCAACAAGAGGATGCCCGAGGCCGGCACATGCTGGGTGAGCCCGTCATCGAGGTAGATGGCGACACAGCGCGAGTGGCCACCGACTACGTGTTCGTTTCCCGGGCGAACACCATCCTGTCGACGGGCCGCTACCTCGACGTGATGCGTCGTGCCCAGGACCGCTGGTGCTTCGCCTCCCGGGAGATCGTGTTCAGTGGCGACATCCCATTGGGCGTCGACGGGTGAGACCGGTTCGCCTACCGTCCAGCCCGGAGGACGGGTGAACCTCACCGAGGCCCTGGATGGGGCACCAGCCCGGGACGACCTGGTCGTGGTGGGTGGCGACCGGTTCTCGACCTCGGAACTCGAGGCGGCCACCTCTTCGACAGCTGCGGCACTCGCTGAACGGTCGGTGGGGAGCGGCGACCGCGTGGCCTTCCAGTTACCAGTCAGCGTTGAGGCCGTGGTCCTCTACCGGGCCTGCTGGCGACTCGGCGCGGTGGCTGCCGCCCTCCACCCGCGGGCCGGTTCGGCCCAGTTGGTGGCCGCCCTCGAAGTGTTGGACCCGGTTGTCCGGGTGGCCGGTCCAGGCAGTCCGGCGGCTGAGCTACCCGGCGTACTGGACGTCAGATCGCTCCGTGGTGGCACAGAAGTCCCACCGGTTTCCGTGGCGTCCTCCGATGACGCCCTGGTGATGTTCACCTCGGGATCGTCAGGTGTCCCAAAGGGCGTGGTCCACACCCACGGCGGCCTCCTCTACAAGGTCCGCCAGTTGCTCGAAGTCCACGGTCTGGGCCCAGAGGATGTGGTCCTCATGCCGGCCCCGTTGGCCCACGTCTCAGGCCTACTTCATGGGGTCCTGGTGCCGGGGGTGGCCGGCATGCGCACCGTGCTCATGCCCAGCTGGGATCCGGCTGACGCACTGGAGTTGATCGAAGCCGAAGCGGTCACCTACATGGTGGGCCCGCCGACCTTCTTCCTCGCTCTGATGGACGACCCCGCCTTCTCTTCGCAACGCACGAGGTCGCTGCGAATGCTCTCCTGCGGTGGGGCGGATGTGACGCCGGCCTTCGTGGAGCGGGCCCGGAACGAAATTGGCGCGGTCGTCAAGCGGTCCTACGGGTCAACCGAGGCCCCGACAGTTGCCACCAGCCGGTTCGACGATCCTCCCGAGCGGATGGCCTGTACTGACGGACGGTCCTTCGATGAGACCCAGATCCGGGTCGACGGCCACGGTGAGGTATGGGTACGTGGCCCCGAGGTTGCCCGCGGCTACCTGGAACCGGCACAGGATGATGGCGTGTTCGTCGACGGGTGGTTCCGGACCGGCGACCTGGGTCGACTGGACGGGAAGTGGTTGACCATCACCGGTCGGTCGGACGACCGGATAATTCGGGCCGGCGAGAACATCTCGGCCCGGGAGGTAGAGATGCACCTTGAAGCTCACCAGTCGGTTGATCAGGCCGTGGTGGTCGGCGTGCCGGACGACCGGCTCGGGGAAAGGGTGGCAGCGTTCGTGGTGGCATCCGATGGCTTCGACCTCGAGACCTGTCGGTCGTGGTTCGCCACCCGGGGACTGGCCCCGTTCCTGACCCCGGAACACCTGGAGGTGGTCGGGAGGCTCCCTCTGCTGGCCTCGGGAAAGTTCGACCGATCCGAGCTTCGGTCCCGTCTGGAGCCCCCTCAGTGACCGGCAGGACCATGCGGGCGGCCATCTACCGGGGGAAAGGAAACCTCGAGGTGGTGGAGATAGCCATGCCCCCGGTCGGGCCGTCCGAGGTGCGGGTGGCCGTCGAGTACTGCGGGGTGTGTGGGACCGACCTCCACGACGTTCTCGACGGATGGGGAGTGTTGGGCAGCATCGGAGGCCACGAATGGTCAGGTCGAGTCGTCGAGGTGGGCTCCGGTGTCCCCTTGGAGATAGGCACCCTGGTAGTCGGCAATCCGGGGAGCGCATGCGGCCGGTGTGAGGCCTGCCTGGCCGGCCGACCCAACCTCTGCGAGGACCGGTCCACCGCTGGGGTGGAACAGTCCCACGGTGCGTTCGCCGACTACGTGGTCGTCGACAGCAACCAGGCGGTAACAGTTCCCCCCGGGGTGGAGGCCCGGGCGGCCGCCTATGCCGAGCCACTGGCCGTAGCCCTTCACGCACTGGAGCTTGCCGGCATCGATCCGGGACATCGGGTCATGGTTTCAGGATGTGGCCCCATCGGAGCGGCCGTGGTGGCCGCACTGATAGCCCAAGGGCACGACGACGTGGTGGTTGTCGAGCCCTCGCCTCTCCGACGCGACCTAGCTGTCCGGCTGGGGGCGACAGTGCTCGAGCCCTCGGACCTGGAGACCCCATGGCATCCGGGCATAGCGGTCGACGAGCCGGTCAATGCGGTGATCGAAACCTCTGGGGTTCGGGCGGCGGCCGAATCTGGACTCGCCCAGTTGGTGGCCTGCGGACGGATGGTCCTGGTGGGTACCGGGATGGATTTCCCCCGGCTGGACAGCAACCGGATCATCCTCAACGAACTGGTGGTGACCGGGGCCTACACCTATGGCGCCATCGGGTTCGCGTCGGCTCTGGAGCTCATCTCCTCCGGCCTGCTGCCTCTCGACGACCTGGTCGAGCCCGGGTCGGTTGGCCTGGAGGCCCTCTTAGACACCATGGTGCGCCTCCGCTCCGGTGAGGTAGCCGGGAAGGTCCTGGTTCGCCCCTGAGCAGAGCGGGGCCAAAGGCCGAGGCGACGGTCGGCCCCGGAAAGGGATCAGAGGATGGGTGTACCGTCGCCGACTCGCTGGCGGAGAGTCTCCCCGAGGCGTGTCCGGTGGTGCTCGGCGTCGCCGAAGGACACCTGGTCGAGTTGGATCCTCTTCAAGTACAAGTGGACGTCCGACTCCCAGGTAAAGCCGATGCCCCCGTGGACCTGGAGGGCCGACTCGGCGACCCGGAGGCCGGCATCGCTGCACCAAATCTTGGCCACCGCGGCAGCGACCGAGGCGTCCGGGTCGCCGGCGCCGATCGACCACGCGGCGTGGTAGGCGGTGGAACGCATCCCCTCGACGTCGACAAGCATGTCCGCACAGCGATGCTTGACTGCCTGGAAGGCGCCGATCGGCTGCCCGAACTGTTCCCGCTGACCGGCGTAGTCCACCGCAAGGTCCATGACCGCCCCGGCGGCACCCAGTAGTTCCACCGAGTGGAACACTGCGCCGCGATCAAGGTGGGCGGCCACCGCCGAGGCGTCGCCCACGGTGACCGCCGGGGCCTCGTCCATCCCGACCCAGGCCAGTTGGCGGGTCCGGTCCATGGCCGGTTCGGGTTTCCGGTCGATAGCGGTTAGGTCCACAGCGACCAACTCGTCACCAGCCGGTACCACGAGGAGGTCGGCCGACGCGCCGTAGATCACTGGTTCGGGACGACCGGTAACCGAGCCATCGCCGTTTCGTACCACCGACCGCCGAGCCACCGTTGCGATTAGTGATCCCTCGAGCAGGCCCTCAGACCAGGGCGTGTCGGCCAGGACGTGGAGAGCGTTCAAATGCTGGTTCAGCGGCACGGGGGCCAAGTGCCGTCCGAGTTGTTCGAGAAGCACCGCGGCCTCGACGCTTCCCATGCCCAAGCCGCCCGCCGACTCGGAGGTGGTGATCCCGATCCACCCCTGGTCCACCATCAAGGTCCACAGGGAGAGGTCGAACCCGCCGTGGTCGGCCGCCGACCGGACGTGTCTGCTGGCGCACCGGTCGTCAAGGAACCCAGACGCTGCGTCAAGTAGGGCAACTTGGTCGGAAGAGAGATCGAAGTTCATGGTCGCCGCGCATCGTAGGGCAAGCGCCGCCCACCTCGACCCGTCGCGTCGTCCGGATCGGAACTGGTAGACCTGACCTGATGGACCTCGCTCCGACTACGAGCCAGAAGGAGTTTCGGGCGGAATGCCGAAGTTGGCTCGAACGCGAACTGCCCTGGGACTACGGGGTTGGTTTCCCACCCATGTTCGACGACCTGGGCGAAGAGGTGGCGTTCCTGAGGGATTGGCAGGAGAAGCTGGCCGGCGCCGGAATGGTCGGCGTTTCGTGGCCACCCGAGTACGGGGGCCGGGGCCTCGAACCACTCCACCACTTCATCGTGCAGGAGGAACTGGCTCGGGCACGGGCACCTGAGCTGGTAGGCAGGATCGGAGTCAACCTGGTCGGGCCCACCCTCCTCGCCCACGGGACAGAGGACCAGAAGGCCCGATGGCTGCCAGACATCCTCCCGGCCCACCGGCTCTTCTGCCAGCTGTTCAGCGAGCCAAATGCCGGCAGCGACCTGGCCTCCGTGGCGACCAGGGCGACCAGGGTCGACGGAGGTTGGGCACTCACCGGCCAGAAGGTCTGGACCTCCTACGCGCAGTTCGCCGACTGGGGGTTGTGTCTGGCCCGGACTGAACCCCGGTTGCCGAAAAGGGAGGGCATCTCCGTCTTCATGGTCGACATGAGCTCGCCCGGGATCGAAGTCCGGCCACTCCGCCAGATAACCGACGACTTTGAATTCAACGAGGTGTTCTTCCACAAGGTGTTCGTTGCCGACGACCAACTGGTAGGCGAGGAGAACGCAGGATGGTCGGTTTCGCAGTCGACCTTGGCCCACGAACGAGGCACCAACCCACGACAACTGGTCATCCACTCGCAACTGCTCGAGGAACTGGTCCGCCTGGCCGAGCGGTCCGGGATCGGCAGCGATCCGCGCACCGCGTCCCGCCTTGCCCAGGCCTTTGTGGAGCTCCGAATTTTTCAGCTCCAGAACTGGCGGGCCTTGTCGCGTCTCCAATCGGGCAGTGCGCCCGGTGGTGAGACGACCACGGCCAAGCTCTACTGGAGTGAGATGAGCCAGCGCTTCCACGCTACGGCGATGCGGGTCTTGGCCGACGTGGCTCCCCTTTGGAAGGGCGCGACCGGCAACCCGGGTGACGGTCGCTGGCAGCGGTCCTGGCTCTACTATCGAGCGGCATCGATCTTCGCTGGTACAAGTGAAATCCAACGGACCATCATCGGGGAGCGCACGCTCGGTCTTCCACGGGAACGACGGGGCTGAGAGGAAGCGACCATGGCCAACAACAACCCACCGAAGTTCGAAGCGATCATCTACGAGGTGACAGGTCCGGTGGCCACCATCACCCTTAACCGACCTGAGATGGCCAACGCCCAGAACACCCAACTCATCGACGAGGTCGACGCAGCCTTCGACCTAGCCGACGCCGACGACCGGGTGAGGGTGGTTGTCCTGGCCGGAAGGGGTCGGCACTTCAGTTCGGGTCACGACCTCAAGGCACTGGTTGGCGACACCGAGCCCGACGAGTGGCGGCTCATGCGCGAAACCCCGGAAGGCAAGTACCACCACGAGAAGGTCATGTATTTCGACCGCTGCCTACGCATCCGCAACTTCCGGAAGCCCACCATCGCCGCAGTGCAGGGCAAATGCATCGCCGCCGGCGTGATGCTGGCCTGCATGTGCGACCTGATCGTGGCCAGCGACGACGCGTCCTTCCAGAACCCGGTGCTCCGCATGACGGGAGCCGCGGTGGAACTCCTGGTGGAACCATGGGAGATGCCGGCCCGCAAGGCCAAGGAGTTCCTTCTCACCGCGTCGGTCCTGACCGCCGTCGAGGCCGAACGCCTTGGAATGGTCAATCGGGTGGTCCCCCGCGACGACCTGGAAGACGCGGTGCGCGAGATGGCCGAGACGATCGCCAAGGTTCCGCCAGCAACCGCCCAGGTCGTCAAACGGTCGATCAACAAGACCCTCGACCTCCAAGGCCAGCGCAACGCTTACGACTACCACTTCGAGGCCCACCACTGGATGCACGGCACGGCTACCGCGCTCGACGCCCTGGAGGCCCGTGAGAAAAAGACCTCAATGGCCGAAGTGTTTGCCGAACACCGCGACCCCGAACCCGACCCGAAGTCGGCATGACCCGTCGCCCACTAGAGGGTCTGCGGGTCCTGGACCTCGGCACGCGGGTCGCGGCTCCGTTCTGCGCCGGCCTGTTGGGCGAGCAGGGGGCCGAGGTGATCAAGATCGAAAAGCCTGGCCAGGGCGACCCGCTGCGGGGTCTAGGACCTTTCGTCGACGGGCCCGACGGTCCTCACTCGCTTTACTGGGCCGTCGAGGGTCGAGGTCGCAAGTCGGTGACTCTGGACCTCTCCCATCCGGAGGGCCAAAGGGTGTTCCGCGATCTGGCCGCCCGGTCGGACGTCCTGTGCGAGAACTTCCGCCCAGGGACTCTGGAGCGCTGGAACATCGACCCGAGCCGGCTTGACAAGCGCCTCGTCACGGTACGTATCAGCGTCTTCGGTCAGGACGGGCCGAAGTCGGGGCGCCCCGGACTAGACCGAAACGGGGTGGCCTACGGTGGGCTGCTCCACCTCACCGGTGAGGAAGGTCGTCCACCGGTCCGCCCGGGCGTGACGGTCACCGACTACCTCACCGCCGTGTTCGCCGCCCAGGCGGCCATGGGGCTCCTCTACGAACGCGACGCTAGAGGGACCGGCCAAGGCGGAGTAATCGATGCTTACCTCTACGGGTCGGCCCTGCGAATCCTCGAGTGGACCATCGCCGCCTACGACCGCCTCGGGACCGTCCGATCACGCCGGGGCAACCGCCTCGACTATGCCGCGCCACTCGACAATTACCCCAGCCGCGACGGACGCTACATGTGCATTGTGGGCGCCGCGCAGGTCAACTTCACCCGCCTTTGTCAGGCCATGGATCGCCCCGACCTTGTCGACGACGAGCGCTTCGCCAACCCGGCTGCTCGGGCTGCCAACAACGACGAAATCAACGCCATTGTGGCCGCCTGGGTGGCCCAGCGTGACGCCGACGAGGTGGAACGGCTATGTGTCGAGCACGATGTGATCGTGGGTACCGCCTATGACGCGGCCGACCTCTCGGCGGACGAGCATGTAGTGGCCCGGGGCGACATCCTGGTCGTCGACGATCCGGTGATCGGAGCGGTCCGACAGCAGGCGCCATTCCCCAGGATCTCCGGTCAGCCACCGAAGGCCCCGGCCGGTGCACCACGACTGGGTGAGCACACCGACGATGTGCTGACAAGGGTGGTGGGGCTTACGGGAGACGAGATCGACGAATTGCGAGTCGCCGGGGTCGTCTAACTGCCGGGGCGGACCTCGGGTGGTGCCACCGTCGCTCAGGATGGGGCATCCTGAGCGGGTGATATCGGTGGAGGATCATCTGACCTGCGACGTTGGTCGGATGCGGCGCGAGCGGCTGACCCGGCTCCGACAACACATGGCCGCCCAGGACGTGGCCGCCGTCCTCCTGCTCCACGGCCCCCACGTCGCCTACGCCAGCGGCCACGTCGGTCCGGCGGTCGACACGACCCATGCAGTCCACCAGCGTTCGGTTGCCATCATCGGCCAAGAGGGGCCGGTCCACCTCTTTGCCGACCGTCCGTCGCCCGACCTTGCCGCGGAGATCCACCCCCCGGTGTTCCCGGAACTGGACGAGTCGATGGCCGGTTTGGCAGAAGCGATAGGCATGGCCACCGAACCCAGCAACGCCGGGCGTTTGGCCATCGACGAGATGACCGGGGCGATGCTTCGGTCCGGACTCCTGGACGGCTTCGATCTGCTCGATGCCGGACGGATTCTCGGCCCCGCCCGCCTGGTGAAAACCGAGGATGAACTGGCCTGCATAGACCGGGCACAACGGATCAACGAAGTGGCCATGGAAGAGGTTCGGACCGCCTGTCTTCCCGGTGTTCGGAGATCGGAACTAGCCGGGCTGTTCATCAGCCGGGTGCGTCAACTCGGAGTCGACGATGTCCTGATCGACCCGATATTCCAACCCATGCCCCGGAATCTTTCGGACGGGCCCAGGACCTCCACCGACCACGTGGCATTCCCCACCGGGGTCGGGGACCCGTTGTTCAACGAGGAGGACCTGGTGTGGGTGGACACCGGGATCGGCGTGGAGGGGTACGCGTCGGATTACGGGCGCACCTGGGTGGTCGGGCGGGACCCATCTTCGGCCGAACAGGACCTGTTCAGGAGGTGGTCGGCGGTGATGGAGGCTTCCCTGGCGGCCATCGGCCCCGGGGCCACCCTGGCCGAAGTAGGACGGGCGGCCATCGGGGCGAGCCGAGGGGCCATCCCCTGGCTGCCCCACTTCTACCTGGCCCATGGCCTCGGGGTCGAAAGCGCGGAGATGCCAATGGTCGGCACGGACCTGGGCGAAGGATTCGACGAGCAGTTCGTGTTGGAAACCGGGATGGTGCTGGTCCTCGAGCCGGTGGTGTGGGAAGACGGGGTCGGCGGGTATCGGGCCGAGGAGGTCGTGGCGATAACCGACACCGGCTGGCGACCGTTGGGTGGGTGGCCGGGCCACCTGGGTTTCGAGTCGTGACAAGCAAACTGGTGGCGGCCCGCCGCCGGCGTGTCCTGGACGCCATGTCAGAGCGGGAGGTGGACGCCTTGGTCCTGGGCCGGCAGGACAACGTTGGCTACTCGACCGGGATGGCCCGCCTGTGGACGTCGGGAACCCGACCGTTCGGAGCCGGGTGTGTCCTGATAGCCGAGACACAGCGAACCCACCTGCTGTCTAGCTGGGACGCCGGGATCCCCGAATCCGTGCCCTTCGACGACCTGTATCCGCTGACGTGGAATCCAGAGATCATGGCTTCCTCGATGGCGGCCATAGGGGGCCTGAGCACCGCCCGCCGCATCGGTGTGGATGCCTGCTCACCCGGATTCATCCGGGCCGCCGCCCGGTTCGCCCCAACCGCCCAGATCGTGCCGTGCGACGATCTGATGGCCAGCGTGCGGACCGTTAAGTTGGCCGAGGAGATCGAACTCGTCCGGTCTGCCTGCCGCGTGGTCTGGTCCGGGGTAGAGGAGGTGCTGGACCGGCCCGACGCGCCGACCCCGATAGCGAACGCCCTGGTTGCAATGGCCGCCTTGGGTACCACCATCACGTCTTCCGAGCCGGTGGTCCGTAGGGAGGGCGACACCACGGTGGTCGACTTGGGGGTGATGGTCGACCTCTACGAGGGCGGTGTCGGAGGCCGGTTCGTCGACGGCCGACGCGAACATGCACCAGCGTTGGTCGACGCCTGTCGTGATGGCGCCACTCATGACGATCTTGCTGAATCATCGACCGGGCCGTGGCTGGTTCGCGGGCTGGGCATGGGATACGAAACGCCGGTGATCGACGCCCAACGGGGACAGGGCCTCACCCTGATGGCGGGCATGGTGTTGAGCGTCACCGACGGAGACCACCGGGATGTGGTGGCGGTGACTAGCGGTCAACCGGAAGTGCTCTCAGCTCCTCCCTACCCCGCCGATAGACCGGCCGGTTCCAGTGCTTGACGAGGCTGACCCATCCAGGGACTGTGACCGCATCCGGGGCCTGGTCGACCCCGACCGTCTCGGACAATGGATGGACGCCGAGGGCTTACCCGGCTCCGGCGAAGAGGTCCAGGCCACCTTCGTCACCGGTGGCGCGTCCAACGAGCTTTTCGAGATTCAACGGGGCGAGCACCGCTGGGCGCTGCGCCGGCCACCCCGAATGGTTCCCGAGGGTCGCAACGAAACAATGCTGCGCGAATACCGGATTCTCAGAGCGCTCGCCGACAGCAACGTCCCCCACCCCGCGGTCCGAGCAGTCTGTGCCGAACCATCCGTACTGGGTGCAACCTTCTACCTGATGGACTTTGTCGACGGCTGGTCGCCGATCAGCGAATCCCACTGGCCCGAACCCTTCGATTCCGACCCGGGAGCCCGCCGGGGCCTTGCTTTCGAACTAGTCGACGCCATCGCCCGGTTATCCCGGGTGGACTGGAAGGCGCGGGGATTGGAGGGGCTTGGCCGACCCGACGGGTTCCACGACCGCCAAGTTGATCGCTGGTACGCACACCTCAGGCAGTTCGAGTTCCGGAAGATCCCCGGCCTGGACGACGCGGGAGACTGGTTGCGAGGCCACCGTCCCCGCAACTACCAACCAGGGATCATGCACGGCGACTATCAGTTCGCCAACGTCATGTTCCACCACGGTGGCCCAGCTCGGCTGGCGGCCATCGTCGACTGGGAGATGGGCACCGTAGGCGACCCCCTCCTCGACCTGGCCTGGGTTGTGATGGGCTGGCCGGACGAGGGCGAGGTTCGCACTGGCGGGTACGTGGACTACACGGGGATGCCCAACCGCGACGACCTTCTCGACCACTACGCCACCGTGTCGGGTCGCGATGTCGACGACATCGACTATTACGTCGTTCTCGCCCGGTTCAAGCTGGCCATCGTGCTCGAAGGCGGGTATGCCCGCTACGTAGCCGGGAGGGCCGACAACCCGAGGATGGAGGCGTTCGGCGGGGTCGTTCTGGACCTGGCCGCTCGGGCTGCCGAACTGGTCCGGACCATCTGACCTCGTTCAGCCGGATTCCTCGATTCGGGAGCGGCCGAAGGGGCAGGGTAGGTTTCGGGTGACCCCCATTCGGACGACCCGGAGCCCACTATGGCGATCGATTTCGAGGTCGAACCTGAGTTCCAGGAGAAGTTGGACTGGATCGACGGGTTCGTGAGGGAGGAGATCGAACCGCTCGACCTCTACTTCCGAGGCACCGTATCGCCGTTCGACAAGTCCGACGAGAAGGCCCAGGCGCTGGTCCGGCCACTCCAGGACCGGGTCCGGGAACGGGACCTCTGGGCCTGCCACCTCGGCCCGCACCTAGGGGGCAAGGGCTACGGCCAGGTGAAGCTGGCCCTGATGAACGAACTACTCGGTCGGTCTTCTTTCGCCCCGTCGGTCTTCGGTTGTCAGGCCCCCGATTCGGGGAACGCCGAAATCCTCGCCCACTTCGGCACCGACTCCCAGAAGGCCCGTTACCTAGAGCCGCTCCTGGCTGGCGAGATCTCGTCGACCTACTCGATGACCGAACCACAGGCCGGCTCGGACCCCAACTACTTCACCTGTCGAGCCCTTCGGGACGGCGACCAATGGGTCATCAACGGAGAGAAATGGTTCGCCTCGAACTTCCGGTTCGCGACGTTTGCCATCGTCATGGTGATTACCGACCCCGACGTTCCCGTCTACCGAGGTTCGTCGATGATCCTGGTGCCGGCCGACGCCGATGGCCTGGAGGTGGTGCGGAACGTCGGGTTGGCCGGTGATCGGATCGCCGACGGGGATCACGCCTACCTGCGATTCACCGACGTGCGCGTACCGGCCCAGAACCTGCTCGGGGAAGAGGGGGCAGGATTTCGTATTGCCCAAGAACGCCTGGGGGGTGGACGGGTCCACCACGGCATGCGGTCGGTCGGTACCGCGCAGCGCGCCTTGGACATGATGTGCGAACGGGTGCTGTCCCGGGAGACGAAGGGCTCCCTCATCGCCGAGAAGCAGTCGATCCAGCACTGGATTGCCGACTCGTGGATCCAGATCCTGCAGTTCCGGCTTCTGGTCCTCCACACTGCCTGGCTCATCGACACCGTAGGGGACTACGCCAAGATCCGGCACCACATAGCCGCAGTGAAAGTGGCCACCCCGAAGGTCCTCATGGACGTCGTCTACCGGGCCATGCACGCCCACGGATCGCTCGGGGTGTCAAACGAGATGCCGCTCATCGACATGTGGATGACCGGTCCGATCATGGGCATCGCTGACGGGCCGTCCGAGGTGCACAAGGACACCATCGCCAAGACACTCCTGAAAGGCTACCGGCCAGCGGACGGCCTCTTCCCGTCAGAACACCTGCCGACCCGGATCGCCGAGGCTCGGGAAGCCATCGAGGCTCGGCTCGAACACGAGATTGCGAACCAATGACCGGCCACCGGGCGATCGACTGCTGGGTCAACGTCACCATGGGCGACGTCAAGGATGTCGAATACCTGAAGCGAGCCAAAGAGGACTACTTCAAGGCGGGTGAAGAATTCTTCACCTCGTTGTCGGTCGACGAATGCCTGGCCGACATGGACGAGGCTGGGGTGGAGAAGGCCATCCTGACCGTGCGGGTGAAGGACCCCTCGGAGGCTGTTCTGGATTTCGCCCGCCAGCGTCCTGACCGGTTCGCCTTGGCGGCTCACGTACGACCCACCGCGGGACTCCCCGAACTGTGGCGCCTCGAGGACCTGGTGGCCGAACACCCAGTGGTGATGGCCCGTGTCGTGCCGTTTGACTTCGATCTCCCACCCAGCGACGCCCAGTACTACCCGCTCTACACCAAGTGCGTGGAAATGGACCTGCCGCTCAGTGTCAACACCGGTTTGCCGGGTCCTCCAGTGCCGGGAGAGTGCCAGGACCCCATCCACCTGGACCGGGTCTGCTACCGGTTCCCACTCCTACGGCTGTGCATGGCCCACGGAGCCGACCCGTGGTGGAGCACCGCGATGCGCCTGATGCTCAAATACCCCAACCTCCACCTAATGACCTCGGCCTACTCGCCGAAGTACCTGCCCCCCGAGGTCGTGCACTTCATGAACACCAGGGGGCAGGACAAGATTCTCTACGCCAGCGACCACCCTGTGCTGTCCATGAAACGCTGTATTGCTGAGGCCGACCAGCTCGACCTCCGTGACGGCGTGCTGGACAAATACCTGCGGGGTAACGCCGAACGACTCTTCTTCTCCGAGCGGCATCCACCCCGCGGATGAACGTCATCACCGCTAGAACGCACAACAGGTACGGTCCCGTCTGGGCTAGGAGGAATCACGGTGGTTAAGGCAGACGAAGGCGGATTCCGCGGCCCCAAACGAATCAACCACGTTGCACTCAGCATCCCGTCCGACCTCCTCAGCCAACAGGGTCGAGCCGACCTGGCCTCCTTCTTCGACGATGTGTTCGGATGGGCCGAGTTGGACATGATGACCATTGACGGCCAGCGGATGATCTTCTCGGTCAACTCCTACGACCGGTTTGTGTTCCTGTTGGCCGACGAGGCCCCTATGTCCTGCCCCCCGGGACTGCCCGGCGACCACTTCGGCGTCCAGGTCGACAGCCTGGACGAACTCAACATCGTCCTAGCCAGGGCCGAGGCGTTTCGGGCCGGTGATGACCGGGTGGAGATCCTCCCCTATGCGGTAGAGGACCACACGGTGTTGAAACTGCACGCCTTTTATGTGCGCTACCTGCTCCCCATGTCCATCGAGGTGCAGTACTTCGAACTGACGCCTGGTTGACACCGAGCCCTGACCGTCAACTTCGCGGAACGTCCCTCCAGGGGAGGCCCTTGTCAGGCCAGGGTTCCCGAGGCAACCCCAGCCACCGCTCGGCCAGGTTGTTCTTCTGGACCTCGGTGGTGCCCCCACCGATCGAGATGGTGAACCGGTTGATCAGTTCGGCCTGAACCCACCGTCCTACCGGGTCCGGTCCGGCCACTCCGGCTGCACCGGAGATGGCGGTGGCCAACTGGCCGTTGCGGGCCTTCGAATCAGCAGCGAACACCTTGGTCAGAGCCGGGTCGACCACCGTGGGCCCGTCATGCCGTAGGGCGGCCCGGATTCGTCGGCCCAAGAGCCTGATGATCTGTTCCCTGATAAAAGCGTCGGCCAGGCCCTGACGGATGACCGGATCGTCCTGGCGTCGAAACATGCGGGCCAACTCGACCAGCCGGTGGGCGGTGCTCCCACCACCTCGGCCGATGAACGCCGCCTCGTTGGCCAACACCATCCGGGCTGGCCCCCAGCCGCCGTGCAGGTCGCCGACCAGTTGCTCGGCGGGGATCCGCACCCCGGTCAGGAACACCTCGTTGAAGTGCGTCGACCCGTTCGCCTGGACTAGCGGTCGCACCTCGACGCCGGGTGTCGACATGTCCATCAGGAAGAAGCTGATGCCCTGGTGCTTGGGGGCGTCGGGGTCGGTGCGGGCCAAGAGGAAGCCCCAGTCGCAGAACTGGGCGCAGGAACTCCAGACCTTCTGGCCATCGACCACGAAGGAGTCGCCGTCGGGAACCGCGCTGGTGGCCAGCCCAGCGAGGTCAGAGCCGGCTCCGGGTTCGCTGAACAATTGACACCACGCCTCGTCGGCCCGGAGTAGAGGCGGAATGAAGCGCTGCTTCTGGACTTCGGATCCACAGGCCAGCAAGGTGGGGCCCAGCATGGCGATGGTGGCACTCACGAAACCCGAGTGGGATCCAAAGCGAGCCGCCTCCTCGGCGAAGACCCGACCCATCCAGGCGTCTCCACCCCGGCCCCCGTATTCAGCCGGCCAGGTGATCCCCGCCCACCCGTGGTCGGCCAGTGTGGCTTGCCACGCTCGACCCCGAGAGAAGTAAGCCTCGGCTTCAGTGTCGTCAGGAAAGCCCGACACGGTCCACGGGTCGACCTCGGCCAGCGGCTCGGCGTGAGCTTCCAGGAACGACCTGACCTCGACCCGGAAGGCACTCCGATCGGGAGATTCGACCTCGGTTTGACCATGTTGGGACATCCACTACAACTCTACCGACGGAGGGTGGGTCGAAACCCGGTCGGTGACCCGTGGTCAGGTTGTTCAGTGTTCTCGGGCTCTCCAAGTGGAAAGCGCTGGGTTGTCCAGGCCGCGAGTGAGCGGGAGCCGGTTCCCGGAACTGATTCTCGAGGCACCTGTAGGTGTTTCGTCCAGCGACGGGAACAAGTGCCGGCGCGACGGCGAGAGGTGGATCGTCGTGCGTCGGGCACCCTTGGCACGGTTGCCCAAGGGTGCGATTGCCGGGATCCGACCCTGGCGCCAACTCAGATCCGTGTCACCTGGCCGCCGTCGACGGCCACGCTCTGCCCGTAGACAGTTGCCTGCGCGTATCTACACCTAGGGGCTCCTGCATCGCTCCGCCCCCTCCAAGGGGGGGTGACAGACTCAGACCATGAGGGTGATGGCCGTATACCTCGCGGTGATGCTCCTGGCTTTGGCCTGTGGTAACGGTTCTGATTCGGCCGCACCAACGTCCACGGTCGTTCCTACGACGACGAAAGCGCCGACCACCACAGCCGCACCCACAACGACTGCGACAACAACTACGACTGCCGCACCCACAACGACTGCGACACCCACAACGACTGCAGCACCCACAACGACTGCAGCACCCAGTACCGCGACAACCATCGCAGTTCCCCCGCCAGCGCTTGTGGTAGCCACCATCAACCTGCTGCACGGTCTCGACTACGCCAGCAACTGCGCCCCCGAGACCGACCAGTGTGCCGCTCCGGCCCGACTTCAAGCCCTTTGGGCTCTAATCCAGAACAATTTGGGCTGCCCTGACGTAGTCGCTTTCCAGGAGGTCAGCCCCCGCCAGCAGGAACTGGTACCAGACATGCTTCCCGCCCTCTGCGGTGGGCGGTACCAACTAGTGGTAGATGACCGCGGGCTACCCGACCAGGAGATGATCCTGACCGACCTACAAATCCTCGACGAGGCCTACGTCGAGCTGGCCGGAGCCCCAATCTGGTCGGCCCACTGGGTCCGGTTGAAGACCGGGCTTGGGACGGTGGACATAGTCGCCACCCACTTCGCTAGCAGCAGTTTCAATCTCGAGTGCCTAGAGTCGGGGGTGGCGGGCTGCGACGAGGCATGTGCCCCGGGCGACGACTATGGAGCCTGTCATCCCCGCCAGATGCTGGCCCTCCTAGACGGCCTTTCGGTCGACGCTGCCTTGCAGTTGGTGGTCGGGGACCTGAACCGGCCGATCGGGGACTCCCGCATAAGCACACTCACCGATGCTGGATTCGTAGACACTTACCGGGCGGCCGGCCGGCCGGAGTGCGACCCACAGACCGGTCAGGGGTGCTCCTGCTGTGTTGAGGGCGGTCCGCCCCTAGCCGGCCTAGACGACCCTGCCGTGCGGTTCGCCGAGCGGATCGACTTTGTCCTGGCTCGGCCTGGAGTTGGCTGCTCTCTATCCGTCGATCCCGGAACAACCGATCACTGGGCGGACCGGCCACTTGATTCCCCAGTAGAGGGCCTGTGGTGGGCCGCCGACCATGCCGGGGTAGTTGCCGGATTATCAGTGGCCTGCTAGGCAGCTTACGGATTCGATGGCAACCGGGGCATCGGCCGGGCGGTAGCCATCGACGATATCTCGATCGGTCTGCTCGACGCATGGAGAACCAATCCGATCTCCCTCGTTGGAACCCCTCACGGGACCTTGGACCCGCCCGGTCCCAGTTGACCGTCTACACGACCAGGGCTTCGGCAACCCCGGGGCGTAGGGTCCGAACCGTGGAGTGTGACTCTTCGGCGCCGTTCTCACCCGACTCGTTGCGCCTCGACGGCCGGGTGGCCGTAGTAACAGGCGGCGGGACAGGGATTGGACGAGGGGTCGCACGGACGCTGGCCAACTTCGGTTCCCGGGTGGCTGTCTGGGAGAAGGATCCCGATACGGCAAGGGCAGCCGCCGACGAGGTGAACGGACTGGGCTTGCTAGTCGACGTACGGGAAGCCGACCAGGTAGAGGCCGCCTTGGTCGAGACCACCGAGCGTCTGGGCTGTCCGACGATCCTGGTCAATAACGCGGGCGGGACCTTCGCCACCCCGTTCCTGGACAGCGACGAACGAGGTTGGAACGCTCTCCACCGGGCCAACCTGCTCCACGTAATCCTGTGCACCCATCGTGTCGCCAGGGCGATGGTCGCCGCGGGCCTGGGCGGCAGCATCGTGAACGTGACCTCGATCGAGGCCCACCGGGCGGCCCCGCTGTTCGCGGCCTACGCGGCGGCCAAGGCCGGGGTGGCCAACTTCACCAAGACCGCTGCCCTGGAGTTGGCAGAACACGGCATCCGGGTCAACGCCGTCGCACCCGACCTGATCCGCACCGAGGGCCTGGAGGCCCTGGCTGGACCCAGGGGGCCGTCACGATGGAACCGGATCGTGCCCCTGGGCCGGGCCGGGACCCCCGAAGAGGTCGGAGGGGCGGTTGTCTTCCTGGCCTCCGACCTTTCGTCCTACGTCACCGGGGAAACGATCCACGTGGATGGTGGGACGTTTGCCTCCTCAGGCTGGTTCCACCGGCCCGACGGCGGCGGATACGCCTACGGACCCTGACCGGACCCATGCAGTTCTCGTTCACCTATCCGATGGTCGGCGGCGACCACGACCCGGCACTGACAACCCGCGACGGAATGCGTTCGGTGCTCGAGGCGGCTGAGGCTGGCGGGTTCGGCGCCGTCGGCTTCACAGACCACCCGATCCCCAGTCGACGCTGGTTGGAAGCCGGCGGGCATAACGCTCTTGACCCGTTTGCTGCCCTAGCTTTCTGCGCCGCGGTCACTGAGCAGATCCGCCTGATGACCAACGTGGTGGTCGTCCCCTATCGCAATCCTTTTCTCCTAGCGAAGATGGTGGCTACCGTCGACGTCCTTTCCGAGGGGCGGACCATCCTCGGTGCCGGCACCGGATATCTGAGGGCGGAGTACCGGGCCCTAGGCGTCGAGTTCGATGAACGCAACGAACTATTCGACGAGGCCCTCGACACGATTCTCGCCGCGTGGTCCGGCGACGAGGTGACCTTCGAGGGCCGCCACTTCACGGCCTCCAGCAACCGAGCCCACCCCGAACCCGTGCAGCAACCCCACCCGCCTATCTGGATCGGCGGGAACTCCGGACGAGCCCGCCAGCGGGTCGCCTCTAAGGGTCAGGGGTGGATCCCGTTCCCGACCTCTCCGCAACTGGCAACCACCGCGCGTACCGCGCCGCTTGAGACCCGTGACGATCTGGTGCCGATGCTCGACGATTTGTGGCACCGACTGGAGGCAGCAGGACGCGACTCGGCCGTGGACGTGCACTTTGTGTGTCCCGACGGCGGCTCCCCAGCCAGCGATGACTTCGGCGTTGACGCCCACCTCGCAGGCTTGGCGGCCCTCGAAGAACTCGGCGTGACCTGGGTCGGCGTGCCGGTTCCCGGCGACTCCCTCGCCCGAACCGTCGAGGCGCTCCACCGATACGGCGAAGAGATTATCGACGGTTCTTGAACTAGAACCGAGCCCGGTTGGTGGCGACCCACCGGTAGACGGGGCCACCCAGCCACGAGAGTGGCGGCACGGCGATGACCCGACCCACAATTCCCCAGCTACCACCAAGTTCCCGGAGCACGCGGGTAACGGCGCGGTGGCCCGGAAGCCGCTCTCCGTCGGCCACCCACCAAACGGCTGCCGACACCTCAGCAGGCGTCAAACCCACACTCTGCGTGATCAATACCTGCCGAGCCGTTTTCAATAACCTGCCGAGGCCCCATGGTGGGGTCTCGGCAGGTTTGTGTTCGCCCAGCGTGTGAAGGGTTTCTGGACTGCGGGGCCGGCGTCTATCCCAGTAAAACGCGAGATCTATCCCACGTGGCTTGAGCACTCGGAGTGAGCGAGGAGAACGATGTTTGGTGGTACGCCTCCTGGAGGGTAGGGAGGCGCGTTACCTGGCGCGGTACTGCCGGTAGCGGTCTTCCTCGCAGTCAAGGCTACCGGTGGGGCTGGTTTGGCCCGTTGGGAGCGCACCTTGGTGCCGTCGGCGTTCATCACGAAGATCTCAGCGTCGCCATCCCGGCGACTTGTGAAGGCGTCAGCTACGGCTGACTCTTGTCATGGTGATTTGGAGGCTGCTCCGAAGCGGGTGGGCGTGGTCGGGCGGCGGAGGCTCCCGGTTACCTTATAGGTGATGCTTGATGTGGTCGGCTTATCGAAGCGGTACGGACCGATACGTGCGCTTGACGATGTTTCGGTAACTGTGGATGCAGGTGAGGTCGTCGCTCTGGTCGGCGAAAACGGTGCCGGTAAGTCCACGCTGGTGAAGTGCGTGGCTCGTGACACGATGTCCGCCTTCCTGGTCGCTCTGGCCGCGGTCAGGCCGGCCAGCCACCTGCTCGGCTCCCGGCTCACCTGGAGGGGCGTTCGTTCCTGAGCGGGCGCCGAACGCCCCGTGGACAGCGGCTCCTCCGACCCCTCAGTCCACCGTGAGCAGCCTTCCCACTCCCGATCACTAGTTGACCGTGGTGAAGTGGCCGTTTCCCAAGAAGTACATCTGTTCAGGTATCCGCCACTCGCGGACGGCGGTCCCGTCGGCGATCCGGAGCAGGCGCTCGATGTCCTGCTCACCGACTGCATCGCCGCCGCTCAACAACACCGTCACCTCTACCGCTACTTTCATCCTGGTGGCGAACCTAGGGGGTCGGTTCCGCCTTGTCTCCGGCCCGCGGTGAAGACCACGGGCATGGAGACCACACCGGTCATGAGGAGGTTCCCCGGATAGGGCCGGAACAAGTCCTCGTCGATGACGTAGTCGGGGATCCGGTGGAGCACGTCACGGAACATGACTTCAGCCTCTATCCGGGCGATCTGGGCCCCGATGCAGCGGTGGCCACCGAGGCCGAAGGCTAGATGCCGGTTGGCGGCTCGGTCGAGAACGATCTCGTCGGCCTGCTCGAAAACTGCCGGATCGTGGTTGGCCGACACCCAACTGATCATCACGACGTCGCCCCGGGCGATCCGCCTCCCTCCCAGTTCCACGTCCCGGGTCGCCGTGCGGGTGAGGGTCTCACTCGGGCTGTAGAACCGGAGAAACTCCTCAACGGCCCCCGGCACCAGAGTCGGGTCGGCGAGGAGCCGATTCCGGGCATCGGGCACCGTACCCAGATGGTGTAACCCCCATGACACGAGCGATGTGGTGGTGTCTAGACCGCCGGCCACCAGATTCCACATGATCCCGCCGACCTCGGAGTCGGTGAGAGGCCGTCCAGCGATCTCACAGGTCACCAGGGTGGTCGTGATGTCCTCCGACGGGTTCCGTCGCCGGAAACGGGCGAACCCCACGAGTTCATCCCACATATCCTGCCAGCGGCCGACGGCGGCAATGTGTTTCGGGTCGGTGCGTTCATAGGAGGCCGAAGCGTGAAAGAACTCGGCGTAGTAATCCCAGTTCTCGGCAGGCATGCCCATCGATTCAAGGGTTAGGACCGCTGGCACTGGTGTGGCGTAGTCAAGGACCAGATCGGCCTGGCCCGCTTCAATCACCTCGTCCAGAAACCACGTCGAAATCTTCTCCATGCGGGGACGTAATTGCTCGACCCGCTGGGGACTCATGTGCGGGTTCAGAACTCGCCGGAGGTCGGCGTGGTCGGGTCCGTCGATCTCCGATACACCCATTCGCGGGGTTCCCTTTGGTCGGGGAATTCCGCAGACGCCCTGGTAGGAGATCCCGTCGTCGGCGTTGGGGGCGAAGCGGTGGGCGAAGGTTTCGTTGTCACGAGCCACTGCGGCGACCGACTGGTAGTCGGTGACCAGCCAGAAGCCTCCGTAGGCAGTGTTGTAAACAACAGGACACTGGGCCCTCAACTCCCCGTAACGACCATGACGATTGGCGATGAAGTCTGGGTGTTGGTGGTCGATATCGACTGTTCCGTTGACCGATTCCATAGGCGTAGTGTCCCGCATTGCCCCGACCGTTGGCGACTCCGTGTCCCAAGGGCACGAGGCCGACAGATAAATTGGCGCCACAGGGAAGCCTCCGGACTAGAATTTGCCGGAGCGATGATGCGTCGCCGATCCAAGGAGGGAAGCCATGAAGATGAACGACATGATCCTGGTCAGCGTGGATGACCACCTCTGTGAGCCGCCACACATGTTCGATGAGTACCTCGCTGACCGGTGGCGTGACGAGGCCCCCAAGCTCCTCCACACCGACGATGGCAGCGACGTCTGGACGTTCAACGGGGCGATCATTCCCAACGTCGGGCTCAATGCCGTTGCCGGTCGCCCAAAAGAAGAATACGGCATCGAACCGACATCGTTCGAGGAGATCCGACCGGGCTGCTACGACATCGATGAGCGGATCAAGGACATGGACGCTGGCGGAGTACTTGGATCAATGTGCTTCCCCTCGTTTCCGGGCTTTGCCGGTCGGCTATTTGCCGACCACCCCGACAAGGAATTCGCGGCTGCCCTCATCCGGGCCTACAACGACTGGCACATCCACGAATGGTGTGGTTCCTATCCGGGGCGGTTCATCCCCATGGCCCTGCCGATGATCTGGTCGGCCGAGGAGTGCGCGACCGAGGTCCGACGGGTGGCCCGACTGGGGTGCCACTCGATGACCTTCACTGAGAACCCGGTGCCACTCGGTCAGCCCAGTTTCCACGATGAATACTGGAATCCGTTCTGGGAGGCTCTTGTCGACTGCGAAACAGTGCTGTCGATTCACCTCGGATCGTCGGGCGAGTTGGTGATTACAGCCCCTGATGCTCCGATGGACGTCATGATCCACATGCAGCCCATGAACGTGACCAAAGCGGCCTCCGACCTACTGTGGTCGACAGTTCCCCGCCGGTACCCCGACCTCCGGATTGCTCTCTCGGAGGGGGGTACGGGTTGGGTGCCCTACTTCATGGACCGGGCCGACAAGACCTACGACATGCACCACCTGTGGACCGGACAGGACTTCGGCGACCTCAAACCCAGTGACGTCTTCCGACGCAACTTCCTCACCTGCTTTATCACCGACCCGGTCGGGGTGATTCTTCGCCACGAAATCGGAATCGACAACATCAGTTGGGAGATGGACTACCCCCACTCCGACTCGAACTGGCCGACGGCCCCTGAGGAACTCTCCGAGGTCTTTGTCGGAGTATCGGACGACGACATCAACCGCATCACCCACCTCAACGCCATGGACTGGTTTTCCTACGACCCGTTCACCGTGTTCGACCGGGCCGACTGCACGGTGGGTGCGCTGCGGGCCCGGGCCGGGGACCACGA